>Ga0316204_10001940_pt1 | contig 51188 bp, 50 predicted proteins | sample 6monrhotite_MG_2_FD_205661 | JGI IMG/M metagenome (GOLD analysis project Ga0316204, IMG submission 205661) | Microbial mat bacterial communities from mineral coupon in-situ incubated in ocean water Damariscotta River, Maine, United States -... | ecosystem: Environmental > Aquatic > Marine >... | reverse complement strand
AACGCATTGTGTTTCAGCACTCCTACACTGGGCTATCCCCTGTGCCAGAGGGCAATCAGCATCCAATCCTGTGTCCCTTCGGGGTTTTCAACGCCCTCGACGGTCAGGTGACTGTGGGTTGCCCGCGTGACGGGTTCTGGCGCGAGTTGGTGACCATAATCGGTGCGCCCGAACTGGCTGACGATCCGCGCTTTGCCAATAACAATGCGCGGCTGGCCCATGCGCCGCAGACCATCGCCATCGTCGAAGACTGGACCGCGACACGCACCAAGGCCGAGATCGCGAGCGCGCTGGATGGGCGGGTGCCCTTCGGTCCGGTGAACACCGCCGCCGAAATCATGGCCGATCCGCATATGGCAATCCGCGAGATGCTGGCCGAGGTTGAACACCCTGGTGCCGCCGATCCGGTCACCATCGCAGGAACACCGATCCGCATGACCCGCACTCCTGGTGGCGTGCACCGTCGCGCCCCGCTTACGGGCGAGGATACCGATGCCCAGCTACGCGCTGCGGGTCTCGACGATGCGACCATTGCCGATCTGCGAGCGCGGGGCGTCGTGGGTTAGCGGATCGGTGAAAACGCGGTCGGTTTCAAGATCATATTTTGCATCGTGCGGATGTATCCCGTCGTCTTTGGCCCGAACGCGATCCAGTCAGGATCGGAATACAGCGCGGCGCGTTTTTCATCTCGCTCGGCCATGCTTTCATATCCCCATAAGTTGACGATCTGGTTCAACGGCCCGATGTCAGACACGAAATAGCCAAGCATCGTCAGGTATTTCTGGTGCAGTGGCAACCCTTCTGCCTCGTAGAGGGCCAGGAATTCGGCCATTGCACCGGGGTGCAGTGTATAGGTGCGTTTCTCGATAATCATAGCGCGGCTCCTATGGGTTTATCGGATCAGCCTAGCCCCGCCGCCCCAGCAAATCAAACGTTTGTTAGAAACAGCTTGTGGCCGATACAACCCCCGCCCTAAACTGTGCGTTGTCGACATCATCCTGTCAGGAGGCCTTATGATACCCCGGACCCTTTTCAGCGAAGACTATGATCTGTTCCGCGCGCAGGTGCGCCGGTTCTTCGAAAACGAGCTCGCGCCGCATCACGAAGACTGGGAAGTGGCGGGCGAAGTGCCGCGATGGGCCTGGACCAAGGCGGGCGAATTGGGTTTCCTCTGCGCCGCGATCCCCGAAGAATCGGGCGGCGTCGGCGGAGATCGTCGGCATTCGATCATCCTCATGGAAGAGCAGGCGCGGCTGAACCTCACCGGGCTGGGGTTTGCGCTGCATTCCGACATTGTCGCCCCCTATATCGACCATTACGGCACCGCTGCACAAAAAGCGGCGTGGTTGCCCAAAATGACCTCAGGTGAAATTGTGACCGGCATCGCTATGACCGAGCCGGGAGGCGGATCGGACCTGAAGGCGCTGCGCTCCATTGCGGTGCGCGATGGCGACGACTACGTCATTACCGGGCAAAAGACCTTCATCACCAACGGTCAGACCGCCGACATGTTTCTGGTCGCTTGCAAGACCGATCGTGAGGCCGGGGCAAAAGGCATCAGCTTGATCGCGGTCGAGGCGGATCGACCCGGATTCACCCGTGGTCGTCGTTTGAAAAAGCTGGGAACCAAGGCGCAGGACACCTCTGAACTGTCTATGGATGAGGTCCGGGTGCCGATCTCCAACCTTGTTGGCGAGGAAGGTCAGGGCTTCATCTATATGATGCGTGAACTAGCGTGGGAACGCATGCATGTCGGCATTCAGGCGGTCAGTTGTTGCGAGGCGGCGCTGGAGTGGACCATCGACTATACCCGCAACCGCAAGGCCTTCGGCAAGACGGTTTTCGACTTTCAGAACACTCGTTTCAAACTTGCCGAAATGAAGACGGAGGTCGAGGTGGGCCGGGTCTTCCTGGACCGCTGTCTTGAGCTGGTGTTGGAAGGCAAATTGGACGCGACGACAGCGGCGATGGTAAAACTCTGGACCAGTGAGATGCAGGGCAAGGTGCTGGACGAGCTACTACAACTGTTCGGCGGCTATGGCTTTATGTGGGAATATCCGATCACCCGTGCCTATGCCGACGCGCGGGTGCAGCGGATTTATGCCGGAACCAACGAGATCATGAAGGAACTCATCGGCCGGTCGCTTTGATGTCCGACAGGCGGTTGCGCGCGAACTCCGACCATGAGATCGGCGCACGCCCTGTCACTTCGCGCACCGTGTCGAAAATGTCGGCGCAGCCTGTTTGAGTCCCCGCTTCAATAGACTCGACACCTTCGGCAAGGCCGCTGGCATATGTCGGCTCCATCCCCTGTTTCAACAGGATCGGAAGCAAGTCCGAAGCTGGACGGGGAGCGTAGCGCACCGACCGCCCGGTGACGGTCCCTAACACTTTGGCCAAGTCCGAAAAACTCAACCGTTCCGATGCCAGCCCATAAGCCTGTCCAGCATGACGCTGCGGGTCCATTAACGCGCAGGCGGCGACGGCAGCGATATCCTCGGCAGCGATCCACGACACGTGGCTATCCCCAACGAAATGCACCAAACGGTCGGGGCGATGGCGGAACGCCTGCCAGACTGTATCCATGAAGAAATTAGGGTGCAGGTGGGTCCAACCGAACCCCATCCCCTCAATCGCCCGTTCGATCAGTTGGTGCCACGCAAAATGAGCGTGTGGCGTGTCGGATGGGGCGTGGGCACCCAGATGTACCACATGCGCCACGCCCTCGGCCCGTGTGGCATCCAGCAGACGCTTGGATTGCACGAGCATGTCGACGCTGTATCCCGTAGCCAAAAAAACTGCAGTCACGCCGCGCAACGCGGGCCGCAGGGTTTCGGGTCTGTCGAAGTCGAATTCTACGGGCACGAACCCTTGCCCGCGCAGCTTTTTCGCGGACTTATCACTTCGAGCGGCGCCGGTGAGGGTGATTCGCCCCTGCCCTGCGGAATCGGACAATGCCTGCATCAAGGCGCCCCCTACGGTGCCGGTCGCGCCAGTGACAAGGATGCTAGGTGTCATCGTCTTCTCCCTCCTTGGTGGTCTCAAAACCGCATTCTAACGGTTGTAAGATTACTTAACCCGCCATTCGCGTCACTGTCTATGGGGTCGCGAACGTCCGACCAAATGCGGACCGGAATCCCGGCTTGCAGGAAAATCGAACATCTGTTAGTTTCCTGCAATCCGGGTCGTGGGCGGCATCCATTTGAGGAGATAAGCATGCGTCGAATGGAAGGGAAACTCGCCGTTGTTACCGGCGCCGGTAGTGGAATCGGCCGTGCCAGTGCACTGCGATTTGCCAGCGAAGGTGCCAATCTTGCAATCATCGACCTCGACGGCAATGGTTTAGAGGAAACCGCTGAATCCGCCCGGGCCGACGGAACCAAGGTTCTAACGATTACTGCTGACTGCACCGATGAAGCAGTGGTCAAAGATGCTTTTCGCAAGATCGCGAGTGAGGCCGGATTCGTCGATATCTTGATGAATAATGTTGGCCAGAGTGCCCGCGAGCGTGCTTCTGAATTCTACCAATCCGACTCAGAGGTTTGGCGGTTTGTCATCGAGGTGTCTTTGATTACCACGCTAACCGCGTCACGTCAGGTGGTGCCTGCGATGCGCGAAGCTCGGCGCGGCAAAATCGTCAACGTTGCCTCGAATGCCGGTATGGCTGGCGAAATTGGGATCAGCGAATATGCCGCTGCCAAAATGGGCGTAATTGGATTCACGCGGTCGCTCGCGCGTGAATTGGCGCCGTTCCACGTCAATGTGAATGCTGTCTGCCCCGGCGTGACCAAAACCAAGGTTCTCGACCGAATCTCGGACGAATTTCTCGGAAAAATACGTGAGTCGATCCCGATGGGCTATTTCGCTGAGCCGGCGGATATCGCTGCGGCTGCCGCGTTCCTCGCCAGCGAAGATTCGCGATACATGACGGGTCAATCCGTGGTCGTCGACGGCGGTCGCTGGATGATTTGATCGTTTGGCCTCACCAGCGGGCAAGACCTGCCGGACAGTGCCGGGCGCACAACAAATTTAACCAGAAAGGTCTAGAAGATGGCAGGCATGTTGGACGGCAAAGTCGCTCTGATCACCGGCGCGGGACGCGGCATCGGGCGCGAGATCGCGCTGAGCATGGCGTCGCATGGCGCAAGAATCGTGGTCAACGATCCAGGTGCGGCGCTGGACGGCTCCGAAACTTCGGACGCGCCTGCGACCGAAGTCGTGGACGAGATTATCCAGGCCGGCGGCGAGGCGGTGGCCGACTTCGGGTCAGTCGTCGACGCCGACGCGGCTGAGGCGATGGTCTCCCGCGCCATCGATACCTTCGGGCAAATCGACATCGTCGTGAACAATGCGGGTATTCTGCGCGACGTGATCTTTCACAAGATGTCTGCCGAAGATTGGGACGCGGTGCTCAAAGTCCACCTTTATGGCAGCTTCAACGTCAGTCGCGCTGCAGCAACCCGTTTCCGGATGCAAAACAGCGGCAATTTCGTCCACATGACCTCGACATCGGGACTGGTCGGCAACCCGGGGCAGGCGAACTATGCAGCGGCGAAAATGGGAATCATCGGGTTGTCAAAATCCCTTGCGCTCGACATGGCCCGGTTCCACGTGCGCTCGAACTGCATTTCGCCTTTCGCCTGGAGTCGGATGGTCGGATCCATCCCGGACACCCCGGAGCAAGAAGAACGGCTGAAGGGCCTCAAGACCCTGACGCCAGACAAGATCGCCGTGATGGCCACGTATCTGGCCAGCGACGATGCGATCGACGTAAACGGGCAGATCTTTGCTGTGCGTGGAAACGAAGTGTTTTTGATGAGCCAACCGCGTCCCTTGCGCTCCGTCCACCGCTCAGAGGGTTGGACGCCGGAAACTCTGCGCGATCACATGACGCCAACGCTGAAATCATCCTTCGTGCCGCTGGACATGTCACGCGATGTGTTCTCGTGGACACCGGTTTGAGGGATGACAGGTTTCGCCCGCTTTGACGAGTTGGCCGTTGGGGATAACTTCCCTGGTCAGCCGCTAAATTTCGTCGTCTCGCCCGAGCGGGTGGCTAAGTTTCTCGGCGCAATTGGCGCGGACCCTATGGTCGGCACAAACGCGCCTTCGATGTTGGCTGCGGTCTATCTGGTCGACCTCCTCAAATCGCGTAACAGCCCACCAGGCGGCATCCATGCCAAACAGGGGCTGCGGTTTTTTCGCAGCTTGCGCGTGGGCGAAGTCCTGTCCGTGCAGGGCAAAATCATCGAGACGTATGAACGTCGTGGACGTCCCTATGTCGTGTCTGATTTCGAGACACGCGACGCCGACGGCGGGCTTGTTGCCAGTGGCCGCATTACCTCGATTTGGGGGAAAGACCCATGATGGCCCTTCAACCTGGCAATGCCGCACCATCGTTAGAGCGGGTGGTGACGCAAGACATCATCGACCGATACGCCGAGGCGAGCGGCGACCACAATCCGATCCACGTTGACCCGGACTATGCCGCCAAGGGCCCGTTCGGGCGCACCATTGCTCATGGCCTCATGACGCTGGCCTATGCCTCTGTGATGCTGAATCGCTGGACAGATGGTGCCTTCGATCAATGCGGCAGCATCGAAGTTGCGTTCACTGGACCAGTTTATGTGGGCGAAACAATCCGTCTGACCGCCGGGGTCGACACCGTCGACGAAGACGGCACTGCTGTCTGCACGCTGAAATGCACCTCGGCCGAGCGGCAGATCCTCGTGGGCACCGTGCGATTGCCGCAACAGACCGAAAAGGGAGACTGACATGGCACGCGAAGCAGTGATCGTCGGGGTCGGCGATGTCCCGCTGGCCGATGGCAAAGTTGTCGGCGGCGGATCGGTCTTGCAGGTTCAGGCCCGCGCGGCCAAGGCGGCTTTGGACGATGCTGGCATCGCAATGCGCGACGTCGACGGGTTGCTGGTTGCCGGATTGTGGGGCGTGCCCGGACCGGGCCAACTGCCCACTGTGACACTGGGAGAATACCTCGGGATCCACCCACGCTTTGCTGACAGTACCAATATCGGTGGCTCGGCCTTCGAGGCGCATGTCGCCCATGCCGCGATGGCTATCGAGCGCGGCTATTGCGACGTGGCGCTGATCGTCTATGGCTCGACCCAACGAAGCGAGCGCAGCCGCACCTTAGGAGGGCGCCCGCCGACGCTGACGATGCAGTTTGAAAACGTATGGGGCGTTCCGCAACCTGTGGGTGGGTATGCCATGGCTGCACGGCGCCACATGCATGAGCATGGCACAACGCAGGAACAACTGGCCGAAATCGCCGTCGCAGCAAGGAAATGGGCTGCCCTTAACCCGCATGCCACCCGCCGCGAGCCGCTCAGCATTGACGACGTGATGGCGTCAACGCCAATCTCGGACCCGCTTAAGTTGCTCGATTGCTGCCTGGTAACAGATGGGGCTGGCGCGGTGGTGATGACCAGCGCTGACAATGCAAAAGCGCACGGCGCCCGCGCCACCCACGTTCGCGGCTTTGGCGAGGCACACACGCATTGGTCAATCAGCGCGATGCCCGATCTGGCCCGTCTGACCGCCGCAGAAATGTCTGGCAAGACGGCATTCGACATGGCGGGCATTTCGCAAGACGCCATCGACTTGGTTGAATGCTACGACAGCTTCACGATCACGGTCCTGATGACGCTCGAAGCCCTTGGCTTTTGCAAACGCGGCGAGGGCGGCAGATTTGTCTCGAACCAACGCACCGCTCCGGGCGGCGAGTTCCCAATGAATACCAATGGCGGCGGCCTGTCCTACTGCCATCCGGGGATGTACGGCATCTTTCTTTTGGTCGAGGCCGTGCGCCAATTGCGCGGCGAGGCTGGCGACCGGCAGGTCGCAGGCGTCGAAACGGCGTTGGTTCATGGCACTGGCGGAACTTTGTCCAGCGGCGCCACCGTTATTTTGGCAAATTCGTGAGGGTTGAGCGATGAGCGACAAGACATACGACAAACCGCTGCCCGTGATCGACCCCGGTAGCCGTCCGTTTTGGGATGCCGCGCGCGAACACCGCCTGTCGATCCCGAAATGCCGCGCTTGCGGGAAATACCACTTCTATCCGCGTGAATTGTGCCCCCATTGCCATTCCGATGATCTCGAATGGACCGATGTGTCCGGCAAAGGTGAGATCTATTCGTTCACCATCGCGCGCAAGCCTGCGGGGCCAGTCTATGCTGGCGATGTTCCGTACATCATCGCGATGATCGCCCTAGACGAAGGGCCTCGGATGCTCACCAATCTTGTCGTGGATGACGTGGAAACCGTTCAAATCGGGGACCGCGTCGCCGTCCAGTTCGAGGATGTCACCGACGAGGTAACGCTGCCCAAATTCGCACCCGCTGGGGCCTGAGATGGACCGCCACGGCATCCCTGACGATATCGTTGCGGTGGGTGACTCCCTTCTGCGGTTCGTTGAGCATGAGGTGGAGCCGCTGGAACGCGACAATGCTGCACTGCTGGCCACCGGGCGGACAATCTACGACGAGCAAGGGCGATTCGCGCCTGAGGTTTTGAAGCTGCGCGCCGAGGTTCGCAAGCGCAGCGCCAATGCTGGGTTCTACACTATGTTCGGCCCCGAGGAACTGGGCGGTAGCGGCCTTGGGCCGGTCGCCGCAGTTTACCTGAATGCACTGCTGTCCGAGGCAACGGGCCCAGGCCGGCCGCTGATCCACCCCGTTGTGATCCCCTCACCTTTCACCAACGGGCTCTCCCCAGTGTTGAAGGCGCTTCAACCGAATATGCGCAACCGATATCTACCCGGACTGGCTGACGGATCTCGTACGCTATGCTTTGCACTCAGCGAACCCGATGCCGGGTCAGACGTTTTCATGATGAAAACGCGGGCAGTGCGCGACGGCAACGACTGGGTCCTGACGGGCACCAAACAATGGATCACCAACGGCCCTTACGCCGATCACGTCATGGTCTTTGCCGTAACCGATCCAGAACTTGTCGACGCGCGCAAAGGCGGCGTCACCGGATTTTTGGTCAACACCAATCAAGCAGGGTTTTCGGTCGTATCTACCATCCCGATCATGGGCCATTTGGGGGCCGAGATTGGCATTCTATCATTCGACGGTGTCCGCGTAGCCGACGATCACCGGCTGGGTGATGTGGGCGACGGCATGAATGTGGCACTGCGCGGTGTGAACATTGGCCGTCTGGGCTTGTCCGCAACCTGTGTTGGACTTGCGCGTTGGGCGCTTGCGCAGGCCTTGGACTATGCCACAACGCGAAAAACGTTCGGCACATCGATTGGCAATCATCAGGCAGTGCAAACGCTGCTGGCCGACTCTGCGTTAGATATATATTCCGCTGAGACCATGCTTATCGACTGTGCGACACGGCTTGAGCGGGGCGACGGCGCTCTGGCTGAATTGTCGATGGTGAAACTACATTGCACCGAAGCCGCAAACCGGGTGTTTGACCGCTGTATGCAAGTGCACGGCGGCATGGGCCTGACCAACGAGTTGCGGCTAGAGGAAGGGTATCGTTTCACCCGATCAATGCGCATTCCCGACGGCACCAGCGAAATTCAGCGCCGCACCATCGCCCGCGATCTACTGAGCCGCGGCATCGGTTTCTAGGACTTCCCTTCAGGATGACGGACATGACCAGCGATATACAAACCGGCCTAGATCATCTGTTGTGCCCCGGGTCGGTGGCGATCCTGGGCGCTTCTGGGGATCCAAACCGGATTTCCGGGCGGCCCCTGCGATATCTGATCGAGGGCGGGTTCAAGGGTGCGATCTATCCGGTCAATCCAAAGCGGGATGAGGTTCAGGGCGTGAAGTCTTATGCCACGCTGGCCGATTTGCCCGAAACACCGGATGTGGCTCTGCTGTTCGTACCTGCCGCTGCGACCGAACAAGCTGTGCGCGATTGCGTGGCCAAAGGTGTGAAGGCAGCGATCATCTGTTCGGCAGGCTATGCCGAAAGCGGCGATGAGGGGCTGGCGATGCAGGACCGCATCATCGCTATCGCCCGCGCCGGCAGGCTACGTCTATTGGGGCCCAACTGCCTTGGCGTATTCAATTCTGGCATCGGGTTCTTCGGAACTTTCACGCAGTCGCTGGACCGTGACAAACCCGAACCCGGCCCCATCGGCATTGTTAGCCAAAGCGGCGCCTACGGCTCGCATATCGCCACGTTGGTGCGCATGCGCGGCCTTGGTGTGCGGTACTGGATAACCACCGGCAACGAGGCCGATATCGACGTTGCCGAATGCCTTGAGTGGATGGCTGGCCAAGATGACGTCAAGGTCATCATGGCCTATGTCGAAGGCGTTCGCTGCGGCGCGCGGTTCCGCGCGGCGCTTGATCTGGCGCGGCGCAACCGCAAACCTGTGATCATGATGAAAGTCGGTCGCTCTGACGTGGGCGCGCGCGCCGCAAGTTCGCATACTGCCTCGCTGGCCGGGTCTGACGCCATTTATGACGCACTGTTTCGCCAGTACGGCGTACACCGTGCAACTACCACAGAAGAGCAAGTTGATGTGGCCTATGCATGTTCGCGTGGCGTGTTTCCTGCGGGCAACAAGCTGGGTGTTGTCACACTTTCGGGCGGGGCTGGCGTGCTGATCTCGGACGCTGCTGAGCGGCACGGGCTGGACGTGGCCCCAATGCCAGACGGTGCGCGCAAGGTCTTGAAAGAACTGCTACCGTTCGCCACGGTCGACAATCCGGTGGACACCACCGCACAGGCGCTGAACGACATGTCGCTGCTGTCGCGCAATCTTGAGGTCATGCTTGAGCAAGGTGGATACGACATGATGGTGGGGTTCTTCTCGACCTTACCGATGACCCGCACCCTTGCCGCACCGCTCAAAGAGGCGATCATCGCAGGCTGCGTGGGGCACCCCGACCAGATCGTCGCGCTGGAAATGATTGGCCCCCCGGACGAGGTGCGCGCCTATGAGGATGCTGGTTTTCTGGTGTTCGAGGATGCCGACCGCGCGGTGCAGGCTCTTGGCGCGATGGCTCGGTTTCCGGCGGCTTGGGACGGGCTCGAACAGATCCCGCCCATCGCGGCAGCGGCCCCCGTCGCATCCGGCGCTCTGTCAGAACACGCAGCGAAAACCTTGCTGGCGCAGGTTGGCGTGCCCTTCCTGACCGAAGCCGTGGTTAAAGATGAACAAGCAGCCACCGACGCGGCCAATCGCGCCGGCTTGCCCGTCGTGATGAAGATCGTATCGCCCGACATCGAACACAAGACCGAAATCGGCGGCGTTTTGGTTGGCGTCAATACACCGGACGCAGTGGCAGACGGATATCGGACCTTGATCGAACGGGCCGCACTGCACTGCCCAGACGCGCGGATCGAAGGCGTGCTGATCGCCCCGATGGCACCCGACGGCGTGGAAACCATCGTTGGCGTCAACCGTGATTTGGTGTTCGGTCCGGCTGTGATGTTCGGCCTTGGCGGTGTTCATGTCGAGGTCTTGCAAGATGTTGTTTTCCGCCTTGCCCCGTTCGGACGCCGTGAAGCGATGGCGATGATCGACCAGATCCGCGGGCGCGCGATTCTGTCAGGTGTCCGGGGCGCAGCAGAATCCGATGTGGACGCGCTGGCCAACCTGCTGGTCATCCTGTCGCAGTTCGCCGCCGCGCATACCGACGATATTGAGACCATTGACCTCAACCCTGTACGGGTGCTGGAAAAAGGCCGGGGCGTGGTTGCATTGGACGCCCTCATCGTACCGCGACGCAACACAACAAACGACGATTGACGCTTGATTGCGTGCCATTTTCGAACTATCGTTAGAAAAACTCATGGCAGCCCGCCGCCCCCTAACATCCGGAGAAACTCATGGTCGACTATTCAGGTTACAAAGATCTTTCCTTCGAAAAAAGGGGTCGGACCCTGACCCTGACGTTCAACAAGCCAGACGTCCTGAACGCGATGACTGCAGAAATGCACGAGGAAACCAGCCGCGCCGTCTATGACATTGGCATGGATCATTCGGTCGACATCGTGGTCCTCACCGGTGCGGGCAAAGCGTTCAGCGCGGGTGGCGACATAGGTGGCATGCGCGAGATGTACGACAAGCCCGAGATGTTCGAAACTTCGATTCTTGAAGCGAAGAAAATCGTCTTCGGATTGCTTGACTGCGACAAAGTCCTGATCGCCAAGGTGAACGGCGATGCCGTGGGTCTGGGCGCGACGATTGCTCTGTTTTGCGACATAATCATTGCCGCCGATCACGCTCGATTCGGCGATCCACATGTGCGGGTGGGCCTTGCCGCCGGTGACGGTGGTGCAGTGATTTGGCCTCAGCTGATCGGCTATGCCCGCGCCAAGGAATATTTGATGACGGGCGATCTGATGACGGCGAAAAAGGCCGCTGACATCGGTCTGATCAACCATGCGGTGCCTGCCGATGAGTTGGATGCCAAGGTCGATGCGATGGTCGAAAAACTGGGCAATGGTGCGATGAAATCCATCAAATGGACCAAAACCGCTGTGAACATTGGCCTGAAACAGCTGGCCCATTCGATGATGGACACCTGCATGGCCTACGAGGCCCTGTCGAACGGCACCGGCGACCACCGCGAGGCGATCGAGGCCTTTACCGAAAAGCGCAAGCCGAAGTTCACTGGCGCCTGAGCGGATCCAAAGGAGGCCGCAGATGGATTTCTCGGAGCCCGACCACATCACGCAATTGCGCGACAGCATCCGCCGGATGCTGGACAAGCACGCCAGCCGCGAACAGATGGCCAAATGGGACGAGGCCGACAAGGTGCCGCGCGCCTTGATGGATGAGATTACCGCGCTTGGCGTCTGCGGCATGACGGTGCCCGAGGAATACGGCGGCCTTGGGCGCGACATTCTGGGCACAATGGTCGTTGTCGAGGAACTGTCGCGCCGATCCATGGTGATCGGCACGCTGTTCTTGATGAATGCCTGCTATGGCAGCATGAACATCCTTGCCTCGGGCAGCGACGCGCAGAAGAAACGCCTATTGCCGAAACTGGCTGAGGGCGAACTGCTGTTTGCTTACGGTCTATCGGAACCCGATGTCGGGTCCGACCTCGCCAGCGTGCGGACCAAGGCTGAGCGGCGCGACGATACGGTGGTCATCAACGGCACCAAACGCTGGTGTTCGGGGGCCGAGATCGCCGACTACATCTATGCGCTGGTGCGCACCGGCGACCCGGACGCGCGGTACAACAACCTGTCCTTGATCCTGATCCCTCCCAGCGCCAAGGGGGTCACCCTGACCCATATCCCGGCATTGGGTGCGCGGGGCCTGAATACCAACGATGTGTCGATGGACAACGTCGAGGTTCCGTTCGAGAATGTCATCGGCGAAGAGGACGGCTGGAACAAGGGCTGGCCCCGCCTTGTCGGCCCGGCACTTGAGGTCGAAAAGCTTGAAGTCGCCGCCATGGCGCTTGGCATCGCGGCACAGGCGGTGGACGACGCATGGGACTACAGTCAGCGCCGCAGCCAGTTCGGCAAGCGGATTTGCGCGATGCAATCGGTGCGCCATATGCTCGCCGACGTGCAGACGAAGCTGACCATGGCGCGGCTGCTGCTTTATAAGGGCTGCTGGCTGGCGGACAATGATCTGCCCTGCTCTGTCGAAACCTCGATGGCCAAGATGCAGGTTTGCGAGTTGGGCTTAGATATCGTGCTGACCTGTCAGAAGGTGATGGGCGCCTATGGCTATGCCAAAGGCTTCGACATGGAGCGATACGTGCGCGACATGTTGCTGATGCCGATCATCGGCGGCTCGACGGCGATTCAGAAAAACAACATCGCCAACCGCATGGGCCTGCCCAAAGCATAAGGAGAACGCAGCGTGATCGATACCCTGGGCGACATCTGGCGCAACAACGCGATGAAATTCCCCGATGAACTGGCCTGGGTGCTGAGTGATGCGCGCATAACCTTCGCGGAACATTTTGACCGCTCGCAGCGGTTGGCATCAGCGCTATACAACGTGGGTGTTCGGTTGCAGGATCGGGTTGCGGTTCTATCTCAAAACACGCGCGCGTTCATGGAACTTTACACCGCCGGCGAATTGTCGGGCTATATTGTGGCCACCGTGAACTGGCGGCTGGCCGCGCCCGAGATGGCGTATATCCTGACCGACGCCACCCCTCGCGTGTTATGCTTCGAGGCGCAATATGCCGAGATCGTCGACGGGCTGCGCGAACAACTGCCGCATATCGAAACCTATGTCTGCTTTGGTGGCCCCTCGCCGGACTGGGCGCTGGATTACGAAACCCTGTTGGCGTCTGGCGATCCCGCGGGTTCGCCCGACCACCCGTCCCCTGAACACATCATGCACCTGATCTATACCAGCGGCACCACCGGCCGGCCCAAGGGGGTGATGCGCAGCCACCGTGCAGAGATATGCGTGGCCCAACTGATGGCGACGGAAATCGGCGTCCTGGTCAGCGACCGAATGCAACTGATGATGCCGGTGTTCCATGTCGGCTCACGATTCTTGCAGTTGGGCGCGCATTTGCGCGGCGCGACGGTGGTGTTTCACTACGCATTTGACCCGGAGGAAATCGTGCGCGCGATCACAAGTGAGCGCATCACCATATCGCATTTGGCGCCAACCCTGGTTCACGCGGTGATGGACGTGCCCGGTATCGAAGATGCCGACCTGTCGTCGCTGCACACCATCTGTTACGCCGCAGCACCGATGCCGGTGCCGCTTCTGCGCCGGGGGCTGGCTCTGTTTGGCCCGGTTTTCTTGCAACTTTACGGCATGACCGAGGGCGGCGGCACCACCTTGCACAAGCGCCAACATCAGCCCGACGGCACCCCCGAACAGGTGAAACGCCTCGGATCCATCGGGCAGGCCGCGCCAAACGTGGACGTTCGGATCGTCGACGACGAGGGCAAACCGGTGCCCAACGGCACGCCCGGCGAAATCGTCACGCGCACAGACACGCATATGGTCGGCTACTGGAACAACAGCGCGGCGACCATCGCGGCGCTGCGCAACGGGTGGTATTTCACTGGTGATCTGGGCGTGATCGACGATCAAGGCTTCGTCTATCTGGTGGACCGCAAGAAGGACATGATCATTTCCGGCGGTGAAAACATCTATTCGCGCGAGGTCGAGGAGGCGCTGGCGACCCACCCGGCGGTCAAGGATTGCGCGGTAATCGGGGTAAAACACGACTACTGGGGCGAAACCGTGCGCGCCATCGTGGTGCGCGCCGCCGAGGTGACCGAGGACGAATTGATCGCCCACTGCCGCTCCTGCATTGCCAGTTACAAGAAACCGAAATCGGTCATGTTCGTCGATGAACTGCCGCGCCTGCCCAGCGGCAAGATCAACAAGGTCACGCTGCGCAAGACCCACGGCGCGCCCGACAGCAAGGAGACGGACCATGCCCTGGGATGATGCCAACCCGCCTCCGGTAACCGAATGGCTGGCCGACCGCGCGGCGGCTGTGGCGTTCGCCGATCTGCCCGAGGCGGCGATCACCGTGACACGCCACTGCATTCTCGATTGGTTCGCCGTCACCCTGCCGGGCGCAGATGAACCCACGAGCCGGATACTGCGCGAGGTGTTGCTGGAGGAAGGGGCAAGGCCCGTGGCCTCGCTCATCGGATCGCCTGAACGGACATCGGCAGCGCACGCGGCGATCATCAACGGCACCGCGTCCCATGCGCTGGACTTTGATGATGTGAACATGGCCGTTCTGGGCCACCCAACCGTCGCCATTCTGCCCGGCATGTTGGCGCTGGCCGAGAAGATCGACGCCTCCGACGAGGATCTGATCACCGCATTCGTGGCGGGCTATGACGTGGCGTGTCGTGCGGGGTTGTTGGTCAGCCCGTCGCATTACACCCATGGTTTTCACGCGACGGCGACCGTCGGCAGCATCGGCGCGGCGGCGGGCTGTGCGCGGCTGTTGGGGCTGAACGCCGAGCGCACGGCTACCGCGATGGGTATCGCGGCGACGCTGGCCTCGGGGATGAAATCCATGTTCGGAACCATGTGCAAACCGCTGCACGCAGGGCGCGCGGCGCAAAACGGGTTGCACGCCGCCAATCTGGCTGCGCGCGGTTACAGCAGCCGAACGGACGTGCTGGAATGCGCGCAGGGCTTTGCCGCGACCCAAAGCGCGGATTTCCACCCCGATGCGGCCATGGCCCCTGCCCCGCTGGATCATCACCCGTTGCGCAATCTGTTCAAATATCACGCGGCTTGCTATCTGACCCACGGCGCGATCGAGGCGGCAGGCCGGTTGCGCAACGATCACGCGCTGTCATCCAACGCAATCGACGCGATCACCATTCGCGTTCCGCCGGTAACCGACCGGGTGTGCAACTTGCACTGCCCGGAGACTGGATTAGAGGCCAAATTCAGCTTGCGTCTGACCGTCGCCATGGCGCTGGCCGGGCACAATACTGCCGGGATCGCCACCTATACCGACGAATTGACCCGCGACCCGACGTTGGTCCGGCTGCGTGACTTGGCGGTTCTTGAATTCGATGACAGTTTGCCCGAAGCCAAGGCAATCATCACCGTCTCGACCCCCAACGCACAGGGGCTGAGCGCCGCGCATGACGCTGGGGTGCCGCAAAGCGACCTGGATCTGCAAGAGCGCAAGCTGTCGGACAAGTTCTCCGCATTGGTCGCGCCCATTCTGGGCGGCGATCGGGCGAGCGCGCTGCACGATGAAATCCTGAAACTCGGGCGCGGCGGAACGCTGCGCGAGGTCTTGAAACGGGCGGAGGTTGCGCAATGAAGACACAAGAACAAGGCACCGCACTGGTCACAGGCGCAGCCAAAGGCATTGGCGCCGCCATTGCCCGGCGTCTGATTGAGGACGGATACAGCGTCATCGCGCTGGATCGGCTTGCTTCGGTCCACGATATCGCCAAAGACATCGGCGGCGCGATCACCGCCCACACCATCGACATTCGCGACCGCAAGTCCCTTGGCCGGATCATGGACGCCGAAGGGCCGCTGGACGTGATCGTTAACAACGCCGCGATCACCAGCACCCACCGTTTCGAAGACCTGACCGAAGACCATTTCCGCGAGAATTTCGACATCAACGCTGTCGGCACTTTTATTGTCGCTCAAGAAGGCGCACGGCGGATGCGCAACGGCGGACGGATCGTCAACATCGCGTCGCGGTCCTTCGCCGGCGCACCGCAGATGGCCCATTATGCCGCCTCCAAGGCGGCGGTCGTCGGCCTGACCCGGTCGATGGCCATTGACCTGTCGCCGCGCGATATCCGGGTAAACGCCGTCGCACCCGGTGTCGTCGACACAGACATGCTGCATTACATGAGCGAAGAGCGTCAAAAAGTCATGCTCTCGCTGCAACTTTTGGGGCGCATTGGCCAACCTGCCGAAATCGCACGCGCAGTGTCGTTCCTGGCGGCGCGGGAAAACACTTATATCACGGGACAGGTCTTGATCGTTGATGGCGGCCGGTCGCTGGGACAAGGGCAACTGCCTGCCGAGGAGTCGATAGTTTGACCGAATTGACCGACGAACACCGTATGATTCAGCAATCCGCGCGCGACTTCACCCGCGACGTGGTGCGCCCCGCCGCCGACAGGTTGGACCCAGTCAAGGGCCTGATCCCCGATGAGATTCTAAGCCAAATGGCCGAGTTGGGGTTTTTTGGCATCCTGATTGACGAAGAATACGGCGGCCTTGGTTTGGGGGCGTTCGAATATTGCCTTGTGGCAGAAGAGCTTGCGCGCGGCTGGATGAGCGTTGCCAGCCTTGTCGCACGGGGCAATGCTCTGATCGGGTCGCTGAAGTCTATGAGCGAGTCGCAAAAGGCCCACTACTTGCCGAAAATGGCGCAGGGTGAATTCCTTGGCGCCTTTGCCCTGTCCGAACCCGACGCCGGATCGGATGTTGCCAACATTTCCTGCCGGGCGAAAAAGGTCGGGGATGAATGGGAAATCACCGGCAACAAATACTGGTGCACCTTCGCGGATGGCGCCGATTTCATTCTGGTTTTCGCGCGGACCGATCCCAAGGTCGACCCCGACAAGCGGCATCGCGGCATTTCGGCCTTCATGGTTGAAAAACCGCGCGGCGAATTGCCAAACGGCGTGTCGGGTAACCCAATTCCCAAGATTGGCTATCATGGTTGGACCACATGGGAGCTTTCGTTCGACGGCTGCCGGGTCCCTGCCGATAAAATGATTGGTGATGAGGGAAAAGCGTTTTATTTGGCAACCGCTGGTCTGGAAACGGCGCGCGCACACACGGCCGCAAGATCAATCGGGTTGGCACAGGCCGCGTTGGACGATGCGATCGCTCATGCTCACCAACGTCGTCAGTTCGGCCAGCCGATCGCGTCATTTCAGGCGATCCGGTTCAAAATCGCCACAATGGCAACCGAGATCGAAGCCGCACGGTCTTTGATGTATTCGGTCTGCGAAAAGATCGACCAGGGCGTGCGCTGCGATCTAGAGGCGTCGATGGTCAAACTGTTCGCCAGCGAGATGTCAGAACGTGTGACCAGCGAAGCGTTGCAAATCCTGGGCGGTGGAGGGTACACAACCCTGCATGCCGTCGAACGGCACTGGCGCGACGCGCGTTTGACCAAGATCTTCGAAGGCACTTCGGAAATCCAGCAGCGCATAATTTCCGACAGCATCCTCGGGCGTGACCGCTGAGCCGCGACGCGCAAGCCTATCGCCCCCGGATCAGGCCGAAGACGAGTGAGTCGCTACGGTTTCCAGGATTCGGGCAGACAGGTTTTCATCGAACAGGCCGTTGCACAGGATCGTCGCGAATTCATGCGCCACTTCGTCGATGGTGCGGCCCTTGGGATTGAACCATTCAGCCGTCCAGTTCAGCGCCCCGAGGATGAACAGCCGTGCAAGGGTGATATCGGCCTCTGGGCGCAATTCGCCCCGGCCTCGCGCGACTTCCAGAATGTCTTTCCAGACTATCGCGTACCGGTCCCGTAACAGCAGGTTGCGCTGGCGTATCGTTTCCGGCACCTGCCCAAACACCCGACGCGTGGCCAGAGTGTAATCGCCATGTTCGATGATCGCTGTAAGATGCGCGTTGACCGCGCATTCGATCCGGTCACGCCCCGACGCGTCCTCACCCAGCTTTTCAAGAGAATCCGTGACCGTCTGCATCACCATGTTGATCCCCATATCCAGCATGGCCGCGATCAACTCGTCCTTGGACTTGTAGTAATAATAGATACTGCCGGCTTTCATGTCGGCGGCATCTGCGATGGCGCGCATCGTTGTTCCGACATATCCGTTGTCGCGGAATATCCGCGCCGCCGCATCCAGCACGCGCCTTTGCGAAAGTTCTGATTTCGTCAAACGTTTCGACATGCCGTTCCTCTCATTCCCCATCGTAGTTCTAGCACTCCGGCGTCGCTAACGCCCATATTATGTGGCTGATGTCGAGAAAAATCTGTGGATAGGCTTTTTCTAACTATCGTTAGGTTTCTACCTGGTATAGTGTTGGCATTCTCACAAATGAGAGGCTGAGGATGAAACTGGTCCAGGTCGAACGACATCCACGGGGCATCGTGCGGGTGGTGATGAACCATCCAAAAGCGCGCAACGCCATGGGCGAGGCACTGCGCGGTGAACTCTTGGCAACGTTGTCAGAGCTGTTGACCGAACGCGGAACAAGGGTCGTGATCATCGCATCGGCACTCAAGAATTTTTCAGTCGGGGGTGATCTTTCGCGAATGGACGAGTTGACTGATCCCAAGGCAGGGAGACAGCGTCTGCTGTCGGCTCATGCGCTGGCACGGTTGTTGCTGGCGACGGAAAAGCCCCTGATTGCCGAGGTGCGCGGTCATGCTGTCGGGGCAGGCGCCGGGTTGGCCTTGACCTGCGATACCATTGTGATGGGTGACACCGCGAATATCGGCTTGGCGTTCTTTCGCGTCGGTCTGGTGCCAGATTTCGCGATTGCCCACACTTTGCCCCGTCGGCTGGGGCTGGCTCAGGCGCGCCAAGCCTTGCTGTATGCGCGCAGTTATCGTGGCACGCAGGCCGGCGAAATCGGACTGGCAGACGATGTGGTTCCGGATGCGGATGTTGCAGCGCGCGCGATGGAACGCGCGCAGGAATTGGCAGCGCAGCCGTCCCTTGCCCTTGGATTGACCAAGCGGATGCTGGAACGCGCCGACACCGCAGCAGCGGTGCTGGATTTCGAGGCGACAGCGCAACCCGTCTGTTTCGCCAGTGAAGATTTCACTGAAGGGCTGGCTGCGTTTCGCGAGAAAAGGTTGCCGCTTTTTGATCCGGACATTGAATAGGCAGGACCGAGCATGACCGCGATGGCCGGCGCACGTACTCTAGGTGAAATGATCGAGACGAACGCGATCAAGCACCCCGATCAAACGGCTTTTGTTTGGCGGGATCAACGTCAGACACACAAGCAATTTCGCGACAGGGCCGCGCGACTGGCCAACGGGCTGGCGGCGCTTGGGTTAAAGCGACAAGACCGCGTCGGCATTTTGTGCCAAAATCGAATGGAATTTCACGAGGTCTACGGGGCCTGCGAGTTGACCGGCCTTATAACTGCGACCGTCAACTGGCGACTTGCCATCCCCGAAATGCTGCACATCATCAATGACGGTGCGCCACGCGTTCTAATATTCGAGGCTGACTACACCGATGCCGTAGCCGAGATGCGCGAACATCTGGACTCGGTCGAGCATTTCATCTGTATTGGCGGCAGCACCGATTTCTCCGTTGATTTTGAAGGTGTCGCGCAGTCTGGCACCTCTGAATCCCTGCCGTTCCGCTCTCACCCCGAAGACATTGCTTTCCTGATTTATACCAGCGGCACCACCGGTCGGCCCAAGGGTGTCATGCTGACACAAGCGGGCCAGGTGGCCGCCGCCGAAATCCTAGGCTCGGACCAGCGCAATGGCCCGGATGACCGGCTGCTGATCATGATGCCGCTGTTCCACATCGGGGCCAAAGTGATCCAGCTGGCGCAGCACTGGCGCGCAGGCACCGTGCATCTGCAACGCAATTTCGATCCAAAAGACGTGCTGAAGACACTGACCGAGGAAAAGATCACTGTCACTCATATGGCCCCGACGATGATCCAGACCTTGCTGGAATACCCAGGTGTGGATAGTGCCGACCTGTCTCATTTGCGGATGGTCGTTTATGCTGCAGCGCCGATGCCTATGCCAGTTTTGCGGCGGGGCCTGGCGCTAATTGGCCCGGTGTTTCAACAGCAATTCGGTCAGACCGAGGGGCTCGGCACAACTCTTCTGGCCCACCAACACCGCCCAGAGGGATCACCGCGTGACCTTGAGGTTCTCACCTCGGTCGGGCAGGCCTCGCCCCGCGTGGGCGTCAGGATCGTCGACGACGACGGGCAGGATGTCCCTCAAGGCGAGGTCGGCGAAGTGTTGCTGACGTCTCCGGCAGTGATGAAAGGCTACTGGAATAACTCTGCGGCAACGATCGAGACCTTGCGCGATGGCTGGGTGCATACCGGCGACGTCGGACGGCTGGATCACGAGGGGTTCCTGTACCTCGTGGACCGCAAGAAGGACATGATCATCTCTGGCGGAGAGAACATCTATTCGCGCGAGGTTGAAGAGGCTCTGCTAAGCCACGATGCCGTATCCGAAGCAGCCGTGATCGGCGTGCCGGACGAAAAATGGGGTGAATCCGTGAAGGCGGTCGTGGTGTTACGCGCGGGGCATACGCTCAACGCGCACGCGTTGATCGAGCATTGCCGAACGCAAATCGCCAGCTACAAAAAGCCCAAGCATATCGAATTCGTTGACGCCATCGGCACGTTGCCCAGCGGCAAGATTGATAAGGTGTTGCTGCGAAAACTGTACGGCATGGCCTAGGCACGAAAATGAAAGGCGCAGAATATGAAGTTGTTCTCGTTGAAGGGTAAGACCGCCATCGTCACTGGCGCGAGCCGAGGACTGGGGCGACACATGGCGGCGGGATTGGCGCAGGCCGGTGCGCATGTCGTTCTGGTGGCACGCGACGCAGATCGGTTGAATGCGTTGCGTGATGAAATCGTGCGAGACGGTGGTACGGCCAGTGTGATGCCTTTGGATCTCGGCGACACTTCCGCCATCGGCCCGGCCGTTAAGCAGAGCGCAGTTGACCATGGTCGCATCGACATCTGCGTGAACAACGCGGGCATCATCGACTGGCAACCCTTGGCCGACAGCACGCTCGAGTCGCTGGACGCGATCCTGGATCTGAACGTCAAGGCAACCTTTGTGATGTCGCAGGCCTGTGCTGCGGTGATGCGCGAAGGCGGTCTGGGCGGGCGGATCGTCAACATCGGGTCTGTTCTGTCGACCATCGGGCGGGCAAAACTGCACGCCTACTGCGCCAGCAAATCGGCCATCGTCGGGCTGACCCGGTCGCTGGCCTCGGAACTGGGCCGCGACGGGATTACCGCCAACGTAATTGCGCCTGGGTATTTCGCCTCTGACATCAATGCCAACCTGACCGCGCGTCCCGGCTACCGCGAGGCGGTCGAAGGTGTCACCCCGATGGAACGATGGGGCGATCCGGCCGAACTGGTCGGCACGCTGATCTACCTGGCTTCGGCGGCGTCCAGCTACACCACCGGGCAGGTGATCCATGTAGACGGCGGAATTTCAGCCTCGTTCAAATTCGAACTCTGAGGGATTTATCATGACACATCGGTTTTCCCTGAAAGGTCAGATCGCCGTAGTGACGGGCGCATCGCGCGGTCTGGGCTTTGAAATGGCACGCGCGATCGGCGAGTCGGGCGCAAAGGTCTATATGACGGCGCGCGGTGTCGAGCGATTGACGCGATCGGTCGAAACGCTGAGGGGCGACGGCATCGACGCCGTGGCCTGCCCCTTTGATTTGTCCGACATGGACGCCTGCGTTGACGCCGTGAACCGGATCATCGCGACCGAGGGGCGGCTGGACATTCTGGTCAACAACGCTGGTATAAACGCGTGGGAACCGCTGCCCGAGGCCAAGGTGGAAACCTGGGACCGTGTGATGACGACCAATGTGCGCGCCACTTACCTTTTGTGCCGAGAGGCCAGCAAGGCGATGCAGCGGGCCGGATACGGGCGAATCGTCAACATCGGCTCGGCCCTTGCCGTCGTCGGGCGCGAAAACGTCACAGCCTACACGGCCAGCAAGCACGGTGTGGCAGGCCTGACCCGTGCATTGGCCGCCGAGTTGGGCCCGATGGGCATCACCTGCAACATGATGGCACCAGGGTATTTCAGAACCGAGATCAACGATACGATCCTTGCCCGTCCTGGCTATGAACGGGGGGTATCGAACCGGATACCGCTGAACCGTTGGGGCGACCCGGAAGAGGCGGGCGGCGTCGTCGCCTTCATGGTGTCAAAGGCGTCAAGCTACATGAACGGACATGTTTTGGTGGTCGACGGCGGGCTGACCGAAACTTTCGTGCTGCCCGTCGATTGGGAGGATCAAGCATGAGTGCGGATCGCAGGGTCGTTTTGGTTACAGGTGCGGCAGGCGGCATCGGACGCGCCACGGCGCGCCGCTTGGCCGAAGACGGGTGCCATGTTGTGATGGTCGACCGCGATGTCGAAGCGCTGGGAAAATTGGCGTCGGAACTTGCCGATTACAGCGTGCAAACCGCGGCGCTGTCGATCACCGACCGGCCAGCGGTGGCGGCGCTGATCGCGGATCTGCCACGGATCGACGTGCTGGTGAACAACGCCGCCGTCTTCTGGGACGGCACGTTTGACGCCGCAACCGAGGACGACTTTCGCAAGATGTACGAGGTCAATGTGATCGGCACCTTTGTCATGGCGCAGGAGGCCATCAAGGCGATGCAGCGCGACGCGCGGATCATCAACATCGCGTCCCGTGCCTATCTGGCGGGCTATGCCCATTCGGCTTATGGCACGTCCAAAGCTGGAGTGATTGGATTGACCCGGTCTATGGCGATGGACTTGGCGGAAAAGGGAATTTTGGTGAATGCGATCGCACCAGGCCTTATTGAGACCGAAATGTTCCGATCACTGACCCCCGAACGCCAAGAAGAGCTGATCGCCAAGCAGCCGACCAAGTCAGTGGGTCAGCCCGAAGATATCGCCAACGCCGTTGCGTTCTTTGCCGACCCTCGCACCCGCAATGTGACGGGTCAGTTGCTGACGCTCGATGGAGGGCGGTCGATGGGAATTTCGATCTACTAATTGGGCACGGGCGGCTTGTGCCGTCCTGCCCTTGTCACAGGCTAGTTCACCTTAAGCCGGCTCTTCCGCTTCGAGACCCAGATAGAATTTCTGGATGTCGCGGTTGTTGCGCAATTCCTCGGAGGTTCCCTCAAGGACGTTGTGCCCATTCTCAATCACGTAGCCATAGCTGGCGTGCTTCAGAGCGATAACCGAGTTCTGTTCGACCAGAAGCATCGACACGCCCTTCTCACGGTTGATCCGAGAAATGATCTCGAAGATATCGCGAACAATCATCGGGGCCAGGCCCAGTGACGGCTCATCCAGCAAGATCAGCGATGGATCCGCCACAATGGCGCGACCGATTGCCAGCATCTGCTGCTCGCCGCCCGAAAGATATCCGGCCGCCTGAGTACGCCGTTTCGACAGGATCGGGAAATATTCGTATACTTCTTCGAACGCGTCCTTGCGGTTGCGGCGCGTGCGCTGAGCAAAGGTCGAGGCGATCAGATTTTCCTCGACCGATAAATTGACGAAGACGTGGCGCCCTTCACGAACGTGAAAAGCGCCACGCCGAGCAATTTCATGGGGCGCACGTTTTGAGGTGTCATCACCGTCAATGGTGATGGACCCGCGCGCAATGCGCCCGCTCTCGAGCGGCAAAAACCCCGATACTGCCTTGAGCGTCGTGGTCTTGCCAGCGCCGTTCGCCCCAAGGAGGGCGGTAACCGCCCCCTTGGGGACGGTCAGGTTCAACCCCGACAGGGCGCGGATAGAGCCCTCGTAAAAGACCTCGAGGTTCTTGATTTCAAGAGCGGGCTCCATGGGTCAGTCCACTTTCAACCAGTCGGACACAGGGGTCGAATTCCATGTGCCGTCATTGTTTTCCCAGCGGATGATCTGGCCGATGCCGGTCTTGTGGCCTTCGAAGCTTGCCGGAATACCGATCAGACCGCCGGTATCCCAATCCGTTACCGCCTCAAGGGCCGCGGCCAGATTGTCACCGTTGATCTCCATGCCGGCGTTCATCGTATCTTCGATCGCCTTGGCCGCCATCATGCCGTTGAACCAACCATCCATGAACCCGAGCCGCACATAGCCGTTGAAATCCGCATCACGCGCCAGGTGAATGTCACGAATGATGTCGATCATCGCACCCGAGCCGGTATTGGTGTCGGTCTCGAACACTTTGATGCCGATCAGGCCCTGAGAGATGTCGGCCAGTTCGACGATCTTGTCGTACTCGTTTTGCCACATCGACGACATGAACACGACCTCGTCCATTCCGAAATCGCGCACAAGCCGTACGGTTTCCGGCCAGACCGCAAAGGAATACCCGTGGAACAATACATGCGTTGGGTTCGCTTCGCGAATGGCAAGGGCGAAGGTGCTGACATCAGCCTCGATGAAGTTACTTTGCTGCAGCAAGACGACCTCGATGCCCAGCCGCTCGGCCTCTGCCTGCGCCTCTGCGATACCGTCACGGCCCAGCGAGATGCTGGAATGCATGATGGCCAGGCGTGCTTCTGATGGATCCATCGTCTGCGAGATGTAATTCACCAGCAGTTTCAGCTGATCGCCGTAAGTGGCGCCTGCGACGAAGTAGTATGGGAACCGCTCTGGATCGGCCAGTTCCGACGCGAAGGAGCCGCCACCGGTCAGCACTCTGTGGGTCGAGTTGTTGTCGGGCGAGATCGCTTGGATCGTCCCGGTCGAATCCCCAAAGAAATAGCTGGTGCCGCCCTCGGCCATCGCCCGGCGGAAGTTGCCGGCGGCGACGTCGACGCTGAAGGTCGTGTCGGTGACGGTCAAGTCGATCATGCGACCGTTGATCCCGCCATTCGCGTTTTTCCACTGAACGTATTGCTCGAACCCGTCTCCCTGCGGGCGGCCGCCGTAAGATGCGGGGCCGGTCAAGTCGACATTCACGACCCACTTAAACGGATCGCCCTGCGCGAAGGCCACGGTTCCAAAGCTCAAGCCAACGCCAGTCCCGATGATCGAGTTTTTGATGAAGTCACGTCTTGTAGTCATGGTCTTCCTCCAGGTTGGTGCGATCTTGTGATCGCTTCAATAATCCCGTTCACCGGCCGGAATGGCGCGGTGGGGAATTCACTTGGTTTTTCGCCGGTTCCAAAAAGCTTTCTGTGCCTGACGCCAGATGTGGGCCAGACCGCGCGGTTCAAATATCAGAAATCCGACGATCAACAGACCGAAGATCGTTTCGCGCAAAGGCACGAGGATGGCAGCCGTGTTCAATCCAAAGCTGTCGCCGATGAACAGCAGGCTCAGGCGCACGATTTCAGGCACCAGCGTCATGAACACAGCGCCCAGGATCCCACCCAGGATTGCCCCCTGCCCGCCGACGATTACCGCCGACAGAAAGAACACGGAAACCGTGAGACTGAATTGTTCGGGGGTGACATATTTGTTGAAATAGACCATCAGCGCCCCGGCGACCCCGGCGTAAAACGACCCCAGCCCAAAGGCGAGCAGTTTGTACTGCACCAGACGCACGCCCATAACCTCAGCCGTCAGATCGCGTTCGCGCACAGCGATGAACGCCCGCCCGACGCGGGATTTTATAACGTTGATGGCAAAAACGGTGGATGCGATCACGAAAAACAGGATCAGATAATAGGCACGAATGTCGGTGTTGAACTGGAACCCGAGGAACTGCGCGGGCGCTATGTTCAGCCCGACATCGCCGTTGGTCACGCTTTGCCAATGAACAAAGACGAACATCAGCAGGAACTGCGCCGCAAGGGTTGCGATCACCACGTAAAGCCCCCGAATGCGCAGCGATGGCAGGCCGAACCCGATGCCGACCAGCGCCGCCATGAACCCCGCCAGCGGAATGGCCAGCCAGAATGGAATCGAAAAGTGGATCTGCGCCAAGGCGGCGGTATACGCGCCCACCCCCATGAACGCCGCATGGCCAAGCGACAGCAACCCGGTGTAGCCCATCGTGATGTTCAGCCCATGCGCGGCGACCACGTTGATCCCCAAGATCGCGAGGAAATAAACCCAGAAGGCTGGCGCGACCAACGGAAACACGATCAGTCCGACGACGAACAATCCGATGGCCAGGCGCGGGCTTCTTTGTGGTGCCGCAAAAGAGGCGGATGCCGGGGCGGTTGTGGTTTTTGCGGAACTATTCATCAAATACGCTCGACTTCTCTGGATCCGAAAAGCCCGGTAGGACGGATCATCAGCACGATCAGCACGAGGATATAGGGCGTGACGCCGCGCAACTCGCTCCCGAGGAACAGACCCGTCACCGCCTCGAGCCAGCCGATAATCAACCCGGCCACCAAGACGCCGCCGATACTGTTCAACCCGCCAAGAATGATGACGGACAGCACGTTCAGCACGACCAGCCCCATATGCGGTGTCAGCGTATTCACGTTGGCGATCAGGACGCCGCTGATGCAACCCGTGATCGCCGCGATGACCCACGAAAACTGAATCACCCGTCGCACATCGATCCCCATGGAATAGGCGGTGATTTGATCCGCCGCCGCAGCACGCAGCGCGATGCCAGCCCGCGAATACCGAAGATAAGCGATGAGCAGCGCCACAATTACGACCGCAATGACGAAGGCGCGCGCCGTTTTGCCGGGAATGAAGATGTCACCGATAAAGACAGGTGTCCGCGCCAGAAGCGACGGCACAATCAGGTCTTCGGGCCCCCAGATCATGCCGATCAAGCCGCGCAAAATGCCGCCTACGCCGAAGGTCACCATCACAATGGCGATGAACGGGCGCCCCATCATGGGCCTCAGCGCCAGACGCTCGATTATCAGCGCCAGAATGATCGATCCGATCAGCGCCGCGCCCAACCCCCAGACAATGCCCATGGAATAGGTCACTGCGAATGTATAGAACAAATAGGCCGACATCGTCATCATCTCGCCCATAGCGAAGTTGAACGTGTGGCTGGATTTGAAGATTACAATGATGCCCAGTGCGATCAGGGCATAGACGCCGCCAGCCGCAAGGCCAATGGCGCTATAGTTCAGGAACAGGCTCATTCTTGCGACTCCCTATATTGCGACATCTGTGGCGGGTTCGTCGACATCGTCGCCCGATCCCAGATAGGCCTCGATAACCGCCGGGTTGTTGCCCACCTCGTCGGGGGTCCCCATGGCAATTTGTCGGCCAAAGGACATGACCACGATGTGATCCGACATGCCCATGACCATGCCCATGTCGTGTTCGATCAACAGGACCGTGGTGCCCCAGTTGTCGCGCACATCGGTAATGAACCGGCCCATCTCGCGTTTTTCTTCGCTGTTCATCCCGGCGACGGGCTCATCCAGCATCAGAAGTTTCGGTCTCATCACCAGTGCGCGCGCCAGTTCCACCCGTTTTTGCAGGCCATATGGCAGGTCCTCGACCATGTTGTGCTGGACATGTTCCAGTTCAAGCAAACCGATGATTTCGCTCTGGATATCTGCGGCCAGCGCCGCCTCTTCGCGCCGTGTGCGGCCCAGTCTGAACCCAGCAGAAATGATGCCTGAGGTCAGCTTGGTGTGCGCCCCCAGCTTGATATTGTCGAGAACACTCATCCCGTGGAACAGGGCAATATTCTGAAAGGTCCGCGAGATGCCCCGGTAAGCGCGTTGCGGCGGACGCAAGCCAGATAGGTCTTCCCCGTCTAGGATAAGCGATCCCTTACTAGGTTTATAAAACCCAGATATAACGTTGAAAAGACTTGTTTTTCCTGCGCCATTCGGCCCGATCACCGCGGTGATCTTCCCATCCTCCGCGCTCAAGCTGATACCGTCAAGCGCCTTAACACCGCCGAAGGACAGCTGCATGTTTTCAACCTTCAGCATTTTGCAATCCGCCACACCGGACTGGATGTTAGTACGCCCAACCCCAACTCGAATCCCATGTTTCGTCCTCCCTAAAGCAAACGTAATGCCATTTACCGCAAAAGTCTAACACTTGTTCGATTTCATCTCACACTCCCCGCATGTGCCCTTATGGGCGCGTTTTCGGCTGAATGGCTTCGCTGGCCCGAAGCTGCGTATTCGGGCTTTTGGAAGATCAGATGATGGTGCCCTTGTGGGGAGCCAATGGTTGAAGGATCGTGTCAGCCAAGCCAGCGGGAGGACTCGGCTGACAGACCCGCTGCGCAGACCTTCCCGCTCGATAATGTGCTAGATGGACAGGGATTTGCCCTCAAGGAGTTCGCCTGCCCATCGTCTTGCATCCGCAACAAGCGCGATAAGGTCGTGGTCTCGGTGTGATGCATCTTTGGTCGAGATGACGATTGGCTTGGCACGACCGTTCTGGCGCTTTTGGAACTGGATATCCAACTGAGCCGGGATAGGATCGTAGGCGACATCTTGTGCCAACGATGCGGCCAGATTGACCGAGACGACCACGCGATCTTTCTGTGTATCAATCCGTGTCACAACGTTGAGGATGGTTTGTGACTGTGCGCTGGCGTCAGAACCGTCGGAGCCAAACCAACCCACATCGACTGCTCGCAAGATATCGGCGACCAGAGCTGGATCAATGGCTTTCCCGTCATCTGATCTGACAGCCAACGAGCGTTGGACAAATGCTTGGCGAGGCCATCGAGAACCACGCGGTCAATCTCGTCCACCGGCACAACCGCTCAATCGCGGATGCGTCCTCTGAACCGTGCAGGGTTGATGTGCAATGCACTGCCGGGCAATGGATGAAGCGCATGGGGATTGAGGTGCTGCATCGCAAGCCGAACACTTCCAAACCGGCATCTGGGCACAAGATTTACCCTTATCTGCTACGCAAGCTGGCCGTGACCCGGCCCAATCAGATCTGGGCGATGGACATCACCTATATCCCCATGGCCAAGGAGTTCATCTATCTGGCGGCCGCGCTGGACTGGTTCACGCGTCGGGTGCTGGCCGCGCCCTAGGTGTTTGATCCCACGGTTTGATGGTGCGATCCTTTCTCAGGGATGGAAGGATGCATTATGGGACTAGTTCGTCACGGGAGCGCCACGTACCATTGACCGGCAGGGCATTTGAAAAATGCCTGAGAGGGGACGCACGCCGTCAGAGCTGCAATACAGCGATCGCAAGCTTCGCTCGCGCAACTGAGCCACGAGTTGGGCATCAACCCAAAGACAGTTGCCAAGTGGCGAAAGCGTGAGACCGTTGAGGATCGCAAGACGGGGCCGAAGGAGCCGCGTTCTACCGTTCTCACAGAAGCTGAGGAGGCAATGGTGGCCGCGTTTAGGCGGCATACGTTACTGCCGTTGGACGGCGCTGCGCTGGCCTTTATGCTTTGCAGCCCTCGATCCCGCATCTGACGCGGTCGGCTTTGCATCGCTGCCTGCAGCGGCATGGTATCTCGCGCTTGCCGGATGTCGAGGGTGACAAGCCAAAGCGACAGCGGTTCAAGCGATATCCGATCGGCTTCTTTCATATCGACATTGCCGAGGTGCAGACTGCAGAGGGCAAGCTCTATCTCTTTGTGGGCATTGACCGGACCAGTAAATTCGCAGTCACCCAGTTCGTGGACAAGGCAGATCGCAAGACTGCGTGGGAGTTCCTAGAACACCTGCTCAGGGCCGTCCCCTATCGTATCCACACGATCCTGACCGATAATGGCATCCAGTTCGCCGACCGGCCCCAAAACCGCAACACCATCTATTCCCGGCAGATGCGCTTCGACATGATCTGCGAGGCCAACGGGATCGAGCACCGACTAACGAAGCCCAATCACCCTTGGACCAACGGTCAGGTGGAACGCATGAACCGCACGATCAAGGACGCGACGGTGAAACGATACCACTACGACAGCCATGATCAGCTGCGCACGCACCTCGCCGACTTCATGGACGCATACAACTTCGCACGCAGGCGAAAGACCCTCAAAGGTCTCACGCCCTACGAATACGTCTGCAAAATCTGGACTCTGAGCCAGATCGATTCATCGTGGACCCGATCCACCAGATGCCGGGACTGAACACCTAGGGATCAACGCCGAGCCGGGCGAAAACCGACAGAACGGTGACGCTGGTTCCGCGTCGATCTTCACCCATGGGCGCGGAACGAAACGGAGCGTATTGCGGGTCTTGTCCAAGTTGCGTCGGACCGAATGTCATTGCGGAAGCCTTGCTGGCGCCGTTTGCGTGTGCCGAATTGGCCGATGTCATGGCGCGGGTCGAACCAAAGTGGGCGGGCACCATGCCTTCGGTTACGACCAACATCGCGGAAACCGCGCAACCTTGTGCTGACACAGATCAATCGGAGCCTGCGAAAGCCTTGGCGCGCTCACCTTGCGCCGCGCGCGGACGCCGTGCCGGTCCCCAGTTCGATGATTTCGGCGGTGATCGCCTCCTGTCGCACCCGGCGCAGCCTCGCCTCGAACTCGCCAAGCTCGCGCGCGATCTGGCTACCTGCGGCGGACATGGCCTGCATTCGTGCCTCGTTCTCGGCGGCAAAGGCATAAAGCGCCGCCTTGCAGACCAAGGCATGGAGATAATCGCCGCTCAGACTGTTGATCAGGGCGTCCGTTGGTAGCTGGGTCAGTGGACGTGTCGCCCCGGGCGGCGGCAGGTCCGACAGATCGACCGGCAACAGGACCTGGCGGGTGACTTGAGGTTGCCCGGACGCCCAACCGGCATGAACCACATCCATGCGCTCAAAGCGCCCCTCGGCGAGGGCGCGGCAGATTGCCTTGGCGATTGTATCGGCCAGTTTCGGAATGCCGGGCGTATGCGAGGACATTGGCGCGGACCAGACCGGATGAAGACCGCGCGCGGCGGCGATCGACTGGCCACGGGTGCCGATCAGAAACAGGCTTGTGGTCGACAGATCGTCTTCGATGCTGTCCAGAACCCGTTCGCTGAAGGCACCGGCAAAGCCCTGTTCGGCGCAGAACACCAGAAGACCGGTGCCGCCATCGATTTGACCTCGGGTGGCTTCGGCCGGTGATGCGGGACTCGCGGGGCCTAGCGCGTCAGAGATGGCGGCGGCAATCGTTGCAGCATAGCTGTCGACGGCCTTGATCTCTGCGCGGGCGGTGCTGGCGCGCGCGGCGGCGATCCCCTTCATCGCGTTTACCACGGCCCCCAACTGGCGAATGCCGTCGATCCGCGCGCTGACATCGGCCAGTCGTTCGGTCATTTCGCGGGCTCCGTATCGCAAATCCGCGTCGCAAGGCGGGTGATCGCTGCCATCAAACCCGCTCGTGCCCCTTCGGTCAACTCCCCGGTCTGGGAAATGCCACGCAAGGCTTCGGCAGCGTCCTGATCCAGCATTGACGGCAGCGCGGCCCGGAACGCGACAACAGAATCGAGCGGCAGGGCGTCCAGCAGCCCCGACTGCACAGCGAGCAGGAGCGCCACCTCGTCGGCCAGGCGAAGCGGTTCATTCTGCGGCTGACGCAGGATTACCCTGATCCGTTCCCCGCGCCTGAGTTGGTCGCGCACCCGGCCTTCGGGCATGCCGCCAAAGCGGGCAAAGACTTCGAGTTCCAGAAATTGCGCATAGTCGAGCCGCAAACTGCCAGCCGCCTTGCGCAGTATGGGCGCCTGGGTCTTTCCCCCGACACGGCTGACGCTCAGCCCCGCATCCACCGCCGGTTTTTGCCCCTGATGGAACAGATTGGCATTCAGCACGATCTGCCCGTCGGTGATCGAGATCAGGTTGGTCGGGATATAGGCCGACAAGTTCCCCGCGTCGGTCTCGGCAATCGGCAATGCGGTCAACGACCCGCCACCACGCGCCTGGGACAATTTGGCCGCCCGCTCCAGCAAACGGGCATGGATGTAGAACACGTCCCCCGGATAGGCCTCGCGTCCCGGAGATTGCCGGGTCAGAAGGGCGATTTCGCGGTGAGTGGCGGCGTGTTTGGACAGATCGTCGATGACCACAAGGGCGTGCCCGCCCTTGTCGCGGAAATATTCCGCCATCGTGACGCCCGCATACGGCGCGATCCACTGCAGCCCTGGCGCCGAAGCAGAACCGGCGACCATCACAATGCAGCGCGCGAAATTCCCATGCGCCTGCAGCGCGTCGATGGCGCGTCGCACGCTGGATGTCTTCTGACCGACAGCGACATAGACGCAGGTCATGTCGCTGTCGCGCTGGGCGATCATCGCGTCGATGGCCAGTGTCGTCTTGCCGGTGGAATGGTCGCCGACGATCAACTCGCGCTGACCTCGGCCAAGCGCGAACAGCGTGTCCATCACGAGTATCCCGGTTTGCACCGGCTGGGTCACGAGATCGCGTTCGATGATCGACGGCGCCGGGCGCTCAATCGGCCACCGTTCTTTGGCCTCGATTGCCCCCTTTCCGTCCAGCGGGCGGCCGAGAGGGTCGACGATGCGCCCGAGCAGTGACTCGCCGACAGGCACGCTCACCACTTCGCCGGTGCCGAAAACGGCATCGCCTGCCTCGACCTTGGTCGCGGCGTCAATGAACACGCAGCCAATCAGATCGGGATCCAGAACGCGGGCGAAGCCGAACTGGCCGCCCTCGAACCGCAAGACCTCGTCCAGCCGAACGTCGCGCAACCCCGAGATCATCGCCACACCGTCGCCGATTTCTTCGACACGGCCCCTGTGTTCGGGTCGCGGACCGAGTGCCGCGCGGCGCACTGCGCCTTGCGCTGATGCGAACCAGTCCAGCGTATCAGCCGGCATTCTCGACCTCCTTCAGGATATTCTCGAGATCGGCCCGCCAACTGTTGTGAATCGCGAAATGCGCGCTGCGGAGTTCCAGTCCGGCGATCAGGTCGGGGTCGGTGACAAGCCGTAAGTGGGCCGTGCCGCCCAACGCATCCCTTAACGCGTGTTCGATCCTGGCTTTTTCAGCCGCTTCCGGGTCTGTCGCGGTGACGATCTCGAGATCGGCTGCTGAGGTCGTCAGCGCCGCGCGATCAGAGGCGGACAGGCCCGCGATCGCCTTGACCAGCTTGGGAATGAAGGCCGCCTGAACCACAGGCGTGTTGAACCGGCCCAAGAGCCGGGCGGCAATCTCGACCGATAGCGCGGCGGCCCGCACCCCGGTTTCCTTCCGCGCAGTGTTTTTGTCACGCTCGACGGCGGTGCGCGCCGCCGCCAGCACTCTATCTGCATTGGTCTGCGCTTCCTTCAGCGCGGCTTTCGCGACGATGTCCGCCGCCGCCATGGCCTCGGCAAGTATGGCATCGCGCTCCGCCGCGATACCGGCGCGCGCCTCAATCACCTCGGCCAGCGCCGCATCGGCTTTTGCCTGCGCGGTCTTGCCTTCGTCCAGCATGGCCTGCGCCGCTTCCTGACGCCGGATGATGGCCCCGGCGACCGGACGCCAGAAAACGCGCGACAAAAGCCAGGCGAGGATCAGGACGTTGACGGCCTGAAGACCCATACTCCACCAATCAAGCGTCATGCGCTCATGCCAGCAGCGGGTTGGCGAAGAGCAGCAGAAGCGCGATCACCAGACAATAGATCGCCGTCGTTTCGATCATCGCAAGCCCGACGAAGAGCGTGCGCGAGATCGTGTTGGCGGCATCGGGCTGCCGGGCGATGGCGTCCATCGCGGCGGCAACGGCGCGCCCCTCGGCAAGTGCAGGGCCGATGGCGCCAAAAGCCACGGCAAAGGCGGCACTGACGATACTGGCCAGGCTGAGATAGTCCATCATGACTCCTTTTTCGTTGAGGATGCTGAAAGGTCGCGGTCCACAGAGGTGCGCGCGCCGCCCTCGACCGTGGAGGCGATGAACACCATCGCCAGCACCGCGAAAATATAGGCCTGTACCAGCCCGGTCAGCAGATCGAGCGCCATGAGCGGGATCGGCACCAGCAATCCCGCCAGAGACGCGACGATGCCGATGATGAACACGCCGCTCATCACGTTGCCGAAAAGCCGGACGAACATTGAAAAGACCCGCGTCAGGCTTTGCAGGATGTTCAACGGGATCATTACTGGATTAGGCGCGGCGAAGGATTTCAACCAGCCGCCCACCCCCCCGGCGCGTATGCCGAACCAGATGACCGACAGGAACACGAGAACGGCCAGCGCAGCGTCGGTTTCAAGTTGCGCGGTCGGTGGCTCGATCCCCGGCATCAGCGATGACCAGTTCGCCGCGAGAATGAACACGAACAGTGTGCCGATGAACCCGCGATAAGGGGCGGGCGCAGCGCCCGTTGTCTCGACAATCTGTGTGTCGAGCGTGGTGACCATCAACTCTAGCACGGCCTGCCGCCGGGTTGGTCTGAGGTCTAACCGGCGGGTCAAGGCAATAGCCCCGATCACCAGTATCGCCATGATCACCCAGGTCGTGACGATGGCTTGCGTGATCGGAACCGGTCCCAGTTGAAACAGAACAGTGCTGTCGAGCGGAGAGTTCATGCTTGGACCTCCCGCATCCCGCGGAGCATGATCCACCTTGCGCAGAGCACCCCCGCAAAACCCGCCAGCAGGGCAAGGCCGCCCGACAGCACGGCGACAAAGAACCCTGTGGCCAGAAGCGAAATGCGCCCCAGGGTCAGGGCGATCGCCAGTAGAGGTTCGCCCCCGTTGACGAGAAGTCTGGCTGTCTCGCGAAGCGCGCGGAAATAGCCGTATCCGATGAAGAGCCCGCCCAGAAAGAAGGACGGAAGAAGGACGAACAGCGAAAGAGTGGAGAGATCAGTCATCGTGCGTTCATCCATTTCCACGCGGTCCAGCCGCCAACGCAAAGCCCGAGCAGCATCATCGGCGCGCTCCAGAAGATGCCCGTCCCAAACTGCCCATCAAGCCAGCGTCCGAAGAATAGGCCCGCCAGGGTCGGCACCACGAAGATCCAGCCCAGCACGCCGATCTGCGCCAAACGTCGACCGACGGACATGTCACCTTCGCGCAGCCACTGCTCGTGACGGCTGCGTTGCTTGCGAATTTCCTCGATCAGCGGATCGGTCTCGGGGGGCTCCGGTAAGTTTTCAGTCATCGGAACTGACCCGTGTCTGCGCCCTGGCGCAACCTGCTGATCATCTGGCGAATGGCGTCCATCTGCAGGCGCATCGTCTCGACATGCTCGACCCGTTCTTCGTCGGCGTCCGACTGGAAGCGAGCCAGAACCTCCGCGTCCAGCGTGGCCAGATCGTCGCCCGCCACCGCCTCGCGAGTGGCGATGGCGACGTTGGTACCGCCGGTCACGGTCAGCACCCCGCCGCGCAGGGCGCAGAACCGCTTGATCCCGACGCTCTTCCAGCTGAGGATGGATACCGTGAGCGCGGTCAGGAACGGAGCATGGCCGGGCCGAATGCCGAAGCTGCCGCTGGCGTCCTCGGCCTGCAAGCTGAGGGCAACCTCGTCCACAACGACGGACAAGGGGGTTACGATCTGCAATCTCATGCCGCGGCTTCCTTCTTGCGGGCGTCTGCCAGTGTGCCGACCATATAGAGAGAGCTTTCCGACCAGTCGTCGGCCTCGCCGCCCAGTATGGCGCGGCACCCCGACAAGGTCTCGGCAAGCGGCACGCTGGCACCCGGCGTGCCGGTAAAAGCCTCTGTCACCATGAAAGGCTGAGTCAGAAACCGCTGCAACCGTCGTGCGCGCTTCACGATCAGGCGATCGGCGGTGCCAAGTTCCTCGACCCCCAGCAGCGAGATGATGTCGGTCAACTCGCGGAACCTTGCCAGTGCCTGGCGGACGGCTTCGGCGGTCTGGTAGTGGTTGTCGCCGACAACCAGCGGATCGAGCAGCATGGAGGACGAGCCCAAGGGATCGATCGCCGGGTAGAATCCCTCTGCGGCCTGGGCGCGTGACAGCATGATCACGCAGTCCATATGACCGGAAATCGTGGTCACGGCGGGGTCGGTGAAATCGTCGGCAGGCACATAGACCGCCTGAATGGCAGTCACGGCTGAGCCTGCCACGGAGGCAATGCGCTCTTGCAGGCCCGCCACTTCTGTCGCCAGCGTTGGTTGGTAGCCCACGCGTGAAGGAAGACGGCCCAAGAGGCTCGACACCTCGGCTCCGGCCTGGACGAAGCGGAACACGTTATCCATCAGAAGAAGGACGTTCTTGTGCTTCTGGTCGCGGAAATATTCCGAAATCGTCAAGGCTGTCAGCGGAGCCCGCCAGCGCGCCCCGGGTGGCTCGTTCATCTGACCGTAGACCAGCACGGTGCGGTCCAGCACGCCGGAGTCCTGCATTTCGGTCAGCAGCTCATGCCCCTCGCGTGATCTCTCACCAACGCCCGCGAAGACCGAGATGCCGTCGTATTTTTCGACCATGGCGCGAATCAGTTCCATCACCAGAACGGTCTTTCCGACCCCGGCGCCACCAAACATCGCGGCCTTGCCGCCTTGCGCCATCGGTGTCAGCAGGTCGATCACCTTGATCCCCGTCTGGAACACCCTGGTGGCGCCAGTCTGGGATTTCAAAAGCGGCGGCAGAGCGTGGATCGACCGTCGCGGTGTCGCATCAGGCAGGGCGGGTCCATCATCTTGCTGGTTGCCCACGACATCCAGAAGCCGTCCGAGAACGGCATTGCCCACGGGCACGGTAACCGGCCCGCCGCTGGCATGAACCCAAACGCCACGGGCAAGGCCTGCGGTGGATTGGAACGCCACCGCGCGGACTGTCTTCTGATCGAGGTGGCTGTGGACTTCGAGCGTGAGTTCCCTCGGCCGGTCCCATTTCACGATCAGTGCAGAATTGATCGGTGGCAGATCGGGCCCGGCAAAGACGACATCCACGACCGCCCCCCGGACGGCGTGCACGGCGCCGTCAGAGGGGCCGCGTTGATCGCAAGATGCCATTGGGTCGTCCCGAGCGTCCGGGGCATTCTTCTCTGTCCCAACAGGCAGATCGAGGTCACCCGCATCTGCGCCGGTCCCGGCGCGGTTCGCGCCGTTGCTCGGTGTCGGATCTGCGTTTGCGAATGTCAAACGGGGCCTCATTGCCTGCCTGCCGCCCGCAGACGGCCAGATAGCACCTGCCTGCGGGGAAAACTCGAAAGAGGTATAGACGGATGCGCGACGGTGGACGCTGATCTATATCAACGCGATCGTCACGGGTTTTTTGCCACACAGGTCATATGCTCCGCTTCGGCTTTTGTCAGCACGATCACACCGATCCGGAAAACGGCATCAAGTATACAGGCACATCGGCAACGGATAGGCTCAGATGACCAAGCGCACGCCGCAGCCCAAGACACCTGCGAGAGTCGGGCAGCAGGTTCATCTTCCGATCAAGATCGACACGGCATCACAGCCAAAACCGGACCGAGAGCGGCGCATCCGCACGAAAACCTGGATCGGGCGTCGCGGGCAGCGGTCGCCAATATGTCCGCCGGCGTGTCGCCTCATGCGTTCATCGAAGCCTGGAGCGATTGGGCCTTGCACTTGGCAGGAGCCCTGGGCCGCCAGCTTGAATTGGCCGAGCGCGCGCAGGAAAACATGGCCGAACTGATGGCTCAGTCGCTCTTGCCGAGGACTGACGTGGCACCGGCCTTCGTGCCGAAAGCCTACGATCATCGCTTCCGGCATCCCGGATGGGAGAAGCCACCTTTCAGAAATATGCAGCAGGGGTTTCTCGCGGTGCAGGACTGGTGGGATTATGCAACCGACCATCTGCGCGGGTTGCGCCCCGAAGATGCAGACAGAACCCGTTTCATGGCGCCAGATGCTGGATCTATTGTCGCCGTCCAACTTTCCCGCCCTCAATCCGGAGATCATCGAGGAAACGCGCAAGACCAACGGCAAGAATTTGGCCGAGGGTGCGCGCAACTTCATGCGTGATTATGCAAACACCGTCGCTCAGGTCCACCAGCCCGCGCCAGAAGGCTTTGAGATCGGTAAGGACCTGGCCTGTACACCGGGCGAGGTGGTGTTTCGCAACGATCTTTTCGAGTTGATCCAGTATGCGCCTCAGACCGATGAAGTGCGGTCCGAGCCGATCCTGATCGTTCCGGCATGGATCATGAAATACTATATCCTTGATCTCTCGCCGCACAATTCCAGGGTCGCCCACCATTCCCCCTTCAAACCTTTCATATGCCATAGGTTATTGTTTTTAAGGGGCTTTTCTTTCGTTTTGGTCACAATTGTGGTATACAAGCGGGATGAAAAACAGGGCGGAAACACATCACTTACAAAAGCGCGGGAACACTTGGCATTATTATCGCCGAGTGCCTACAGCGCTGGTGCCTCTTGTCGGGAAAACCTTCGTCAAAAAGTCGCTGGGCACCCCTGACCTCAAAAAGCCAAGGCCATGCGCAATGCTTTGAACGTCCAAATTGATAGGGAATTTGCGGCGGGTGAGGATGCACAGACAGGGCCAGAGGCAACCTCTAAGCCCGTATCCATGACCGAACTGACCGCTTACCTGCGCCAGCACATACGGGCATTAGACGACCGCAGCGCGGCGCGTATGGTGTCGGAGCCGCCAGACAGCCAAGACCAAAAAGCTGAAATGGTAGAGAACGCCCAAATCGGGCTGGGGCTTCTCAAGAACCGTGACGATCCGCGCGGCGATGAATGGGTCGCGTCGGTATTCGATAAGGGACGGGCCAAGCCGGGGCCACGGGCGCGACATCCCTGATCCTCTGGACCGAGGGGCTAGGCATCGTTTCGATCCACGCCCCCGCATGAGGGCGACCCGCGCGCTCGCCGATCGAAACGCAAAGCCGCCTGGCTATCTCAGTGTGCGTGTTCCCTCGCTCGACAAGCGCAACGGCGCGTTCTCGTAGCTCAATAGGATGAGGTTTTCCCATATCTGCCTCAACGGCAGAGGATCACCAACGAACCACATGGGAATCCCGAACGCGATCAAGATCGATACGCTCTAAGTCGTGATTGAGCGGCATTCTTGGTTGCGGGGGCTCGCAACCAGCGTTGCCGCAGTGAGTTGACGTGCTGCTTTCACCCAACAGGCATCAAGGGATGATCGCCACGGACGATTCGGCCCTTAGCCGCCCTTCATGCTCGTGGCGGCGAATGGCAGGGCCGAGCCCACCCTCGCCGTTTGTCAAAATCTGGCGAAGGTCCGCTCTTCTGCACTACTAACATAAGCAAGACCTCACAACATATGAGTCGGTTTCCAGCGAAAGAGAGATCGCTCGTACTCAGACACTGAGTGTTGAAGCCATTGTTTGAAAACTTTGAGTGCGGGACGTGTCGGCCCCGGCAGGGTCACCAAATAATATCCAATATTGGGAATTGGGTCGTCGAAAAGTGCGATGAGCTCGCCCGATTTCAGTTCATCGGAAATGAATGGAGGTGCCGTAGCGCCAATTCCGTCACCATTTCGGATACCCTCTAGCAGCATGTTGCCGGGCATTCGAACGACCTTTCGCTTTTCATGTTTGGCGATGCCAACTTTCTCCAACCACGCATCGAATTCGATGGAGGCATGCTCTTGAAGCAGCGGGAAATCCAGTATCTGCCGCGGGTCGGTGATCTGTCGCGTGCCGATCAGTTTTCGAGATGCGACGACGGTCAGACACCCTGGCAAAAGCAGTTCAGCGTCCAGCCCAGCCCAACGCCCGGTGCCATATCGGATGGCAATATCGACACCTCCGGGTTTCAACTCGACAGCCTCAATCGTCGAGTCGAGATTCAATTCGATCAATGGGTGGGCCTCGATAAACGCCGAGAGCCGGGGCACTAGGAAGGCGCTTGCAAACATCGGTGTCACGGAAACCAGCAAAGGGCGAGCCGCCTCTGCTGCTGACAGGCCCTCGGTCAGGGTCGCCATGGAAACAAAGGCTTCAAGGAGGCCCTTTGCCAGGAACGCACCCTGCGGCGTCAGCGTGATGCCGTGTTGTGTGCGCGTCACGAGGCGCGTGCCAAGATCGCGTTCAAGCGCTTTGATTTGTTGCCCCACGGCTGAATGCGTGACGTTCAGCGCCCTTGCGGCTTTGGTCAGGCTTTGGTGTTCGGCGGCGGCCGAAAATGCGCGCAGGGATGTGAGGGAGGGGAGATCGCGCCAATTCATATGGTAGATGATCTACCAACCAAGGAAAATTTACAACTGGCGTCTGTGCCGCTTCGAGCCATTCTGGGGACAGCGACAAGTTCACTATCAGGAGATCACCGTCATGACGAAAATATCAGTTCTGGGTCTTGGGTCCATGGGATCGGCTTTGGCGCATTGCCTCATCAAAAACGGCCACGTTGTCAGCGTCTGGAACCGCTCGCCGGAGAAGGCGGAGCCGTTGGTGCAAGCTGGCGCAAAGGTTTGTGAAACGGTGGATGACGCCGTGGCGGCAAGCGATTTCATTCTCACTTGCATCCGGGGCCACCGGGAGGTGCTGGACCTGATCAGCAGCCTCGAGGCGCCAATCGAGGGCAAGACTATTTGCGACATGAGCACGGGTGACACGAAAGACGCCGAGGATCTGGTCTCGAAGCTGACAGAACGCGGCGCAGACTTCCTGCTGGGCATGATCAATGCTTACCCGTCGGGAGTAGGTGGCGCAGGTGCCTCGATCCTGACTGTTGGCACGTCGGATTCATGGGATCGCTACGGCGACATCATAAGGCAGTTGGGTGGAAAATCGGCCTATGTCGGCGAAACACCATCCGCCCTTGCGGCGCTGTTTGCAGGGCTGTTCACAGTGCGGCAGGGGTTCATGTTCGGCATGATCTACGGGGCGCTCGTTTGCCGAAAGGCCGGCATTCCGATGCAAGTGTTTTCCGATCAGATGCCTGCCACGCTCAAATTGGTCAATGACTACTATGATCTGTTTTCGAGGACGGTCCCGCAGGACGATTTTGACAATGCAGAGGCATCGTTGAAAGTCTATGCGCTGGCGCAAGAGGATGCGTTGAAGACCTTCAACTCACTAGATGCACCGGCAGAATTCATGCAGATCATGTACGATCAGACCAAGGCCGCTTGGGATGCGGGCCTCGGTGATAAGCAATTGACGGTTTTGGCTACAAGCATGGCAGGCAGCTAGCGGTCATTGCAGGCCACTTCGTCTACAACGGTATGCTCTTTTCAAATGAAGTTGTTACGAGGTTGAGCATTCGCGCCGGGTGTTCGGCAACGGCCTGTCAAGGCGCAGGACGCAAAGCAAGGCGCGGATCTTGGAGATGTTGGCCTTGCGGGCCGAGCAGGCCAGCAAACCGTAACGCCGGATCCGGCGACACCCAAATCGTCGTCTTTCTCTCGAAACCTGTTTTAATGGCATCTCGCAGTTCAGCATCATCGCCCCGACGCGATCGATACCGCATCGAAGACCGATCAACTTGCAGCACGTCGCACGCCCGTCGCTGGCTGACCTGATGGATCTCGATCAAATGCGCCACAGCTTTCCGCTTCCCAACGGGCGTCACCACTTTCTTGAATTGATGTCTCGCAGCATGGCGTTGTCTAACATCTGTTCCGTAAGCAGCTTCTTAAGCTTGCCATTCTCATCTTCCAGCGCCTGCAACCGCTTCGCATCAGACGACCGTCAGGAAGGTGGGGTCAAAGCAGCGCTGACAGACAATGGCCCCCAACGAATCAATTAGCCAGCCGCCACAGAGTTTGCAACAAGGGCTGGTGTCACCGCGTTTTCGACGCCAAAGGGCCATGTCACCAGAACCATCGCGCCGCCGGTTACGCCGTTTTGCTCGACCAGCGAAGAAAGATCACGCAAGGCCCCGTGCAACAGCTTTTGCGTAGGTTTCGACGCATCGACCACGATTTGAACCGGGCTGGAGTCCGGTAAGCCTCGGGCCAGCAGATCACGCTGAATGCGCGGGGTCTGGCGGGCGGACATGTAGAAAGCCGTCGTGCTCCCCGGCCCGCTAAATCGCGTTGTGTCGGGCAGATCGTCACCCGCCCGGCTTGTCCCGGTGGTCAGGATCAGCGTGTTGGCAACCCCGCGCTCGGTCAGGCTTTGGCCCAGCGCAGCCGCCGCAGCTGAGGCCGCCGTCACACCGGGGACGATTTCCACGGCAATACCCGTGTCCCGCGCGGCGCTGAGTTCTTCTCCAGCGCGGCCAAAAATAGCCGGGTCACCGGATTTCAGCCGCACCACGTTCAATCCTTTGCCGGCCTCGGCGACGATGAGCGCGTTGATCCGGTCCTGTGGCCAGTCCTGAGCGCCGACATGTTTGCCGACAAATACGCGGCGTGCGTCGCGGCGCGCAAGTTCAAGCACCTGCGGGTCAACCAGCCGGTCGTAATATATCACATCGGCTTCTTGCAACCGTTGAACTGCGCGCAACGTCAGCAAGTCTCGGGCCCCCGGCCCAGCGCCAACCAGCGCGATAGATCCCAGCGAAGTATCGCCGGGCGCACACCCGGCCTGAATCGCGGCTTTGATCGTCGAGGCCGCTTCGCGTTCGGCCCCTCGGCTCCACAGCGCGCGCGGGGTCCCGGAAAACACCCAAGTCCAAAACGCCACGCGCTGTGGCCAGGCAACATGCGTCGCAGCGCTGCGACGAAGTCGTCCGGCAAGGGCTGAAAGCCCGCCGAGATTGGCGGGTAACTCTTGCTCGATTCTGGTCTTGATCTGCCGCGCCAAAACGGGCGCAGTGCCACCTGTTCCGATTGCCACGACCACGGGATCGCGATCGACAATCGACGGGGTCGTCAAGTCACACAAGGCGGGATGATCGACCACATTCACCGGGCAACGCACCGATTTTGCCAACGCATGAAGCTCGGCATTGCGACGAGGCGAGCCGGTGGCGATGAACCCCATCACTGCACCGTCAAATGTCTGCGGGGTGATGCCCGTGGCGTGCCACGACGCGCGACCACTGGTGACCAGAGCGTGCAGTTCGTCGTCCAGTTCCGGCGCGGCCAAGACGATCTGCGCATCAGTTTTAACCATTAGCCGGGCTTTTTGCGCGGCCTGCTCGCCGCCCCCTGCAATCACTATCCTGCGCCCCGTGGTGTGGATGAACATGGGAAAACTTTGCATGCATTCAGGCTCCGGTCATCGAGGGCAATAGGTTGGCGCGGTTGCTCCAAAGCTGGCGCGCCGTGGCATCAGGGGACGTGTCCCCGAGTGTGTCGAGAGCAAGAGCAGCCGTTGAGATCACCACCTCCTGCGCGAAAAGATCTGGGGTCTGGTTGGACCACAGACCGGCCAGACTGGTCCCCGGCAAAGCCCCTTCGGACAGGCGCGTGGAAGACGTAATTGCAGCCGGAAGCACGGTTTCAAAGGCCAGGCCCTGGCGCAGGCCAAAACAGGTTGCTGCCTTGCCGGGGTGGCGCTCGAATTCGCCACCGCCACCTTTGATCACGCTCAGCGCTCGCCATCCAAGCAATGACGCGGCATCTGCCTGAAGCAGACGATAGGAGGGGTGGAAAACGCCCTGAACGCTGGCTTGGGCATGCCCGGGATTCAACATGCGGCACACCGTGTTGACACATGACCGCAGGCCGAAAACCTCGCGCAGCCTCAGCAAATCCAAGAGCGCGGGATGCAGGGTTTCAAACGGCACATAAACAAGCCCCGGACCTGACAATGCGGCCGTAATTGCCTCGGGGTCGGAATGCAGGCCAATCCCCGCCGCACCAAGACCGTCGCGAATTTTGGCATCGGCGCCGTTCCAGCCATGCAGCAGCACACGGTGTCCCGCCATTGCCACCAAACGCGCTGACAGCAAAAACCACGGCAATCCGCGCGTGCGACCGGCGGCATAGCAGGGCCAATCCAGATCGACAGGCGGGACTGGGGGCAGCGCGGCCTGCGCGGCCTGCGCAAATCCGGCAATTTCCGGAGCGGTTTCACCCCTCATGCGCAGCACCATCAAAAGCGCACCAATGGCTTCGGGCGCGGCCTGACCCGACAGCATGATCTGCATCGCCTGCGCGGCCTCGACCTGTGAAAGAGCGCGCGCACGCCCATGCCCCCGCGCCAGCAGTTGAACATAGGGTGCGAGGCTCATTCCGCCGCCTCATTGTGTGGCAGTTGCGCCAGAAGGGTCGCGATCTCGGGCTTGCACGACCCGCAATTGGTTCCGGCCTGCAACGCTGCGCCAACGGCTTCGACACTGAGCAATCCCTGCCCTTGAATCGCACGCAGGAGGGTCTGCACACCAACCCCAAAACACGCGCAGAGCGTCGGTCCCGGATCGGGGCGATCTGCCGGGGCGCACCCGGTCAAAACCTCTTGCACGGCGCTTCCTGGCAGCGCCGCCAGATAATCACGCATCACGGCAACGGGGGTCCGCGCAACGAACACTGCCGCGCGCAGTGTGCCGTCCTGTTCCAACGCGATCCGGGCGTTGCCGCGTTTGGCGTCCAAGATGGTGATCGCCGTGGCCTCGGGCAGGTTGAAGATCTTGCGGGCCGCCAGTTCCCAGTCCTCAATCGGGGCGTAGCCGGCCAATTCGGCGCGGTAGCCGGCCTTGGTTTTCGCCAAGGCCCAGTAATCCGAGGTCAGGTGCAGGGGCTGTGCAGAGATCGCGAACCCGTACCATGCCGCGCACATTTTGCGCAAAGCGACGACGCTGGCCTTGCTGTCGGGCTGGCCTGACACCGGGTCCACATTCGCGGCAACGAGGGCATCGATCCGACCCGAGGGTGCCGTTTCTCCTGTCCAGTGGATCGGCGCAAAGACCTGTCCGGGCTGCACCGTCTCGGTGATCCGGGCGCGCAGAATCGCCCGACCATGCGGGCTGTGAACCTCGACCAGATCGGCCGGTGCAAGGCCTTGCTCTGCCGCGTCGCTCGGGTGGATCTCAAGAAACGGTTCGGGAAGATGCGCAGACAGCCGGGGCGACAAAGCGGTGCGTGTCATCGTGTGCCACTGGTCGCGCACCCGCCCGGTATTGAGGCGAAACGGATAGCGTGCATCCGTATCCGAGGCGGGCGGGCGAGACCTGACCGGGATCATCCGCGCCTTGCCGTCCGGATGAAAAAACTGACCATCCGCGAAAAATCTGCCACCCGACCGGCGGGCTGTCACGGGCCAGCGTGTGGGCGCCATCATCGCGTAGCTCTGATCATCGAGATCCGCCAGACCAGAGATGTCAAAATCGCGGCCGAACTGCCCGGCAAGGCCTGACAGGGCCGCGTATTCACGAAAGATCTGGGCCGGTGCGGCGAAATCAAATGCGTCGATCCAGCCCATACGTTGCCCCACCTCGGCCAAGATTTGCCAGTCTGGCCGCGTTTGTCCCGGGGCGGGCAAAACCGCGCGCTGGCGGCTGATCGTCCGGTCTGAATTGGTGACGGTTCCGTCTTTTTCCGCCCAAGCGGTTGCGGGCAGCAACACATCAGCCAACCGGGCTGTATCGGTCTGAGCGGTGATGTCGCTGACCACCGTGAACGCACAGGCCGCGATTGCCTGACGCACGGAATCGGCCTCGGGCATCGACACGGCGGGATTGGTGTGGATGATCCACAGTGCCTTGATCCGTCCATCGGCCACGGATTTGAACATATCGACAGCTTTGAGCCCAGCACTACGCGGCAACGGCACACCGCCCCAAAAGCCGTGGACAGCGTCGCGGTGTTCGGGCGACTCAAGATCGAGGTGGCACGCCAACATATTCGCCAAACCGCCGACCTCACGCCCACCCATTGCGTTGGGCTGACCGGTGACCGAAAACGGCCCCATTCCGGGTTGGCCAATACGCCCCGTCGCAAGATGGCAATTGAGGATTGCGTTGACCTTATCCGTGCCGCTGGAGGATTGATTGACGCCTTGCGAGTAAATCGTCACGACCTTTTGCGTGTCGATCCACAACCGGCAAAACGCAGAGATCTGCGCATCGCTCAGGCCAGTCGTCGCGACATCATCTGCATGCGCGGCGGCAAGCGTCGCATCATATCCAGTGGTCTGCGCAAGAAACCCGGCATTCACGGCACCCTCTGCCGCAAGCCGGGCGAACAGATGATTGAACAGCGCCACGTCGCTGCCCGGTTGCAGCGGCAGATGCAGATCAGCGATGTCGCAAGTGGCGGTTTTGCGCGGGTCGATCACGACGATCTTGGTGCCTCGGGTTTTGCGCGCCGCCAAAAGGCGATGATAGAGCACCGGGTGGCACCACGCGAGGTTCGAGCCGACCAGCACAACCAGATCGGCTTCGTCAATATCTTCGTAGGTGCCGGGCACAGTGTCACTTCCAAAGGCGCGTTTGTGGCCCGCCACACTGGAGGCCATGCAAAGCCTTGAGTTTGTGTCGATATTCGCTGATCCGATGAAGCCCTTCATCAGCTTGTTGGCGACGTAATAATCCTCGGTCAGCAATTGGCCCGAGACATAGAAGGCCACGCTGTCGGGACCATGATCCGCGATTGTCTGGCGAAACTGATCAGCAACAGTTTGCAGCGCATGGTCCCATCCAACCTCTGCCCCATGAACTTGCGGGGAGAGCAAGCGTTGATCCAGACCGACGGTCTCGCCCAGGGCGGAACCCTTGGAACAAAGCCGCCCTTGATTGGCGGGATGCTGTGGATCCCCACGCACCGCCAGCCCGCCGGCACCGTCGGCGCGCAGCAACACGCCGCAGCCAACGCCGCAATACGGGCAGGTCGAGCGAATTTCAGGCAGCGAAGCGCCGTCCATCACGCCGCGCTCCGGCGACCCAGCGCAGTGCCGTCAATCAAGATGCGCCCGTCTTCGAGCCGCGTCGGATAGGTATCAATCTGCCCCTCATCTGCGCCTTGTGCCTGGCCTGTGTTCAGATCGAACACCCAGTTGTGCAGCGGGCAAGTCACGCTTTGCCCGTGCACGATCCCGTCGCTCAGCGCGCCGCCCTTGTGCGGGCAGCGATCCGACGCCGCAAAGATTTCGGCCTCGGCGGTTCGAAAAATCGCAACGCACCCGAGATGGGTTTTCAGGATACGCGCGCCACGCAGCGGTACTTCCTCGATATGGCCAATGTCGATCCAGCTCATTCGGCGGCCTCCAGTGTCAGATCGGCAAGGGGCGCATAGCTGGTGGCTTTGGTCGCCACATGGTCAGCCCAAGGATCTTTGCGGTAAATGGATTGGCTCAGTTCAAACGCGGCGACCAGCCGCGCGCGTTCGTTCAAGTCATCGACGACGCGGGCCTTGACCCAGTCCAGCCCGACCTTGGCGACCCATTTATAGGCCCGGTCCAGATATTTGGCATTCTCACGGTAGAGTTGAACGAAGGCGATAGAGAGATCAATCGCCTCTTGCTCGGACACGGCATCGGCCAGAGCTTCGGTTTCTTTCAGATCCATGCCTGCCGCGCCACCGACGCTGACTTGATAGCCCGAGTCCACACAGATGATGCCAATGTCCTTGCATGTCGCTTCGGCGCAATTGCGCGGGCATCCCGACACTGCCAGCTTGACCTTGTGCGGGGTCCAGGACCCCCAGAGTGCTTTTTCCAGCCTGATGCCCAGCCCGGTGCTGTCTTGGGTTCCAAACCGGCAATGATCCGTGCCAACGCAGGTTTTCACGGTGCGCAGCCCCTTGGAATAAGCGTGCCCAGAGACCAGGCCAGCGCGGTTCAGATCGGCCCAGATGGCTGGAAGATCCTCACCTTTGACACCCAAAAGGTCGATGCGCTGACCGCCTGTCACCTTGACGGTCGGGACTTTGAATTTGTCGGCGGCATCGGCAATCGCACGCAATTCGGCGGGGTTGGTGATCCCGCCCCACATGCGGGGCACCACGCTAAAGGTGCCGTCTTTCTGAATATTGGCATGTTTGCGTTCGTTCACGAACCGGCTTTGCGGGTCGTCGCGATAGTCCAGCGGCCAATCAGCAAGCAGGTAGAAATTGATCGCCGGTCGGCAGGTATGGCAGCCGTTGGGGGTTTTCCACCCCAGCTTTTGCCACACTGAGGGTTGGCTTTTGAGTTCCTGCGACTTGATCAGGCGGCGCACATCTTCATGGGTCAGATCGCTGCAGGCGCAGATCGGCTGCGCGGTCGGCAATTGGAACTCATCACCCAGCGTGACCTGCAAGAGCTGCTCGACCAGCCCTGTGCAGGTCCCGCATGAGGCGCTGGCCTTGGTCGTAGAGCGCACCGCACCCAGATCGGAGGCACCTGCTGATATCGCTTCGACAATCGTGCTTTTGCAGACGCCGTTGCAGCCACAAATTTCCGCCTCAGGCGGCAAGGCTGCAACGGCTGAGAGCGGGTCCAGCGCGGCCCCCCCTTGGTACGCCGGACCAAAGATCAAGGTCTCACGCATGTCTTCGATGTCGGTGCCGTCTTTGATCAGGCCAAAAAACCAGGCGCCGTCGGCCGTATCGCCGTACATCACTGCGCCGACCAGCCGGTCGCCTTCGATCACCAGACGCTTGTAGACGCCGCGCGCAGGATCACGAAACACGATGTCTTCGCGGCCCGGGCCTTCGGCGAAATCCCCGGCGCTGAACAAATCACAGCCGGTGACCTTCAGCTTGGTGGCCGTGTCCTTGGCGACAAAGGCATCCGGCGTTCCCAGCAAGCTGTTGGCGACCACCTTGGCCTGATCATACAGCGGTGCGACAAGGCCAAACAGCAGCGCGTTGAATTCCACACATTCACCGACCGCGTAAATATCCGGGTCCGAAGTTTGCAGTTGCGCCGAGACCTCAATCCCGCGCGCGACCGTCAGGCCGGCATCAATGGCAAGCCGGATCTCTGGACGGATACCAACCGCCATGACCACCAGATCCGCCGCAAGAACCTCACCGGTTTCCAGCAATACGGCCTCGGCGTGGTCGGTGCCAAGAATGGCCTGCGTCGATGCTTTGGTCTTGATGGTGATCCCGCGTTTTTCCAGATCCTGGCGCAGCAGATACGCCGCCGCCTCGTCTAGCTGGCGGTCCATCAGGTGTCCTCCCAGGTGCAGCACCGTGACCTTCATTCCACGCTCAGACAGACCAGCCGCAGCCTCCAGCCCCAAGAGCCCGCCGCCGATCACCACAGCATTTCCGCCTTTGGTCGCCGCTGCAATCATCGCGTTGGTATCATCCAGATCGCGATACGTAATCACACCGGGAAGATCCTTGCCCTGAACCGGAATGATTAACGGGGCCGAGCCGGTGGCGATCAGAAGCTTGTCATAGGGAACCGCGCCGTTTTGCCCGACAACCTGCTTGGCCTCGCGGTCAATTCTGACGATATGTTCGCCAAACCGGCAGGTGATCGCCCGCGTGGCGTACCAATCGGTATTGTGGGTTACGATCTCGTCGTAGGTTTTTTCACCCGACAGAACCGGCGACAGCATAATGCGGTTATAGTTGCCGCGAGATTCGGCGTTGAACATCGTGATGTCAAAGGCTTCGGGAGTGGCCTCGGTCAGGTGTTCCAGAACCCGCCCCGAGGCCATTCCTGCCCCGATCACAACAAGTTTCTGTGTCATGCTCATTACTCCGCTGCGATGGCTTTGGGTTTCGATTCAGGCCGCGCGCCATGTTCGTACTCTTCAAGAAAATCAAGAACTTCCTGGCGATAGGCATAGTAATCCGGGTGCTCAAGCAGCGCCTTGCGCGTGCGCGGGCGTGGCAGTTTCACATCGGTGATCTTGCCGATCGTGGCACGCGGGCCGTTGGTCATCATCACCACCCGGTCGGCCAGCAGAATCGCCTCATCGACATCATGCGTGACGCAAATCGCGGTGACCTTGGTGCGCGACCACACCTCCATCAGAACCTCTTGCAACTCCCACCGGGTCAGGCTGTCGAGCATCCCAAAAGGCTCGTCGAGAAGTAGCAGTTTTGGCGAAAGCGCAAAGGCACGGGCAATGCCAACACGCTGGCGCATCCCGTTGGACAGATCCGACGCCTGTTTGTGCATCGACTCGGCCAGCCCCACCCGTTCGAGGTAATACTCGACCACATCTTGCCGCTCGGCCTGACTGGCGCGGGGATAGACCTTGTCGACGCCGATCGCGACGTTTTCCCGGGCACTGAGCCACGGAAACAGATTGGGAGACTGGAACACCACGGCGCGTTCAGGATCCGCCCCCTCGACATGATAGCCGTCCAGCGTGATCGCGCCCTGCGAGATGCTGTTCAACCCTGCCGCCATCGTCAACACAGTAGACTTGCCGCAGCCCGAGTGGCCAATCAGGCTGATGAATTCGCCGCGATTGATCTTGAGGTTGAAATCCTCGACCACCGTCAGCGGGCCTTTGGGCGTTGGGTAGACCTTGTGCAACTGGCTGAAATCCACGTAGCGCGTTTCGAGCAAACTCTTTTGCGCGTCGGTCACCGCAGCGGGCACATCGTGGATCGGCAGGATGTTGGGCAAAACGCGTGCACCCTCGACCTTGGCGTCAATCCCGACCTCGATCAAATAGGTGGTGACCTGTGCGCGCAGACGTTTGAACTCGGCGTCCGTATTCATCGCGATGCGATCACGCGGGCGCGGGATCGACACAGTGATCGGCGCGGCCAAAGTGCCATCAGGGTTCAAAGGAATGATCCGGTCGGCTAGAAGAATCGCCTCATCAACATCATTGGTAATCAGGATGCAGGTCTTTTTGTCGGCCTCCCAAATGCGTTCGATCTCTTCGGCCAGATTGGCGCGGGTCAGGGCATCGAGCGCCGACAACGGCTCGTCAAGTAGCAGCATTTCGGGGTTCATCGCCAAGGCGCGCGCCACCGCAACACGCTGGCGCATGCCGCCCGACAATTCCGCGGGCTTGCGATCCGCGGCATGGCCCAGACCCACCATCGCGACGTAATGCGCGACCTTTTCGGCCTTTTGCTCTTTGTTCAGTTTCGGAAAGACCGCATCAACGGCAAGCCGGACATTTCCCTTCACGCTGAGCCACGGCATGAGGCTGTAGCTTTGAAACACCAGACCGCGATCAGGACCCGGTCCGGCAACCGGTGCCCCTTTGAATATAATCTCGCCGTCGTCGGGTATTTCCAGCCCCGCGATCAGGTTCATGAGCGTGGTTTTGCCGGTGCCAGAGAACCCGAGGATGACAACAAATTCACCCTCCGAGACGCTGAGGTTAATGTTCTTGAGGATCTCGCTGCGGGTAGCACCGTCACCGAAGCTTTTGTTTACGTTCTTGAATTCCAAAATACTCATCACGTTCACCGGGTGTTCGAGAAAGTAAACATCGACTGGATCGCGAACATCAGCCGATCCAGAAGATAGCCGATGATGCCGATGGCAAAGACCGCGACCATGATTTTGGCCAGCGATTGGCTAGAACCGTTCTGGAATTCATCCCACACGAAT
>Ga0316204_10001938_pt1 | contig 51204 bp, 42 predicted proteins | sample 6monrhotite_MG_2_FD_205661 | JGI IMG/M metagenome (GOLD analysis project Ga0316204, IMG submission 205661) | Microbial mat bacterial communities from mineral coupon in-situ incubated in ocean water Damariscotta River, Maine, United States -... | ecosystem: Environmental > Aquatic > Marine >... | reverse complement strand
CCCCGGACGATTCGTTAGCGTCAAGTCGACAAGGTCTGGTGGCCGGTGCCGTGCAGCTTGCGTCACACACGCCCGAATCTCCCTGGTCGGGGCACTTCGCCTCAACGGTCCCAGGGCGTCATCAGCTCGCAGGCAGACGACTGGACGTCTGGTAGCCCTCTAGGATCGACTGGAGGTGTCGAGGGCGTTCCTCTCGCTGACGAGGCGGCATCGCCCTCCTCGACAGCGTTGGCGGGCTTACCCTCATCGAGCCCAGGAGGGGAGAGGAGAGAGGGGCGGGGTGGGACCGGGACACAGGTTTGAGAGGCTCCGCACCCACTGTGGCTTCAACAGCAGCCTCCCATCATTGCGCGGAGGACTGGTTTGGGGATTCATCGCCGCCACCGGGCTTGTTGGCGCAGCTCGCCAACCTGGGCGGCGCCTGCGACCGAGCGATGGAACTCGAGAACGTCCTCATGACTCACAGCCCGCGACAGCCCTTCTGAGTTTGTCGTCGTCGGCTCCCAGGCTTCAGCCCGCACCCGGGTTGGCGTCCTGCACCACCCAGCCCGGTGGTGACGACCCATCCCCAAACCAGTCCTCCGCGCAACGATCGGAGGCTGTTCTTGAAGCAACAGTGGGTGCGGAGCCTCTCCAACCTGTGTCCCGGTCCCACCCCGTCCCTCTCTCCTCTCCCCTCCTGGGCTCGATGACGGTAAGCCCGCCAACGCTGTCGAGGAGGGCGATGCCGTCACGCAGGCAGGGGGAACGCCCTCGCTACCTCCAGTCGATCCTAGAGGGCTACCAGACGTTCAGTCGTCTGCCTGCGAGCTGAGGGCGCACTGGGACCGCCAATGGCGAAGTGCCCCGACCAGGGAGATTCGGGCGTGTGTGACGCAAGCTGCACGGCACCGGCCACCAAACTCTGTCGACTTGACGCTGACGAATCGTCCGGGGATTCGTTAGCGCAGCGAGCACACGTCGAATCTACCCAGGGGCACCGCGCCGCCCAGGACGGTCGGGAAGTCCAACAACCCATCAGGCAGCACGACGGCGCCTCGACGTGACGCTCAAACACCGAGCCCGCGACTGCCGAACCGATCGAAGCGTCACCAAAAACATCCGCCAAACCGAGCCGAACCAGCCGAACCAGCCGACCCCGCCGACCCCAACGAACCCGCCGACCCGCCGACCCGCCGACCCGCCGACCCGCCGACCCGCCGACCCCGACAAACCCAACAAACCCAACAAACCAGCCGACCCAAGAGAACCTAAGCAGCGTCCTCACGAGTACAACGAAGCCCACCAGGAGCCCACCGACGTAGCGCCCCAAAGAGCGCGTCAGGATGAACCGGCTTGGTAAGGTAATCATCCATCCCAGCCGCGAGACAGCGCTCCCGGTCCTCAGGCATCGCGCTGGCCGTCATCGCAAGAATCGGCAAGTCCCCGCCGTGCAGCTCACGGATGTTGCGGGTGGCCTCGAAGCCATCCATCTCGGGCATCTGGCAGTCCATCAGCACCAGATCGAAGCTGCCGTTGGCGATGAACTTGACCGCGGAGAGGCCGTCTCCAGCGACTACTACGTCGTGGCCGGCCTGAGCCAGCATTCGTCGGGCGATCACCTGGTTCACCGGGTTGTCCTCAGCCAGCAGGATCCGCAGCGGTCTGAGCTGGGGGATCTGTACGGCGTCGGTGTCCTGGCTTGGGGCCTCGCAGGCCTCCAGGGGCAGCTCGAACCAGAAGGTGCTCCCGGAGCCGAGCTTGGAGTTCACGCCGATGACGCCGCCCATCAGCTCGGTCAGCCGGCCGCTGATGGAGAGCCCGAGGCCCGTGCCGCCGAAGCGGCGGGCGGTCGAGGTCTCTGCCTGGACGAAGGGCTGGAAGAGCTTCTCCAGGGCGTCCTCGGCGATGCCGACGCCGCTGTCCTCCACCTCGAACCGCAGGCGGCCGTCAGCGCGGAGGCGGATCTCCACGCCGCCGTCGCGGGTGAACTTCACGGCGTTGCCCATGAGGTTGATGAGCACCTGCCGCACGCGCACCGGGTCGACCCGGACCCAGGCGGGCACCTCGGGGGCCACGAGGACCGAGAGGTCGACGCCCTGCTCCCGCACCTGCACGCGCATCAGCTGCTCCACCTCCTCCACCAGCTCCCGGAGGTCCGTGGGCACGGGCGAGATGGTGAAGCGACCGGCCTCGATCTTGGAGAAGTCCAGCACATCGTCGATGATGGCCAGCAGGGACTCGGCTGAGCGCAGCGACATCCGCACGAGGGAGCGCTGATCCCGATCCAGGTCGGTGTCCAGCAGCAGCCGGTTCATCCCCAGCACGCCGTTCATCGGGGTGCGGATCTCATGGCTCATGCTGGCGAGGAAGGAGCCCTTGTTGACGCTCGCGGCCTCCGCGTCGGCCAGCGCCATCTCCAGCTCGGACTCGCGCTCGTCGGCCACCCGCGCCGCGCGCTCCCGCGCGGCCTCGAAGAGCCACGCCAGCGTCCCCGCCCAGAGCGGCGCCAGGGAGAACAGCAGGATCTTGACGTTGTCGAGGCCAGGAGCGCCTTGCTGGAGCAGCAGCGCCGTGATGATCGACGGCACCAGCACCACGAAGATCAGCCCCGCGCGGGTGCCCAGCATGAACACCGCGGTGGGCGGGAGGATGACGAGCCAGCACAGCACGGCGTTGGCGTCGATGGCGGGCATGAACCATGCGCCGACCAGGATGATCAGCCAGCCCAGGTTGTTGAGCGCGCCGACCAACATCGGCAGGCCCGTGAACCAGAGCAGCGCGTACTGACCGACGAGCATCCCGGCGATCAGCCCGATGACGAGCGTCCGGGGATCGGTGGGGCCGCGGACGATCACCTCGAGCAGGGTGACGCTGATCAGCAGCGGGCAGGCCAGCTCCAGCAGCCCCCACACGAGCTCCGAGCGGCGCCTGGACTCCGGATCCGGGGAGGTGCGTGCGCGTGCGCGTAGCCGGGCGTGTCTCCACGCCCGCGCCGCTCCCTTTTGTGGCTCCAGCCCGCTCTCCATTTGCGGGAGATCGGCGCAGCCCACCTGGAACGTGAGCGTTGGCTGCCAGATGCTTGGTGGGGGCCCGCTGATCCTCGGTAGGAAGAGGCCAATCTCAAGACCTGTAATCGCCTGTAATGGTCTCAGAGCGTCGGCTTTGCAATCATGGAGACCTCGGGCCGGTCGTGGGCGGGGAGTACCTTCTGGGAGGGGGCGTACTCCCCGCTCACCGCCACCATCCCTGGCTGGCGGGATATGAGGGGGCGTGATGACAACGCTGCTCGCCTTTCTTCCTGTCGCGCTCGCTGTGGATCTTCAGCTGGGCTTCACCCAAGCCCCGGCTCCGGGCGAGAACCCGGCGCTGTTGGTGACACCGCCGCGCGCGGTGGAGATCCTGTCGGTGAGCTGCACCGCGGGGGGGCAGAGCCTCTCCTGGGAGGAGGCCGGCCTGGCCGGTGGGGAGGTCCGTCGCTACGAGTGGCCGCGCGATGAGGCCGTGACCCACGCGGACTGCTCGCTGCAGGTCCAATACGCGGACGGCGCCTCCGAGGGGCTGGATGTGCCCATCGACTACAGCTACGGCGGCGGCCTGAGCGTCGACCTCTCGGGCGCCACCGCGGACCTCAAGGCGAACACGCTGACGGTGAGCGTCAACGCGCCGGTCCAGAAGGCGGCGATCACCGCGCTGGGCCCGATGCGCGCGGTGCTGAGTCAGCAGGAGATCGCGATCAGCGGCGGCCCCGGGGCGGTGACCATCCCCTGGATCGGGGACGCATCCGAGGTCGTGCTGCTGGAGGTGGAGCTGCACAACGAGCTCGCCTGGGCGGGCTTCACCTTCTCGCCGTGGTTCCTGGAGATCCCGCACGACGAGGTGCTGTTCGACACCAACGACGCCACGATCCACGACAGCGAGGCCCCCAAGCTGGAGCGCACCCTGCGCGAGCTGGAGGAGGTGCTGGTCAAGTACGGCGACATCGTGCCGGTCAAGCTCTTCATCGCTGGCTGCACCGACACGGTGGGCGACGCGGCCTCCAACCAGGGCCTCTCGCAGCGCCGCGCCCGCGCCATCGCCGCCTGGCTGCGCGAGCACGGCTACACCCACCCGATCCACTACTACGGCTTCGGCGAGAGCTACCTGGCCGACCAGACCGGCGACGAGGTGGACAACCAGTCCAACCGCCGCGCCCTCTACTACGTCGGCGCCACCGAGCCGCCCCCGAGTACGGGCGTGCCTCAGGTCTCCTGGGTCGCGCTGTAATCGCGGGAGGCGCTCAGGGCGCCAGGACGCTGGCGGTGAGCATCAGGAGCCAGCGCTGATCGCCGTCGGCGCGCACCGCGATGGTCGGCGCGTCGGGGGCGATGGGGCCGCTCCAGGAGAGCCCTCCCTCGTCGATTCCGAGGGAGAGGGCGACGTCGATGGTGCCCTGATCGACCTCGCCGAGCAGGCGCACGGAGGTCTCGCGCGTTGGGTCGCCCTGGGTGATCACGGCCTCCTGACCTTCGAGGGCCAGCAGGGTCGGGCGGGTGATGAGCCCCGCGCCCCGCTGCTCGACCAGCGCTGAGAGCGCGGCGGCCTCCTCCGGGCGGAGGGCGTCGGGGGTGACGCCGGCGAGCCAGGCGTCCACTGCCCGGGCATCTCCGCGATCGAGCTGGTAGACCGCGACGTCGTACTGGATCTTCGCGGCGTCGGGGGCGGGGGCGTCGACGAAGTCGGCGGAGCGGGCGGAGGTGCCTAGCGCGAGCAGGAGGGTCAGGGCGAAGGTGGTCATGGCTTGAATCCATCGAGGCGTGTTTGGAAGGCGACCCAGCGCCCGGACCCGCTCGGAGAGGGCGCGCGCGGCGCCGCGGCCGAGCCAGGCCAGCGCGGCCGGCGCGACGGGGTAGGGCTCGGTGAGGGCCAGCAGCGCCTCACCGTAGCGGCGGGGTGTGAGGGCTGGATCGCGCAGCGCGCGGGCGTCGCAGTCCAGCTCCATGAGCTGACGGACGCGCCGCGCGGCCAGCCACAGCGGGAGGATCGGCCAGCACACGGCCAGGACGAGCTGCATGGCGAGGGCGAGCCAGGCGTCGCGGCGGGCGACGTGGGCCGCCTCGTGACGCAGCGCCGCGTACAGCAGCGCGGGCCGCGCCAGCAGCGCCTCGGGGATAAGCACCACCGGCCGCAGCAGCCCAGTGGTCAGCGGCCCGGCGTCGGGGTGGGCCAGGACGGGGCAGCCCGGGTCCAGCAGCGGCGCGTCGAGGCGTCGACCGGATCGGCGGAGCGCGGCCAGGGCGCGGTGTCGGCGCGCTAAGAGCGCCAGCAGACCCAGCGCCGCCGCGGCGTAGAGGAGGAGGCCGGCGGCCGCGAGCGGGGTGGACGCCTGGGGCGCGGCGGCCAGCGCGGGGGTCGCCCCCACGGCGACGGCGGTCTCAGGCGCCAGGGACACCCACAGCGGCGGGGTGACGCCGCTCTTCACGGCCCAGCCCACCGGGAGCAGCAGGCGCGCTGGGAGCGCCGCGTACAGCGCGATCCGCCAGCCCGGCGCCAGCCGCCGCTCCAGCAGCGCGTCCAGCGCCCGCGCGGCGAGGGTGATCCCCGCGGTCCAGAGCAGCATCACCTCGAGCCAGCTCCACAGCGCCGAGCCCTGCGCGCTGAGCGCCTCAAGCATCGCCGGCTCCGGCGTCGGGAGGGGACGCGTCAGGCGCTTCGATGTCGTCGAGCAGCGCGCGGAGCGCCTCGCGCTGGGAGGCGGTCAGCTCCGTCTCGGTCGCCAGGAAGCGCAGGGCCGGGTCCAGCGCCCCGCCGAAGGCCTTGTCCACGAACTTGCGCCACGCGGAGCGCCGCGCCTGCTCGGGGGTGATCGCCGGGGAGAACTCCCAGGCGCGGCCCACCTTTCGCCCCGACACGGCCCCCTTCTCGACCAGCCGCTCCAGCATGGTCTTCACCGTGGAGTAGGCCCAGCCCCGGGTCGCGCTCAGGGCCTCGGTGACCTCCCGGGCGGTCGCCCGCTCGCGCTCCCAGAGCACCTTCAGCAGCGCCCACTCGCTCTCGCTCAGGTTCTTCACCCGCGACCTCCACGCGCGGCCGGAGCAGCCGCGACAGATGTAGAGATAGCACTACACTTGTAGCGCTACAAGTGTAGTAGTCCGTGTTTTCTCATCTTGCGCTTCAAGGTGTTGCGATCGATGGCCAGCGTCCGGGCCGTGCGCGAGAGGTTGCCGCGGTGCTGCTCGAGGGCGCTGGTGATGAGCACGCGCTCGGTCACGGCGACGGCCTCGGAGAGGGTCGGCAGCGCGTCGGAGAGCTCGGGGATGGCCTCGGGCACGAAGTCGCCGCGCACCTCGGGGGAGAGGTCCGCCAGCGAGACCAGGCCGTCGCAGAAGACCGACCAGCGGACGACCTCCGCCCGAAGCTCGCGCACGTTGCCCGGCCAGGACCACTCTCTGAGCACGCTGCGGACCTCGGAGGACAGGGTCAGCCGCGCGCCGGTCTCTTCGAGGAAGCGGGCGACGAGGAGGTCGATGTCGCCAGCGCGCTCACGCAGCGGCGGCAGGGTCAGGGTGACGCCGCGCAGGCGGAAGTAGAGATCCTCCCGGAAGCTGCCCTCCCGGACCATGGCCTCCAGATCCCGGTGGGTCGCGGCGAACACGCGCACGTCGACGCGCACGGACTCCTCGCCGCCCACCCGGCGCAGCTCGCCCTCCTGGAGCACCCGCAGGAGCTGGACCTGAACCCGCGGCGAGAGCTCGCCCAGCTCATCGAGAAACAGCGTGCCCCCATGCGCCTGCTCGAACAGCCCCCGGCGGCGGCCCGCGGCGCCCGTGAAGGCGCCCGCCTCGTGGCCGAACAGCTCGCTGGCCAGCACCCCCTCGGCGAAGGCGCCGCAGTTCTCGGCGACGAAGGGGCCGGCGGCGCGCTCGCTCGCGGCGTGGACCGCGCGGGCGACGAGCTCCTTGCCGGTGCCGGTCTCGCCACGGATCAGGACCGGCAGCTCCGTCGGGCCGACCCGCGCGACGCGTCGGTGCAGCACCCGCATGGGCTCACTCTCACCGACCATCACCCCCGCGCGGGCGCGGGCCTCGGCGCGGAGCCGCGCGACCTCCTCCTTGAGCGAGCGGATCTCCGGGAAGCCTTCGATGTCGAGTCGGACCTCCCGCACGGCCTTCGGGTGCGGATCCGGGACGAAGGCCGGGGGGATGACCTGGAGCATGCGGGCGCTCAGGAGGCCCGCCTTCACCAGGATCACCCACAGCGTCTGAGCCTGCGGGGTGCCGGCGGAGAGCAGCACGTCCAGCGGTTCGTCGCGGGGGAGGGCGGCGAGCTGCGGGCCCAGGGCGGCGAAGAGGCCGGCGTAGTCCGAGGGATCGGTGAGGTCGACCAGCCGCAGGGCAGCGCTGGGGCCGCGCGTCCGGATCGCATCGGCCAGCGCCCGCGCCGGCGCCAGGGTCGCCGGTGTCGTCAGCACCAGCACGGTGTCATAGCGCCCGCTGCTCTCGGGCTGATCCAGCAGGCGCAGGATGGGCCCGGTGTCCGAGTCGGGGCGGGGAGTGTGGTGCGGGCGGGGCGGGCCGCGATCGACCCAGGTCAGCAGAGTGGTCACGGTGCTCCCGTGTTGGTCTCTTTAGTATCTAAATGATATTTTTTATACCACTAAAACTGATGCAATATGTACCATTGCTTAAGCTAAGTAGCTGATTTTTCGTTCTGGCACGGTGCCTGCTACTGAACGATTCATGGAAACAGCACACAACATTGAAGTCCTGCCGGAGCACGCCCGGCTGATCGCCGATCCCGAGGTCTGGATCGAAGGCGAGGCGGTGGACCAGCTCGCGCGGATCGCCAGGATGCCGGGCTGCGTTCGCGCGGTCGGCCTGCCCGATCTGCACGCCGGCCCCGGCTTCCCCATCGGCGCGGCCTTCGCCTTCCGCGACGCCATCCACCCCGGGCTGGTCGGCGGCGACGTCGGCTGCGGCGTCCGCGTGGTGGCGCTGCCTCGGGCGAAGGCCACCGGCGACACGCTGGAGCGTCGGGCGCTGGACACCACCGCCGGCCGCGCGCTGCCGGATGTGCTCCCGGGCGCTGTCCTGGAGGCCGTCTGGCGGCTCGGCCCGCGTGGGCTCTGTGAGGTGCGCGGGGTGCCCGATAGCCTCGCGGCGCTGGCCGCGGAGGAGCCTGATGAGGTTGGGCCCTACGCGACCCTGGCGAGCGGAGAGACCCCGGACGTCGAGTACGGCAGCGCTCTGGGCAGCGTGGGCGGCGGCAACCACTTCCTGGAGGCCAGCCGCGTCGGCAAGATCGCCGACAAGGAGGCCGCGGCCTCGGTGGGCTTGAAGCGCGGCGGCTTCGCGGTGCTGGCTCACTCCGGCTCTCGCGGGCTCGGCAAGGCCATCGCGACGAAGTGGGGTCACGCCGTGCTCACCCCGCAGTCCGCGACCCCCTACCTGCAGGATCTGATCGGCGCCGTGCGCTTCGCCCGCGCCAACCGCCTGGTGCTCTGCTGGCGGCTGCTGACCGCGCTCGGCGCGGCCCGGCCCGGTCGCATCTCCGGTTTCTTCGACGTGACCCACAACACCGTGGAGCCGGGCCTCGCCGACGGAGCCCCCGCCTGGATTCACCGGAAGGGGGCCGCGCCCGCGGCGCTTGAGCAGCTCACCGCGGTGCTGGGGAGCCGCGGCGCGCCGACCTGGATCATGGCCGGCGCGGGCTGCGGGCACGCCCTCTGCTCGGTGGCCCACGGCGCCGGGCGGCGCATGAACCGCAGCGAGGCCGTCGAGAAGATGCGCGCCCGCTACCGCCGCACCGACTTCCGCCGCACCGCGACCGGCGGGCGGGTGATCTGCGACGATCCTCGCCTGCTCTACGCGGAGCACCCGGACGTCTACAAGGACATCGAGCCCGTCATCGCCAGCTTGGAGGGCGCCGGCGCCGCCCGCCGGGTGGCCTCGCTGCTGCCGATGCTGACGGTGAAGCGATGAGCGGGGCGAGCCGGGGCGCCGGCCGCTGGATCCTCCAGATCAGCGCTGGCGTCGGGCCCGCTGAGGTCCGCGCCTTCGTGGGCCGACTCGCCCCGGCGCTGGCGAACGTCTGCCGGTCCCGGGGGCTCTCGGTGGAGGGGCTGACGACCACCGGGAAGCCGCACGCGCCGCACTCCGCTGAGCTGCTGCTGCTCGGGGAGGCCCGGGAGGTGCTGGGCGATCTGCTCGGCACCCACGCGCTGATCGCCGCTCGCGCCGGGCGCGGGAGCGGCGGTCGCAAGCGCTGGTTCGTGGGCGTGACGCTGTACCCGGCGCTCGAGCTCTCGGGGGTGACGCTGAACCCCGAGGATGTCGAGCTGAGCGCCTGCCGGGCGGGCGGTCCCGGCGGCCAGCACGTCAACACGACGGCCTCCGCGGTGCGCGCGGTGCACAGCCCCAGCGGCGTCGCCGTGCGAGTCGAGGACGGCCGCTCCCAGGCCGCCAACCGCAAGCTGGCGCTTCGCCGCCTCGCGGAGGTGCTGGCGCGCCGGGAGCGGGAGCGCGCCGATGACCAGCTCCGTGACCGAAGAGCTGCTCACTACCGCGTCGTCCGCGGCTCCCCCGTCCGCACCTGGCAGCTCTCCCACAAGGGGGCGCTGGAGGCGGCGCGGGGATAGGTGAGTCCGTATGGATGAGACCCTGCAGCGCCGCCTCGAAGAGATTGAGATCCGCTACGCCTTTCAGGAAGACCTCCTGAATCAGCTCGACGAGGTGATGAAGGCCCAGGCGAATCAGATCGACGCCCTCCGCCGCGAGCTGACGACCCTCCGGGATCAGCTCAAGCAGGGCCCTCAGGGAGAGGCCAACAGCCTCGAGGATGAGAAGCCGCCGCACTATTAGGCAGCGCTCTCAGGCAGCGCTCTCAGGCAACCGAGCAGAACAAAATCACGCGGTGACAGGGGCGGGAAAGAAAGCTCCGGGGCACCTCGGGGGTACTTGAGGGCGTACCGAATGACCGGGAGCCCGGCCTTGATTCATCCCTACACCGAGCTGCGCCCCATTGACGAGAACATCGGGGTCGGTGTCTTCGCCACGCGCGCCATCGAGCGCGGCACGATCGTCTGGGTGCAGGACCAGCGGGACGTCATCTACACCCCGCAGCACTACGACCGGCTGCCGCGCCCGCAGCGCGCCATCGCCGACAAGTACGCCTACGAGGACTCCTGGGGGAACCTCGTGCTCTGCTGGGATCTCGCCCGGTACATGAACCACTCCTGCGAGCCCGCCACCTTGAGCCTCGGCGAGTACTGCGAGATCGCCGCCCGGGATCTGCAGCCCGGCGACCAGCTGACCTGTGAGTACGGCTTCCTGAACCTCGACGCGCCCATGCGCTGCCGCTGCGGCGCCCCGAGGTGCCGCAGCGTCATCGGCCCCGGTGACTATGACGAGCACGGCCACCGATGGGAGCAGGCCGTTCAGCGGCTGCTGCCCGCGGTGAACCTCGTCGAGCAGCCGCTGTGGGCGCTCGTGGAGGTGCTCCAGGAGGATCTGGCCATTCAGGAGGCCGTCCTGCGCGGCGATCCCTCCATCCTCCACCACAGCCACAGGCTCTTCTGATTCGGTGAAGTGATGGCACAATGGCACCCGGAGGTTCGCCCATGTCCGCCATCACCGCGCTGCTCTTGTCCCCTGCTCTGTTGGCCGCTCCCCCCGCTGAGGACTGCGGAACCAGCGAGACGGTCGCGCTGCCCGACTTCAGCCTGGTGGACGTGAACCCCAGCTCTCCGACCTACGAGCAGACCGTCAGCCTCTCGGATCACGGCAAGGAGGTGAAGGTCATCTACTGGGCCTACGCCCCTTGAGACCACTGCAAGTCGCAGGTTGCGACACTGCAGGAGATCTGGGAAGAGAACCAGGCCGCGCTGAGCTACGTCTGGCTGGCTGTCATCAGCATGACCGGCGGCGAGTCCGAGGTCGATGAGCTGCTCGCGTACGCGGAGACCACGCTGCCCGTGCTCCAGGACACCGCCGAGGTGGATCTGGAGGGCACCTACGGCGCGGCCAAGTGGTACTTCTACCTGGGCGATAGCGCGGGCAACCTGCGCTACGTGCACTACGAGCTGGACCTCGACAGCGAGCGGGATCGCTTCCTGACCGAGCTCTACGCCCTGTCAAACGAGGGGGCGAAGTGATCGCGCTGCTGCTGATGTTCATGGGCTGTGACAAGGACACGACCGTCGACTCGGCCGCCACCGTCGACGAGTCCTCGCCGACGGATGACTCGAGCCCGACCGGGGACGACACCGAGCCCGGCGATGACACCGAGCCCGGCGACGAGACCGGGCTGACCACCACGGTCCCCGACGAGGCCTGCCCCACCACAAACCCCGCGCCGCTGGGGCCGGGAACCTGCGTGCTCCAGGCGCCCTGCGCGTGGCGCGGTGACGAGACCGGCGCCTACGCGGGCTATGCGGTCGCCGCGGGCGATCTCGACGGCGACGGGCTGGCGGACATCGCCTTCGGCGCGCCCTACGCGAGCGGCGCGGCGGGCAGCGGCGCTGGCGCGGTGCGGATCCTGAGCGGCGCGCTGATCGGCGTCGAGGCCGATCCGGAGGTCGCGCGGCTGGAGGGCGGTGACGCCTACGAGCTGTTCGGTCAGCGCCTCGCCGTCGTGGGCGACGTCAACGGCGACGGGATCGCCGAGCTGCTGGTGGGCTCCCCCGAGGACGACGCCATCGCCGAGCGCTCCGGCGAGGCGACCCTCCTCTCCGGGGGGGACTGGACCCCGCTCGCCTCCTGGCGCGGCGAGTCCGAGCTCAGCGAGCTCGGCGGCGGCGGCCTGGCGGGCGGCGACCTCGACGGTGACGGCCTGAATGACGTCATCATGGGCGGCGAGCTGCGCGAGCCCACGGACAGCTCGGAGACCTTCGGCGCGGGGCAGATCTACGTGGTGCTGGGCCAGGAGTCGGGCTGGTCCATGGACGCGGACCTCGCCGACGCCGACGCGACCCTCACCAGCGAGACCAGCTACGACATCCTGGGCCACCAGGTCGCCGTGGGTGACCTCGACGGCGACGGACAGGACGATCTGATCGCGGGCGCGCCCTACGCCTACGGCTACCGGGGGCGCGTCTTTGTGCTGCCCGGGGCCGAGGTGAGCGGCGTCATCTCCGCCCTGGACATCCCCACCCGGGTCAGCGGCGAGAGCACCTACGACACCTTCGGCTGGTCCGTGGGCGCCGCGGATCTCGACGGTGACGGCGACGACGAGCTGATCGTGGGCGCGCCGCTGGCGGACCTGGGCTACCCGGAGGCCGGGGCAGTCGTGGTCTACGAGGGCGGCCCGGAGGTCTTCGAGGGCGGCCTCTCCCTGCTCGCGAGCTGGGGAGGCGCCTTCGACGATGAGCAGATCGGCTACGGCGTGGCGACCGGCGATGTGGACGGCGACGGGCTGGAGGACTTCGTCGCTGGCGGACTCTACGCCCGGGCGGGCCTGATCACCCGCGGCGGCCGGACCGACCTCTACAGGGGCCGCGTCGATGGCTGGCCGCTCGGCACCTCGGCGGCCTCCGCCGACGCCGGCTTCCACGGCGGCGGGGTCAATGACTACCTGGGCACCGCGAACGCGCTGGGTGACGTCGACGGCGACGGCAAGGCCGAGCTCATCCTCGCCAGCGGCTTCACCAACTCCGAGACCGAGGCTAATATCGGCAGCATCTATCTCTACTGGGGAGAGTGACGTTGCTGCTGCTGCCTGTGTGGTTCGCGCTCGCCTGCGCGGACAAAGAGCCCGCTGACACCGCCGTCGAGGACACCGGGACGACCCCGACGGACACGATGACCGGCCCGACGTCCGACACCGGGGACACCTCGCCGCCCGAGGAGACCGCCTGCGAGGAGACCGCTGGCGCGCTCTCGGGCACCGTCCGAGTCAGCGAGCTGAAGCCGGATCCCAAGGCGAGCGCCCGGGTCACCGCCCGCTCGTCGGAGGGAGACCCCATCGAGACGCTGACCGGGGAGGACGGCGTCTACAGCTTCCCGGCGCTGCCCGCTGGGGACTGGTCGCTGGACGCGGTGAACGTCTTCGGCGACTGCTCGAACTCAAAGGGCTATACGGTGACCATCGAGCCCTGTGGGAGCTACGTCGTCGACATCTACGTCGACGCCTGCTTCGGCTGATGAGCTACCAATGAACTACACCTTCGTCGCCACAACCACCCGCGGCGCCGAGGCCGTCCTGGCCGCGGAGCTGACAGCCATCGGCGCCCGCCACGTCTACGAAGATCGGGGAGCCGTCTCGTTCTCCGGGCCGCTGTCGATCGGCTATCGGGTCTGCCTCTGGTCGCGCATCGCCAGCCGCGTGCTGCTCCAGCTCAGCCGCTTCCCGGTGCGCAGCGCGGAGGATCTCTACGAGGGCGTCCGCGACATCCGCTGGCTCGATCACCTGGGCCCCCGGGAGACCTTCGTGATCGACTTCGTGGGCACCTCCGAGGTGATCCGGGACTCCCGCTTCGGCGCCATGAAGTCCAAGGACGGCCTCGTCGATCACATCCGGCGCCACGCCGGGGAGCGCCCCAGCGTGGACATCCGGCAGCCGGATCTGCGGATCAACATCCACCTGCGGGAGGGCTGGGCGACGGTGAGCCTCGACCTCTCCGGCGCGCCGCTGCACGAGCGCAGCGAGGACCGACGAACCGGCCTGGCCCCGCTCAAGGAGACCCTCGCCGCCGCGCTGCTCTGGATCGCCGAGTGGCCCCGGATGGCCGAGGAAGGCGCCCCGCTGGTGGACCCGGTCTGCGGCTCCGGCACCTTCGCCTTGGAGGCCGCCGGCATCGCGCTGAACATCGCCCCCGGCCTCACCCGCGAGCGCTGGGGCTTCAGCGCCTGGCGCGGTCACAACCACCTCGGCTGGCTGCAGATGATGGAGGAGGCGCGCGACGCGCGGAAGCCCGTCGAGTCCGCGCCGCCCATCCTCGCCTGTGACGCGGACTCCGGTGTGCTCAGGGCCGCGGGCGCCAACGTCATGAGCGCCGGCCTGGGCGAGGTCATACGGCTCACCCGGAAGCCGCTTGAGGAGCTCGCTCCCCCGCGCGGCGTGGCGGAGGACACCCCCGGGCTGCTCGTCTCCAACCCGCCCTACGGCGAGCGGCTGGGCTCGGTCGCCGACGCCGAGGCGCTCTACGCCCGCCTGGGCGACATGCTCAAGCGGCGCTTCCCGGGCTGGACCGGGTGGATCCTCGCCGGCAGCCCCTCCCTCGCCAAGCGGGTCGGCCTGAAGCCCGCGGTCCGACACGTCATACACAACGGCCCCATCGAGTGTCGTTGGCTGAAGTACGTGATCTCTCCGATCAAAGTGACCGGAGACGGCCCCGGCTGGCGCGACCGTTGACAGGCTTACCCACAGCCTTTCCACAGCCCGAATATGGTTTTCAACAACTTATCCACTGATCCATTGTTCAGTTAGATCCATGGATCTCAGAAAGTTGACACGTCAATATCCACAGGCCGGTTTTGGTTGTCCACAGCCGATCTTCGCGTGATCTCAAGAGCTTCACAGCGGATCGGGCGGACTCAGCTGAGCAGGCTCTGGAGCTGCAGGAGCAGCTCGCTGTAGGCGAGGGGATCCAGCTTCCCGGGCACCTCGATCGGGCCCAGCTTGGAGGTGGGCTCCTCGTACTGGGGGCTGGAGGCCTGGAGGCCGCCGTCTACCAGCTTCAGCGTCACGGAGCCTGACGGGAAGCGCCGCCGCAGGGAGTAGAACCAGCCGGCGTCCTCCACGGGGCCGCGCTCCCAGCCCTGGGAGATCAGCCCGCGCAGGCGGCCGTTGAACACATCGGCGCCGTCGAGGCTCGCGATCAGCGACCTCGCCGCCTCCGTCTTCGCGGCGATGACCAGCCTGTCGAGCTGCCGGAAGGGCTGGATGATCTCGTAGTCCGCGAACGCCCCCGCCCAGGCGTCTCGATCGGCCTGGGAGAGCTGGACGGGGTGCACGATGCCTATCCGGGCGTTGCCGCGGAGGGCGAAGGGCTCGTCCGCGGGGGAGACCAGCGCGCCGCCCTCGTCCACGCGGAAGCTGCCGGTCAGGGCGCCCTTGCTGTATACGCCCCAGACCAGGCGCCGCACGAGGTGGATCAGCAGGGGGTGCTCCACCAGGAAGCGCCGGTGCTCCTTCATGGGCCAGCGGCGGCCCTCCACCATGAAGCGCTCCAGGCGGGCGATCTGGAGGCTGGCGGAGGCCCGAACGGCCTTCTTGAGCGCCTTCCAGTCTTCGTGGGCCGGCCCCGCCAGCGCCGCGTCGTCCTTTGTGTTGGGCTTGGGCAGGTTGGCCCTCCGCTTGCCCTTCTCGTCGACCACGTAGGGCTTGAGCTGCTCATCGAAGCCCACGGTGAACTGCCGGGGGCCGTAGTCGAGCACCTTGGCGCCGTTCGGGCCGAGCCCCATGCCCGGCACCAGCCGGTCGCCGAGCTGATCGGTGGTGAGCTTCCGCTCGCCGGCGACGCGCTGGAGCGTGTGCTTCGCGGCCCCGCGCAGGCCCTTGGACTTCGCCTTCTCCGAGAGCTTCTGCAGGTGCATCAGCGCGGCGTCGCTGCCGGAGACCCGCAGCACCTGCAGGCCCTTGACCGAGTGGGCGTACCAGCCCTTCCCCGGCCACTTCTGCATGTGCGGGACGAGGGCCGCGAGGGTGTCGTCGTCCGCGAAGGGGGCCAGGGCGAAGATGGCCCAGGCGCTGACCTTGTTGGCGTAGGAGCCGATCCACTTCTCGAAGAAGACCCAGGTGAGCGCGCGCAGATCGTCGTTGTTCAGGCGCTCGCGCAGCTCGTTGACGAAGGAGTCGCTGCTCCCCACGGACTTCCAGTCGCTGCTCTTTCCGTCGAGCCGCGTGAGCTGCGCCATGAGGTTGGCGAGGGCGCTCGCGGAGAGCGTCACCTCGGAGTCCACCAGCCGCACGTCCGGCAGCGCCCCCGGATCCCAGAAGGGGTGGCTCAGGATCTCCGGCGACGGGGCCCCGCGCAGGCACTCGGGCAGGTCCGCCTCGGGGGCGCTGTCGCCGCCGTCCTCGGGGTGTATCGCCAGCACATGGCTCAGCAGGGTGTCGCGCACCCCGCCCTCGGGCCGGGACTTCAGCTCAGGGAGGACGAGGGCGTGGTTGTCGGCCGCGAACGCCTTCACCGCGGGGAGCCAGCGGTGGTGGCTCTTGACGCCATCAAGCAGCGCGCGGACGGCGTCCGGGGTGCGGAGCAGCATGAGCCCGCGGGCCGCCGCCTCGCTGATGTTGCGGTGGCCGTTGTCGACCAGGAGGACGCGCAGCGGGGCCGCCGCTTTGGCGCCCAGTCGCATCACCATCGTGGGAACCAGCGAGGCGATCGACCTCTCCATGATGCCCCGGTCGGACTCGGTCGAGAGGAGGCGCGTCACGCGGTCCGCGTCCGTCAGAGAGCCCAGGAGGGCGTAGTGCCAGGCGATCCGGGGGCGCTCGGCGACGAACAGGGCGTTCGCCTCCAGGTTGCACCAGACGCTCTCGGTCGGGAAGAGGTAGGCGAGCCCGCAGCGGAGCTTCGGCGAGGCGGCCTCCCGCAGCGCGGCGGCGGCGTCTCGGGCCTCGGTGTACTCCTCGTCCGACGCGCCCGCGAGCAGCGCCCGCAGCACGCGGAAGCCCACAGCCACGGTGTTGGTCTCCCAGTCGTCGTAGGTCAGCGGCGGGGTGCTCGGCGGGGCCCGAACCAGCTTCGAGTCACCGTACTGCTTGGAGCTCCACATCATCGCCAGGGCCTTCACGGCGAAGGCGTACCCCTCCGTCCTGACCCAGAAGGTGACGACCTTGTCCGCCCGCGACTTCTTCTGGGTGCCGCTGTAGGAGGGGGCCACGGGGGCGGCCATCCGGAAGAGCCAGCCCTGCTGCATCGGGAGCAGGGACGCGGGCGCCTTCGGCGTCATCAGCAGATCGTGCGCTGCCTTGACGCAGGCGATCTCCGAGGGCTCGCCCTGAAACTCCCGGTTCCATCGGTCCCGCCGACCCATGTAGTTCTGACGCAGCGCCTTCCAGCAGGCCGCGGCCGTCGGCAGCTTCTTCGCGCTCGGCTCGCCCACGTCGCGTCCGATGTGGAGCTGCGCCAGGGCCTCGTCCGTCCAGATGATGTCGCTCATTTCGTCTCCGAGCACTTCAGGGGTGGGGGAAGTCAATGACCAGCCGCGGCGGATCCGCGAGGGTGTCGACCGTGGGATCCGTGCGGGTCTTCAGCCCCACCCCGAACCGGAGCTGCCCCTCGAAGTCGTCCACGATCTGCAGGTGGGCGATGTTGGTGAGGGCGCTGACGTCGACGGTGCGGTCGACCGTGGCTTCGCCGCTCTCCAGGTTGAAGCCGCTGGCGTTCTTCAGGGTGATGAGGAAGATCGCCTCGCCGGGGATGTCCACCGGGCGGCCGCTGCCGGCCTGCCGCACGCTCGCGACGAAGGACAGCTCGTGGGCGGGGACGCCGACGTCGAACTCGATGACGACCCGGTCGTAGCCCTCGTGCAGGCCGACCCTGGCGTCGGTCGCCAGGGCGCGCCCGCTCGCGGTGCCCTCGCTGGTGACGACGCCGTCCCACATGCTGTGGGGGGACACGGTCGACGGGGTGCCCTCGGCTGGATCTGTGACCTCGGCGGCGGGCTCGACCGGGGCTTGTTCCGCCGCTGGGGCCTCCTCGGCGGGGGTCGAGCGGGCACCTGCACAAGCGGTGAGCAGCGTCAGAGGTAGCAGGTAGCGAAACATGTGGCCTCCAGCGGCTTGCATGTATCCGTTTGCCGGCTTTTGAAGGGCAGGAGTTGTCCGGGGGTGCTACACACCCGAACCTTCAACAGCTGGAGTTGCTGTGTCAACCAACACTGTGGCGTCCGACAAGGTCGTCCTCTTTCACTACACCCTGACCAACGACGCCGGCGATGTCATCGACACCTCCGATGGCCACGATCCCATGCCCTACCTGCATGGCCACGGGAACATCGTGCCCGGCCTGGAGCGTCAGCTCACCGGCCTCGCCGTGGGCGCGAAGCTGAGCGCCGACGTGCCCCCCGGCGAGGGCTACGGCGAGAAGTCAGACCGCCCCCCCCAGCCGGTGCCCCGGGACCAGTTCCCCCCCGACGTCGACCCCCAGCCCGGCATGCAGTTCGTGGTCCAGGGCCCGGAGGGTGAGCACATGCCCGTCTGGATCGAGAACACCGACGAGCAGCACGTCTTCATCACCTTCGATCACCCGCTGGCCGGTGAGACGCTGCACTTCGCCGTCGAGATCACCGCCGTGCGCGACGCGACCGAGGAGGAGCTCGCCCACGGGCACCCTCACGGCCCGACTGGCAATGAAGGTCACCACCACTAGACCTCGCGATTGACACCTGTGAGGGGTGCTCATAAGCATCCTTCGCTGCTTGTCTCCCCGCCCGCGCGGGGAACTCCAAATCACCACAGAATCACGGGAAGTTCCCATGCTGAACAAGGCCCTGGCCCTTCTGAACCAGACGCTCGCCGATGCCCCCGCCGCCGACGCCCACTGCGACGGCCCCTGCGGTGTCTACGATCCCGCCAGCGCGCGCATCGCCGCCGAGGCTGGCCGGTCCATGACCCGGAAGCTCCTCGCCCTCGAGGCGCCTGACACCGGCGACGCCGCCGCGATGGCCGCTTACCTGAACACGGTCAGCCGCTACGTCACCATCAAGGAGCAGCAGACCCACATCGCCAAGGAGGAGCTCCTGGTTCTGTGGACCGACTACTTCAAGCCGGCCCACCTGGAGACCTACCCCAACCTCCACGACACCTTCTGGAAGGCCGCCAAGCTCTGCTCGACCGTCAAGGTGCACGTCAGCGCCAAGGCCGCCGACGAGCTGATGGACGCGATCCAGGAGATCCACACGATCTTCTGGGCCACCAAGAACCGCGACGTCACCTGGTACACCGCCAGCTGAGCCGCGCGATGATCGTGCCGACGCCCGTGCCCCTCACCGGAGCGCGGGCGTTGCTGCTCTGGGGTCTGGGGTGCCTCCAGCGCTATCGGATCCGGGGCCTGAGCATGACGCCGACGCTGGCGGACGGCGACACGGTGCTCATCGACCCGCGCGGCCGTCCAGCCGTGGGCGCGGTCGTGGTGGCGCGGCACCCGTACCGCTCGGACGTGACCGTGGTGAAGCGGGTGGCCGCCATCACCGAGGCGGGGAAGCTGCACCTCTCCGGGGACAACCCGGCGGAGAGCACGGACAGCGCTCACTACGGCGCGCTACCTCCCGAGCGGCTGCTGGGGGTGGTGGTGGCGAAGCTGCCCCGCTGAGAGTGCAGCAGTCAGTGCAGTCAGTGCAGTCAGTGCAGTCAGTCCAGTCAGAGCGGCGCGCTGTTGAACAGCCAGATCCCACCGACCGCGATCGCCAGCAGCCCGCTCGTGCCCATCAGGCCCCGAACGACCCGGGGGCCGCCGCGCCTGGCGACGACGCCCAGCGCGCCGCCGAAGCCGGCCATGGTCACCACCGCGGACACCAGGTAGGCGCCGAGGTACACGCCGGCCTGCGCCGGGGGCAGCGCGAGCGCCGGCAGCACCCCGAAGAGGTGGCCGGTGCCGGCCGCGCCGTGCAGCATGCCCACGCCGAAGGCCGCGTGGGTGTGCCGCGCGTGCGCCGTGGTGTCGTGCTGCACCTCGCCGACGTGGACGTGGAGGTGGGAGTGGACCTGCTTCCGGGTGTGGTCGTGGCCGTGGTCGTGGATGGTGAAGCGGGCGGTGACCCGCAGGGACCAGAGCCCCACGCCGATGAGCAGGAAGCCGACGAAGAACTCGGACCAGGCCGAGAGCCAGTGGACGTCGACATCGAGGTTGATGAACTGCTTCGCCAGGATCCCCAGCCCGCCAACGAGCGCGACGCCGAGGCCGTGTCCCAGGCCCCAGGTCGCGCCGATGCGCGCGGCCTGACCGCGATCCTTGACGGCCAGCGGCGCCAGGGCGGCGAGGTGATCCGGTCCCGCGACGACGTGCAGCGCGCCGGCCGCGAGGCCGGTCAGCAGCGCGATCAATGACTTACCAGAGGACGGGGTTGGTCGTCGCGCCCCACCAGCCCGTGCCGATGGCGTAGCTCTCTTCGGGGGCACCGGTGCTGGTGTTCAGGACCAGCGCGTAGCCCTCGTCGCTGAAGGCCCACAGGTCACCGTAGGCGTACCCGAGGCCGAAGATCCGGTCGTGCTCGGTGCTGCCCAGGTAGCGGTTGCTGCCGTCGGACGGGTTGACCACCATCAGCCCCGCGCCCCAGACCGACCAGTACAGCATCCCGTCGGGCAGGCCGACGATGTCGCCAGCGCTGCTGTACTCGGTGGTGAAGGAGAGGTTGGTGAGCTGGGCGGAGGAGTCGTCCATCAGCCAGACCTCGCCGCTGCCGGCGGCGATGAGGCGGCCGTCGGAGACGAAGGTCAGCGAGTCGAGGTAGACGTCCTCGCCCAGATCCGCGATGTGGCTCGCGGCGGCGCTCAGCGGGTTGATGCGCCAGAGAGCTTCGTGGGTGATGCCGTACATGCGCCCCGAGAGGTCGATGGCGATGTCGGTCATGTTCTCGATCGCGGTCGAGCCGTCGGTGAAGTTGCCGATGGGCTCGATGGCCTGCGTCTTGGGATCGAAGCTGTAGAGGGTGTCGCCGGAGTTGATGTAGACCGGCTCTACGGCGATCTCCGGATCCGGCGGGGAGGTGTCCTCTGGGGGAGAGGTGTCCTCCGGGGGGGCCGTGTCCGGCCAGCCGGTCTCGTCGGTGCCGGGCTGGGCTGTGTCGACGGTGTCGACGGGTGGAGCCGTATCCTCTGGAGGCGCGGTGTCCTCCGGCGGCGCGGTGTCCGCCGTATCTACGACGGTCTCCACATCCGGCTGCTTGGAGATGCGATAGTCCTGGCAGGCGAGGAGCGCGAGGAGCAACACTAGGCCACCTCCACAGAAGATGAGCGGCTTATAGTCTGCCCTCCGTGGACCTGCATGAGAAAACCTCGGAGAGGTCGACTAATGCGGGGAAAATCGCACACCCTCTACGGGGTTTCACCGTTTCGTAGCCGCTTCTGGATGCGTTTGATTACCGGGAGGAGCTCCGCCACGCTGTCTACTACATAGTGCGCTCCGGCCTGGAGGAGGCGCTGCTGGGCGCTCTGGCGCAGGGTATCCAGCTCGGCGAGGTGCACCGTCGACAGCTCCTCGGCCGTCATCCCCAGCTCGTTGCCGGTCAGCGCGACCCCCACCGTCCAGACCCCGGCGTTCAGGCCGGCCTCGATGTCCTGAGGCGTGTCGCCGACTCGGACACAGGACTGCACGGGCCACACACCGAGCTGCTTGAGCACCTCGAAGAGCATGAAGGGCGCCGGGCGCCCCTCGGGCACCTCGCTCGCCGAGACCGCTGCGTCCGGCGCGTAGCCCCGGGTCGCGGCGGCCCGGGCCATCAGATCGAGCAGCTCCCGGTCGTAGCTGGTCGTCGAGCCGATGCGGATCCCGCGATCCCGGAGCGCCCCCACGACCTCGGGGACGCCGGGGATGGGATCGGCGTAGTCGAGCAGGCTCTCCCGCTGCAATGCAACCGCGCGCTGATAGAGCGCGTCGATATTGTCGCTCGTCGGATCCGACTTGCGGGCGGCGCGCCACGCCGCGGCGACCGATGGCACCGCGCAGAGATGACGCAGGTGCTCACGTTGGTGGACGCCCATGGATAAGCGGGCCTCGCGAGGGGTGAGGTTTACACCCATCTCTTTAAAAATACTTACGAATGCCTCGGTCGGTCCCATGCATCCGTGATCGATGGCTGTGCCAGACCAATCCAGGATTACCGCCCGAACCGGGCCTGCATATCGCCTCGTGTAACGCCAGTCCATGTCGCCCAGCTTAATACGTCGAGACAGTGTCCATCGAGAATTCTGCTGTTATTGCGTGTGCGTATAAGGTAGAAATAGAGGGCGCACGGGCTCAATTCGTGCGCACGCCTAAAACATGAGAAGAGAGAACATATAATGGGTACCAAGCTGTTCGTCGGAGGCCTACCCTGGGTCACTGACGACCAGGCTCTCGCGAGTGCTTTCGAAAGTTTTGGGACCGTCGCTGACGCACGCGTCATTTGTGATCGCGAGACCGGACGGTCTCGTGGCTTCGGTTTTGTGACATTCGACTCGGATGAAGAAGCCAAAGCGGCGTTATCAGCGATGGACGGCGCCGAAATCGGTGGCCGTCGTGTGAAGGTAAACGAGGCCAATGATCGGCCAGGTGGTGGTCGCGGCGGCGGCGGCGGCGGCGGTGGTTATCGCGGCGGCGGCCCTGGTGGCGGCGGCGGTGGTGGCTATCGCGGCGGCGGTGGTGGCGGCGGCGGCTATCGCGACGGCGGCGGCGGCGGCGGTGGATACCGCGGCGGCGGCGGTGGTGGCTATCGCGACGGCGGCGGCGGCGGCGGTGGATACCGCGGCGGCGGCGGCGGCGGCGGCGGCGGCGGTGGCGGCTATCGCGGCGGCGGCGGCGGCGGCGGCGGCGGCTATCGTGACGGCGGCGGCGGCGGCGGCGGCTATCGTGACGGCGGCGGCGGCGGTGGCGGTGGCTATCGCGGCGGCGGCGGCGGCGGCGGCGGCGGCCCTGGCGGCGGGGGTGGCGGTGGATACCGTCGGGACTCCGGACCGCAGGTCGAGTACCGTGGTCGCGGCGGCCCTGGCGGCGGCCCTGGCGGTGGTCGCGGCGGCGGCGGCTACAACCGTGGCGGTCCCCCTCGCGGCAACTTCGACGCTCCTCGTGGCGGCGGCGGTTTCCGTCAGCCTGCTCCGGCGGGCGACACCGAGGAGGCCGGCTGGGTCGATGATCGCCAGCGTCGCAAGGAGCGCAAGGAGCGTCCCCGCAAGAGTGAGTGGGACAAGAAGCGCAAGAAGCGCAGCTTCGACGATGATGAGGAAGAGTGGTAGCGCTCAGGCCCTGACGGGCCGATCCTCACGGTTGAGCGGCGCCGGGTAGCTTCACGCCGAAGCTGTCCAGCGCCGCCAACACCTGGGACATCCCCTGTCCCAGAAAGCCCATATCCCCGCCGGTGATCACCACCTTGTCGTAGCTGTCGCGGAACGCCGCGGCGACCTCAGGCAGGGTCTTGGTCAGCGCCAGCTCCCGCAGCCGATCCTCGGAGATTGTGTCCATCGCGGCACGCTCCGCGCGGGTGGCCTCTGCCAGGGCCCGACTGGTGATGGTCGATGCCTGCGCCCGCAGCTCCGCGACCTCCACCGTCGCCGCGGCGCGGGTTCGCTCCCGCTCCATCTCCGCCGCCAGGGCCGCGCGATCCAGCGCCGCCCGGTGGACAGCCTGCTTCTCTTCGCGGCTTCGCTCGGCCATCAGCCGGGACTGCTCCAGCGTCATCATCTCCAGTCGGGCCGCCTCCGACGCCGCGGCCCGCTCCCGCTCCAGCGTCGCCTCCGCCCGCTCGACCTCCGCGCGAGCGGCCAGCGCCTCCAAGGTGAGCCCTTCCCGGTACGGCGCCTGGAGCTGCTCGAAGACCTCCTCGGAGAGCACGCGCACATCCTGGATCTCGATGGTGTCCAGCGCGATGCCCCAGCCGCGATCCGCGCTGTCCTCGCCGCGCCCGTCCCCTGACACCACCGGCGCCACCTCCGCCATCAGCTCGGCGGCCAGCGCGTCCTTCCGACGCGTGATGCACTCATCCAGCGTCAGGTTGGCCACCAGCCGCCGGGTCGCGCCCAGCAGCATCTCCCGGAGGATCTCATGGTAGGTCTCCGGCTGCTCCAGGTTCAGCATCTGGTAGGCCAGCAGCGGATTGACGATGCGAAACACCGCCAGCCCGGTGATCTGCGCCCCGGTCTTCTCGCGGGTGACCTGATCGGCGGTGAACTGGAGCCGGTGAACGCTGGTGTCCACCAGGGCCACGGTGTCGGCTGGACGCTTGAAGCAGCTCCCGCCCTGACGGGCCTGGATCACCCGCCCCCGGCGGAGGTGGATCAGGTGCTCATGGGGGGCGGCGTTGACGAGGCCCCAGCGGGGGACGGGGTGAGGCATGCGGCTCTCCTTGTCGAGGTGCTGTCCCTCTCAGGAGCAAGCGCCGGGCCAGGAGTAAGGCCCCCGTTTCAGGCCCTGGATGGGGCCAGCTGATCCAGAATGGCGCACCGCACTGATCCAGAATCAATCACCTGATCCATCCTGACACACCGTCTTTCTGGCCTTCATGCGAACCTCCAGCTTGATCAAGAAGCCCAGCTCGGCGCGCTCCAGCTCAAGGATGAACGCCGCCTTGGAGAGCCCGATGGCCGCGCCGGCGCGGGACAGCTCCCACTGGTGATCGGCGAGGAGCTGCAGCAGCCGCGCCCGCCGGGACTGGTCCGCGGTGAGGCGGAAGGTCTTCAGGTACATCAGCTCCTGGCTGCCCCGGCGCACGATGGCCTCGCCGATGTGGGCCTCCTCGCCGGGCTCCACCCCGGTCATGAACCGCTCGAGCGAGAACGGTCCAGCGCGCCGCACGACCTCGGCGTCCACCGGCCGCCCCACGAGCCCCGAGGCCATGCCCACCTCGAACGCGGCCCACGACGCCCGCGCCTCCGCGAGCGCCCGGCGCAGATCGTCAGCGGTCTCGACGCCCGCGCCGTCCAGCGTCACCCGGTGCTCCGGCGCGTCGTAGTTCAGCCGCCCGTACTGCCAGAGCAGCGCGCCGAAGAAGTCCTGAATCAGCGAGGCGTGCAGCGCCCGGTAGTCGTCGGGGTGAGCCACAACGAAGGCGCTGGCCAGGGCATCAGCGACGAACACCAGCGCACCGCACTGGCCCGCGTGGAGCTCGAACAGCCGCAGGGCATCCGCCAGATCCGGCAGGCAGGCGCCGGGCACGACGGTCTCGCTGCGGGGGGAGAGCCCGTCGGTCAGCGCGACCCTGGAGTACTCGGACCACGCGATGTCCGGGCCGCCGAAGTGCTGGGCGAGGAAGCCCTCCATGGCGAGGTGCAGGGGCAGCAGGCGGAGGCGGCCTGACCCGTCACCGCTCTCCTCGCGCTTCGCCATGCGGTGCAGCACGTTCACGCAGCGCCCGATGTTCTGGCCGTCCCGGTCCTCCAGCGCGGTGCCGAAGGCCGCCGTCGCGCTCCCGTCGTGGGTGAAGGAGACCACCAGCCCGTGCGGGATGTAGGCGGTGTAGGCGAGGCCGGCCTCGCCCGGACGTCCGCTCAGGCGGCTCACCCCCACCGGGTTCTGGTAGACGCGCTTGCCGATCCGCAGATCTTCGGCGATCTCCTCTCGGATCAACGGCACGAGCCGCACGCTGCCCCACACCTGGGAGGGCGCGGGGGTCAGGCCTGCCAGTCGGGTGACGTCGAGGGTGGTCTTCACGGGGTCTCCCAGCGGGCCTTGTGGCGGGCGATGAGGGCGGCGGCGCGGCGGGCGAGGTAGCCCTCCAGCGCCTGCAGATCGTTGGATCCGGCGATGAAGCGGGCCTGAATCAAGAGCTCCGGCAGCTCCTCAGCGTCGCGGATGCCCAGCGTGGGCACGCCGTCACCGAGGCAGCGCGGCGTGTAGCGGGTGGGATCGAAGACGGGGTTCAGGTGGACCACGACGACTGAGTCATCGATGCGCTCCCGCCAGATCCGCAGCACCTCGGCGGCGGCCCCGGGGGGATCGTTCTCGAAGCCATCCGAGACCACCACCACAAGCTCGGCGCCCCAGGCCAGCGCCTCAAGGAGGGGGCCGGCCAGATCGGTCTGCCCCCGTCGGGTCAGCATCAGCTCATCGGTCGCCCGCGACCCGGTCGCCCGCGACCCGGTCCATAGACCCAGGTACTCGGGGGCCGCGGCGTTCAGGAGGGCCGAGGTCGCGAGCGCTACCGCCAGCGGTCGGCGGCGCTTCTCGCGGGAGCCGCCGGCGCTCCAGCTTCGATCCAGCACCGCGGCCACCCGGGTTCCCCCGAGGTCAGCGCCCCGGGCGGCGCGGGCGGCGGACACGCGCAGGGCCGACTCCAGCTCCTGTCGGCGCGTCGAGCGCTCCGCGAGCGGGAGCCCGAGCAGGTAGAGGGCGAGGCGGGTCAGCGCGGTGCGGCGCAGATCCACGAGCGACACCCGCGCGCCCACGCGGGCGGCGGCCTTCTGCGTACGCAGACGCTCGGCGGCGGTCATGCGGCCCTGGATCTTCTCCAGGAACACCTTTCGGGGCACCCCGCGCCGCGCCGCGAGCCCCTCGGCTACCGTCATGGGGAGCTGGTAGATGGCCTCCTTGGAGTACTGCGCCTTGCGGTAGGTCTCCAGCAGCGAGGACGCCCAGCGCTGCTGGGCGTCGGCGCCGCCGAACAGGAAGCGCCCGACCTCTCCGGAGAGGGGCAGGTGGGCGTGCCGCGCGGCGCTCATCAGCCCGGCGCGGTACTTCAGCGCGTCGAACTCCGCGTTGCCCCGCCGGCGGATCCAGCCCTTGATCACCGCCCGCGTGCGGCGGTTGTTCACCCGCTCCACCCGCAGCCTGCGGATCAGCTTGTACACCCGCTGCGGGGGCAGGTCATCCAGGGCCGCCGCGATGAGCACGCCCTCCTCGGCGCGCTGCTCGCTGTCCTCGGGCGCGCCGGCGGACAGCAGGTTGAACAGGGCCAGGGACCGACTGTAGTGGTTGAGGCCCGCGGCCAGCGACCGGGCGTAGAGGCGCCGGTAGTTGACGAGGATGTACTCGTGAAGGAACGCGGCGGCGAGCTGCTGCCCGCCGCCGCCGGTGTGGAACTCCGCCTGACCCGTGGAGGTCGCGCCAGCGGCGAGGAACGCCGCAAGATCTTCGTGTTCGATCCGCCGGTTCAGAGTCGCCATGGCTCAGCTCGTGTTGAGGTGTCGGCGGGGAGCAGGGACGCGAGGGGTTGTCTTAATCACTGTAAGGTTCCGGTATTCACGACGGAGTCCCACGCACCCGGCTGCCGACACCTCAACACAAAGCACAAAGTGTGCCGCCCCTGATTCCAGCCCAAGCGGCTGAAATCAGGGGCGACGGTAGATTTGAGGACTCTCTAATAAGAGCAGCAGCTATCTCATTGGATATCTCGCTGGAGCTCTCATCCGGTAGCCCCGCCGATCGGTCACCGGAGCCAGGCCGGGTTGTCTACGAGCGGGGCACCGAAGTACTCGCCGCCGCCGGCGTTGTCCCGGCTGTAGACATTGATGATGGGCACCAAGACGCTGTTGATCTCGAAGATTGTGGCGTTGGCCTCGGCGCCGCCCTCGCCGCCGTTGCTCGCGCAGGCGTCCTGCGTGACCGCGATGTCGTAGGGGGAGTAGTCCACGCCGGCGGGGCTCTCCGTGCCGTCGGCGAAGCGGAAGCCGAAGGCGTAGTCGTAGCTGTTGCCGCCTGTGTAGTAGTAGTGGATGACGCCGTTGCAGAGGCCCACGTAGGTCTGCTTGCCCTCGGTGGAGGCCGCCTGGATGGCGGCGAGCTCATCGGCGCTCAGCGCCGTCTCGAAGTTCGAGGTCAGCCACTGGTAGCTGTCGGAGCCGCTGAACTGCTGGCCGTAGATCAGATCGTCCACATACTCGATGGCCGTCCAGCCGCCGCCGTCGGTGGTCATGTCGCAGTACACCTCGAAGGGGTCCACGCCGGCGTCGTAGCCGTCGGGATCGATGATGTAGTCGCCGTCGCCGACCGAGCGCCCCGCGTCGAGCACGTCCACGCAGGTCGCACCCACCGCGCAGCCCGCGCCGGCCTCGGGGAGGATGGCCGCGTCGTCGTCATCGCAGTCGCTGCCGCCGCAGGTGGCGTCGGAGTAGCCGTCGCCGTCCGCGTCGTCGGACACCACGCCGTCGCAGTTGCGGTCGACGTCGTCGCAGACATCGACGATCCCGGGGTTGACGCCGCCGTCGCCGTCGTCGCAGTCGCCGCTGGCGCTCACGAAGTCGCCGCTCGGCGCGTCGCAGGTGTTGACCACGTAGGTGTCGTCGCCGTAGCCGTCCTCGTCGTAGTCGAAGTACCAGGCGCCCTCGACGCCCTCATCGACGCCGCCGTCGCAGTCGTTGTCGGCCTCATCGCAGGTCTCCACGCTCACGGGGCTGCTGGACGCGTCGCCGTCGTCGCAGTCGCCGCCGACGCCGACGAAGCCTGAGGGCTGGTCGCAGGAGACCTCGGTGAAGGAGTCCCGGCCGTAGCCGTCGTCGTCGCCGTCCAGGTACCAGGTGACCGCGTCGGTCGCCGAGTCCTCGTCGACGTCGCCGTCGCAGTTGTTGTCCACGCTGTCGCAGACCTCCGCCGCGTCGGGGTTCACCCCGCCGCCGGTGGACGCGTCGTCGTCGCAGTCGTCCGCGTTGTCGGTGTAGCCGTCGGGCTGAGCGCAGGCGCCCATCGCCAGGTCGGCGTCGCCGTAGCCGTCGCCGTCCATGTCGCCGTACCAGATCCCGGCGTCGGTCGCCGAGTCCTCGTCGATGACCCCGTCGCAGTTGTTGTCCGCGCTGTCGCAGACCTCCTCCGCGCCTGGATAGTTGGAGGCGGAGGCGTCGTCGCAGTCGCTCGCGTCGGCGAGGTAGCCCTCGGGGGCCTCGCAGGCCTCCGCGACGTCCGCGGCGTCACCGTAGCTGTCCTCGTCCTCGTCGGCGTACCAGGTGAGCTTGTCGGCGGCGTCGTCGCCGTCGATCGCGCCGTCGCAGTCGTTGTCCGCGTCGTCGCAGACCTCGGTCGCGCCGGGGTTGATGGCGCCTCGGGCGTCGTCGCAGTCGCCGCTGTCCGCGATGAAGCCGGCGGGGGCATCACAGGCCACGTCGGTGAAGTCCGGGTCGCCGTATCCGTCGCTGTCGTAGTCGAAGAACCAGGTGATGGCGTCGGCGGCTGAGTCCTCGTCGATGTCGCCGTCGCAGTTGTTGTCCGCGCCGTCACAGACCTCGGTGGCGCTCGGGTTCACCGCGCTGACGGTGTCATCGCAGTCGGTCGCGTCGGTGATGTAGCCGTCGGAGGCCTCGCAGGCGGTGAGGGTGAGGTCCGGGTTGCCGAAGCCGTCGGAGTCCGCGTCGGCGTAGAAGATGGCGGCGTCCGAGGCGTCCTCATCCACGCCGCCGTCGCAGTCCTGATCGACGTCGTCGCAGGTCTCGACCGCGCCGGGGAAGACCCCGGCCGCGCCGTCGTCGCAGTCGCTCGCGTCGGCGAGGTAGCCCTCGGGGCGATCGCAGGCCCGCGCGGCGGCGAGGGCGTCGCCGTAGCCGTCCTCGTCGGTGTCCGCGTACCAGGTCAAGACGTCGAGGGCGGCCCCCGATCCGGAGGCGTTGTCGACGGTGCCGTCGCAGTCATTGTCGATGTCATCGCAGACCTCGGCGGCGCCCGGGTAGACCGCGATGTCCGCGTCGTCGCACTCTTCACAGGCCGCGAAGCCGTCGCCGTCGCTGTCCGCGTAGGCGACCGAGCCGTCGCAGTTGTAGTCGTTGGGGTCCGCGCAGTCGTCCTCGTCCGCGCCGGGGTTGTAGGCTCCGCTGGCGTCATCGCAGTCGCCGGCGACCCCCGCGTAGCCGTCGGGCATCTCGCAGGCCTCCACGGCATAGGTCGCGCTGTCGATGCCGTAGCCGTCGTCATCTGCGTCCAGGTACCAGGTGGCGGCGTCGGCGGCCGAGTCCTCGTCGGCGGCGCCGTCGCAGTTGTTGTCGATGCCGTCGCAGACCTCGGTGGCCTCGGGGTTTACGCCCCCGGCGCCGTCGTCGCAGTCCTCCAGGTCGGCCCCGGGGGCCGTCGTGTAGCCGTCGGGCTGGGTGCAGGCGTCGAGGGTGTTCTCCAGGTCGCCGTAGCCGTCCGCGTCGAGATCCGCGTACCAGGTCAGCGCGTCCAGAGACGCCTCATCGACCTCGCCGTCGCAGTCGTTGTCCGCCGCGTCGCAGGTCTCATCCGCGCCGGGCCAGGCGGCGGGGTTGGCGTCGTCGCAGTCCCGGGCGCCCTCCGCCTCGCAGGTGGTGAAGCCGTCCCCGTCGATGTCGTCGAGGTTCTGTCCCGCGTCGCCATCGTCGCAGTCCAGCGCGTTGCTGATGAAGCCCTCGGGCTGATCGCAGGCGATGGTGGCGACGTCCTCGGCGCCGTAGCCGTCCTCGTCCGCGTCCTGGAACCAGGTCAGCGCGTCGCTCGCGGTGGGCTCGTCGATGTCGCCGTCGCAGTTGTTGTCGACGGTGTCGCAGACCTCAGCGGCGTCCGGGTTGATGGCCGCGTCCTCGTCGTCGCATTCCTCGCAGGCGGCCCAGCCGTCGCCGTCACCGTCGGAGTAGCCCACCGCGCCGTCGCAGTTGTAGTCGTTGGGATCCGCGCAGTCGTCCTCGATGGCGCCGGGGTTGTAGCTGGTGTCCGCGTCGTCGCAGTCACCGGCGTACTCAGCCCAGACGCCCTCCTCCGGCGCCTCGCAGGCGACCGCGGTGACCGCCTCATCGCCGTAGCCGTCCTCGTCGCCGTCCGCGTACCAGGTCGGCGCGTCGACGGCGGTGTCCTCGTCGATGACGCCGTCGCAGTTGTTGTCGATGGTGTCGCAGAGCTCGAAGGCGTCGGGGTGGATGTCCGCGCCGGTCAGCGGGTCGTCGTCGCAGTCCGCGATGCCGTCGAAGCCGTCGCCGTCGAGGTCGTCGTCGGGCGTCTCCTCGTCGCAGTCGTTGTCCACGCCGTCGTAGGCGGTCTCGCCGACGCCGGGGTTGATGGCCGCGTCCGAGTCGTCGCAGTCGATCGTCTCGTCGTAGCCGTCGAGGTCCGCGTCCGCCGGGGCGGTCGGGCCGGTGTCGCCGCTTGTGTCATCGCCCGTGTCATCGCCCGTGTCATCGCCCGTGTCGTCTATGGCGCTGTCGCTGGTGTCGTCCGTCGCGCTGGTGTCGTCGGTGTTGCCGCCGGTGTCTGAGCCGGTGTCTGAGCCGTCCGTGCCGGTGTCGTCCGTACCGTCGGTGATCTGCCCGCCATCATCGGTGTTGGTGCCGTCGTCCGAGCCGGTGACGTCGCCGGTCGACGCTGTGTTGTCGCCGCCATCGCCGCTGCCGTCGCCGTCTTTGTTCTTACAACCTGGGCCTGCCACGAGAAGTGCGCAGAGCGCGAGTATGGAGTACATGACGTACACCTCCGTGATTTCGAGCCAGCTGGGGTACTGGGCTGCCTCGTGCGCCATCGGCTGCTACAAATCGCGGCTTGAGCGACATTCTGCGACAAGGTGGCCACCATGTCCGCGCGTGAACTCTTCGTCCTGGGCACCGCCAGCCAGGTTCCGACCCGCTATCGCAACCACAACGGCTACTTCCTCCGTTGGGACGAGCACGGCTTCCTCTTTGACCCCGGAGAGGGCACCCAGCGGCAGATGCGGCTGTTCGGCGTGTCCGTCAACAGCATCCATCGGGTGCTGATCACCCACTTCCACGGCGACCACTGTCTGGGCTTCCCGGGCATCGTGCAGCGCATCTCCCTCGACGAGGTGCCGCACGAGGTGAAGGTGCTCTACCCGGCCTCCGGGCAGGTCTACCTGGATCGCCTGCGCCACGCCTCCATCTTCCACGACCGCTCGAAGCTCACGCTGAACCCGCTGAAGACGCCGGGGGTGGTGGAGGAGAACGCCTCCTTCACCATCGAGGCGCTGCCGCTGGAGCACGGCGTGGAGAGCTGGGGCTACCGGGTGGTGGAGCCCGACGGCCGGCGGATGCTGCCCGATAAGCTCCGGGCCGCCGGGTTGAGCGGGGCGGCCATCGGCCGTCTGATGAAGCAGGGCCACGTCGAGGTCGACGGCCGCACGGTGCGCCTGGAGGACGTGAGCGAGGTGCGCCGGGGGCAGGTGTTCGCCTTCGTGATGGACACCCGCATCTGCGACAACGCCATCAAGCTCGCCCGGGGCGCGGATCTGCTCGTGTGCGAGTCGACCTACCTCGCCGAGCTGACGCAGGAGGCCATCGACCACGGCCACATGACCTCGGAGCACGCGGCGACGGTGGCGAAGGAGGCCGGCGCGCGGAAGCTGGTGCTGACGCACTTCTCCCAGCGGTACCCCGAGGTGGAGCCCTTCCTGGAAGAGGCCGCCGCCATCCATCCGGACGTGGTGGCGGCGGTGGATGGGGACGTCTTCGCGGTGCCAAAGCGCCGCTGAAGACCAGCGCCCTCAGCCGCTCAGCTCAGCCCGCACCCGCTCGACGACGACGTCCTCGGTCGGGAAGCCGCTGTAGTCCTTCTGCGCGACGACGGTCTCGCCGACCCAGACGGTGAACTCGCCCTTCTTACCGGGCAGCAGCGCGACCTCGTTGATGTCCAGCGTCGCCTTGATCCTGTCCGCCACACGGGCGGCTCTGGGCAGGTAGTTTCACGACACGCAGTAGCGAATGGAGATGGGTTCCATGGTCAACCTCACTTTGGGCTCATCTTAGGCCCCTGACGTCACCGGGCAAGCGCCGCGAATGTGCGCTGTCACACCGTCTGACTGAACCGGGGCTTCTCGCCGCGGCCCTTCAGGTAGGCGTCGAAGCGCATCGCCGCGTTTCGGACGAAGAGCTGCCCGCTGTCAGTGATCGCGAGCCAGTCGTCACCGCGCTCCACCAGCCCGGCGTCCTCCATGTCCGAGAGCCCGTCGAGCTCCTCCTTGAAGTGCCGCTTGAAGTCGACGCCGAACTGGCGCTCGATGGGGGCGTAGGGCAGGCGCAGGTTGCACATCAGCCCGGTGATCACCGCCCGCCGGAGCTGATCCTCGGGGGTCAGCAGCGCGCCCTTCTCCACCAGCGGCGCGCCCTCCTCGGCGGCCTTCCACCAGCGGGAGAGCTTCGCCTGCTGCTGTACATAGCGGTCGCCGAGGTCGCTGATGGCGCTCATGCCGAGGCCGATCATCGCGCCGCCGGCCCGGGTGGTGTAGCCCATGAAGTCCCGCCCCAGCGTCCCGGCTCGCCGAGCGGCGGCCAGCGGATCGTCGGGCAGGGCGAAGTGATCGATGCCCACCGCCTCGTAGCCGGCGCCCAGGAGGGTCGCCCGGGCCTGGAGGTACATGTTGGCGCGCGCCGCCGGTCCGGGCAGCCCGGCCACATCCAGCTTCTTCTGGTGGGACTTGATCCAGGGGACGTGGGCGTAGCCGAACACCGCGAAGCGATCGGGGCGCAGCGACAGGGCCTTCGCCAGCGTGCCCGCGAAGCGCTCGGGGGTCTGGTGGGGGAGGCCGTACATCAGGTCCAGGTTCAGCCGCTCGAAGCCGAGCCAGCGGGCCTCGTCGACCATCCCGCGGATGTCCTCGTAGCGCTGGGGGCGGTTCACCGCGGTCAGCACCACCTCATCGAAGCTCTGCACGCCCAGCGAGAGGCGCCGCGCGCCGCGCCTGGCGAGCGCCTCCAGGTGCTCCACCCGGGTCACGGCCGGATCGGCCTCCACGCTCACCCGGGCATCGGGCAGGGTGCGGAAGCGCAGCGCGAGGATGTCGAAGAGCCGCTCCAGCTCCTCTGGATCCAGCCAGGTCGGCGTGCCGCCGCCGAGGTGGAGGCGGTCCACGTCGAGCTGCTCCGCGGACAGCGGCAGCGCGCGGACCTGCTTCTCCAGCGCGTTCAGGTAGCGCGTCCCCGCCTCCCGACGCCTGGCGACCACCATGTTGCAGGCGCAGTAGCTGCACTGCTCCTCGCAGAAGGGCACGTGCACATAGACGCTGACGGGGCCTTCGAGCTGGCGCAGCCCCTCGGTCCAGCCCGACTCCGGGAAGTCCGCCTGCCACGCGGGCGCGGTGGGGTAGCTGGTGTAGCGGGGCCCGGGGCGGGTGTATCGGAGCAGCAGCTCAGGGGTGGGTTCCAAGGGTCTCTCCCGATCGATGTCCACCAATGAGCAAGGGGCATGCCACCTCGTCGCTGGCATGAGGCTTGCTCCCAATCAGGGTAGCAGCGCGTCCTGCACCCGAAACGTGGTCACTTCACACAGCTCATGTGTGTCTTAAGGCACAAGTGGTGCCTATTCACTCACCTGCTCCAGCGGGTGGTGGTGCGCCGCGAGCGTGCGGCCCTGAAGCTCCGCGAGGATCTCCCCCGGCAGGTAGAACCAGCGCAGGTGCTCGAAGTTGGGGGACAGGACGGGGGGCTCCGTGGGCGTCCGGCTCTGGTACTCCCCGACCACCCGCTCGACGGTCCGCTGGGCCTCGTCCAGGTAGGAGGTGAGCACCCACTCGGGCTCGGTGTCGCGGCGGGCGCGGTACTCCAGTCGGCCGGAGCGGTAGCTCAGCTCCGAGAGGCGTCGGGGCGGGGCGGGGGTGCCCAGGCGGTGCCGCCACTGGCCCGAGTTGGGCTCGAAGTTGTAGTCAGGCAGGAGCTTCCAGCCCTCGTCAGCGATGAAGTTCACGGCGTCGACGATGTACTGGAAGACGGTCTCGGAGATGAAGTAGTTGAAGTTCACCCGGGTCCAGCCGGGCTTGACGCCCTCGCAGCCGCGCACGACCTCCTGCTCGAACTCGCGGGAGGTGGTGAGGTCGATGCCCAGGAGGCGGTGTCCGTAGGGGCCGGCGCAGGAGCAGCCGCCGCGGGCCTGGATGCCCAGCAGATCGTTCAGCAGGGCCACCACGAAGTTGTGGTGGAGGTAGCGATCCTTGTGGTGGATCATGAAGGAGACGATGGAGAGCCGCCAGGCGTCCTTGTTGCCGAGGATGCGGATGTTGGGGTTCTCGCTCCAGGTGTCGATGGCCCGCCGCACGAAGTCCGACTCGCGGGCGTAGATGGCCTCGTGGCCCACGGCCTCCTTGAGCTGGAAGACGAGTCCGGCGCGGATGGACTCGATGATTGCGGGGGTGCCGCCCTCCTCCCGGTGGACCGGGTCGTCGAGGTAGCGGTGCTCGGTCTCGTTGACGTAGACCACGGTGCCGCCGCCGGGCTGGGCGGGCACGCGGTTCTTGAAGAGGTGCTTCTTGGCGATGAGCAGGCCGGGGGTGCCGGGGCCGCCGATGAACTTGTGCGGCGAGATGAAGATGGCGTCCTTGTAGGCCAGCTCCCCGTACTGCGGGCAGGCGGTCTGCATGTTCATCTCGATCTGCACGTAGGGCCCGGCCGCGGCGAAGTCCCAGAAGGAGAGGGCGCCGTAGCGGTGCAGCAGGCAGGCGATCTCGCCGGTCTTGGAGCCGATGCCGGTGACGTTGCTGGCGGCCGAGAAGCTGCCGATCTTCAGGGGCCGGTCCTTGTAGCGCTCCAGCTCCCGCTCCAGGAGCGCGAGGTCCACGAGGCCGTCGGCGTCCTCGTCGATGGTGACGACGTCGGCGATGGACTCCCGCCAGGTCAGCTCGTTGGAGTGGTGCTCGTAGGGGCCGATGAAGACGACCGGGCGCTCCTCGGCGGGGATGTGATCCGAGAGGCCGTAGCGGGCGTCGAGGTCCGCTGGGATGCGGATGTTGAGGATGTCGACGAGCTTGTTGATGGCGCCGGTGGCGCCCGCGCCGCAGAAGATGACCACGTCGTCCGGGCCGCCGCCGACGGCCTCGTGGATGATGGTCCGGGCGTCCTCACGGAAGCGGGTGGTCTGGAGGCCGGTGCCGCTGGTCTCCGTGTGGGTGTTGGCGTAGAGGGGCATCACCTCGTGGCGGATGAAGTCCTCGATGAAGCCCAGCGAGCGGCCGGAGGCTGTGTAGTCCGCGTAGGTGACCCGCCGGGGTCCGTACGGGCTGGAGATGACCTGATCATCACCGATGATGTCGCCTCGGATGCTCTCGATCAGACGCTCACTCGGATCCATCGCTCACCTCGCTCAGGAGAGAGACGTATCCCGCCCCGCTGACCGCCGCTCTGCGGCCCTCAGCCGTCGCTGATGAGGGCCTCCAGCTTCTGGGACACGCTCTCCTCCCGCCGCCGCGGAGGGTCGGCTATCTTTCCTCCCATGTGGCGTCGATGGTTGGTGCTGGTGATGTTGAGCCCGCTGGGCTGCCGCGACAAGACCGCCGACACCACGGCGCCCGCTGGACCCGGAGAGACCGCGGCCCCCGAGGTCGATCCCTGCTGGCCGCCCGTCGATGACCCGGTCGATCCCGACGGCGTCCCGCTGGTGGAGCTGAGCGCGCCGCCGTCCAACCTGCTGCTGATCTCCATCGACACGACCCGCAGGGACGCGGTGGGCCGATACTCGGGCGATCCACTGGCGACACCCTTCATCGATGAGCTCCTGGCGTCGTCCTATGCCCTGGACAACCACCGCTCGTGCTCTGACTGGACGCTGCCGTCCATGCTCTGTGTCCTGAGCGGTCAGGACGCCATCACGGCCTTTGACAGCGGCTACCTGGGCGACCGACTGGTCAGCGAGGGCTTCCGCGCGGGCTACGTGACCGCCAACACCTGGATCCCCGCGGCGTGGCCGGGGAGCTACGACCACGAGTACACCAGCGGGGTCGGCGGGGTGGAGCTGAGCGAGGAGGCGATGGCGGCGGCGCGGTCGTTTATGGACAGCGGCGAGCGCTGGTTTCTGCAGGTCCACTTTCTGGACCCACACGCGCCCTACAATCCGCCTGGGGTCTATCTGGACGGGCTGGCGGGGCTGCCTCGGGTGCCCTGGGAGCTCTGGAGCTGGGAGGGGACCGAGGTGCTGGAGGATGCGTGGCCGTATCTGAGTGAGGCGGAGCGCGCGGTGGCGATGAGCCATGTGCAGGTGCGCTACGCGGCGGAGCTCCGGTTCATGGATGATGTGTTGGCGGCGCTGTGGGCGGATCTGGAGGCCATCGGGGCCCTGGACGATACGCTGGTGGTGTTGGTGAGTGATCACGGCGAGCAGCTCTTCCAGCGCGGCGTCCTCCAGCACGGCGATCAGCTCTACGATGAGGAGACCGCCGCGATCGCCGCGCTGTGGGCGCCGGGGGTCACGGGCGCCGCGTGGACCGGGCCCACGACCCACAAGGATCTCGCCCCCACGGCGCTGCAGGCGCTGGGGTTGGCTGTCGATGGTGGGATGGAGGGGATCATTGTGGGGACCGCGCGGGCGGATCGGCCACGATTTACCAGCCTGGTCAAGGCCGAGGTTCGGCAGGCGATCGAGGTGGAAGACAGCCGGGGGCGCTGGCGGCTGCACTATGACTGGCGGGGGTGGGCGACCCTCTATGACAAGCGCACGGATCCGAACGAGGTCCACGATCTGTGGGATCCGTCTGTGTCGGAACATCAGGCTCTGTATGAGCGTCTGTTGCCGCAGATCAACGCCCTGGACTGTCAGGTTCCAGGGCTGAGTCCGGTCCTCCTGACGTTCTGATGAGGGTATTTGAGAAGTGCGGACCGAGCGTGCGGGTCAGAGGAGGCGGTCACGCCGTCGGCGCCAGCCGACAAACAGGAAGAGCACCGGCGCCAACAGCGCCTGCTCAAGCGAGTAGTTATTCCTGCCGCAGCCGCAGCCGACGTCCGTGGACGGGGGCTCACCGCAGGGCTCACACTCTCCGGTGTCGCCCGTATCGCCACAGATCCCACAGTCATCGCTGGCGACCACATCCTCCTCGCTCGGCTCCCCCTCCACATCGGTCACATCGTAGAGCGTGACCTCATCCGTGAGGGCAAAGAGGACATCGCCGTAGGACGGGTGCGCACCATCCACGACGACCTCGCTCTCACCCACCTCGGGGGCCAACGCGTCGAGGTCCAGCGCGTCCGCCATACCCACGATCAGCAGCAGCGACGCGCTGTCGGTGGCGAAGGGCCAGCGAGACGTCGCGCTGAGCCTCTCCAGCTCCACCTCCAGCCGCAGCGACCAGCCATCATCGACATCAGCCTCCCAGATCACCGGCCCGCTGGGGAGCACGGTCAGCTCACACCAGTCCCCCGCCGGCAGGGGCAAGCTCTCGCCACCCAGCAGATCCAGGGAGTAGCCGCTGGCCGCAGCCACCGGCGCGCCGCCATAGCAGTCCGCCAGCACCACCGCGTCCAGCGGGAGCCTGCCGGATCGCCAGCGCAGGCCGTCGCTGGGGGCCGTGTCCAGCGTGACCTCACCGGGGTTGCCCACCAGGATGCCGCCGGGGGAGTACTCCGGATCGCAGGCCAGGAGCATCAGGAGCAAGGTCATTCTTCACCGGGGGTGGGGTGAGACAGCGGGAAGGCCTGGAGGTTCAGCTGGTAGACCACCTCGGTGGGCCCCCTGCTGCCGTCGCACAGATCCAGGAGTCGCTCGGAGATCGCGGCGAGCTCGCGCTTGAGCTCGGGAACCAGCGAGGCGGGGATGCCGACGGTCAGGCCCACCAGATGTCGCTCGGCCGGCCGGGAGCGGGTGAGGGACTCGCGGGCGAGGCGCAGCATGCCGTCGTGGTAGTTGTGCGCCGCCAGCCCGGCGACCTCGTGCGGGGTGGTCAGCGAGACGTCCGCGGCGCGGACCGCGTCGCCGTCTCGCACCAGCAGCCCCAGCGCCAGCAGCTCGTCGAGGGCCTGGCCTGCTTCGTCTTCGGTGATGGCGGGGCGCAGCTCGGCGGCGATCCAGGCTGCATCCGGGCGGAAGTCCGCTCGCCCCGAGAGCTCGTGGATGGCGGTGTAGTACCAGTGAGAGACGCAGCGGAAGGAGGCGCCCTCCAGCCGCCGGGCCTGTCGGAAGCGGCGGGTGGCGCTGATCTGCTCCCAGGCCTGATTGCGGGCCTCGGGGGTGCCGCCCTGGTCCAGAGTCACCAGCGCCTCGAAGAAGTCCCCTTCCTCTTCGCTCAGCTTGAGGGCCTGCTCGTAGGCTATCACCAGCGCCGGGGAGAGGTTGCGCTTGCCCTCGATGACGTGCAGCAGGAGGCTGGGTGAGGCGGGCGAACAGGCGGTAGCTGAAGCGCCGGTTGACGGTCTTCTTCCAGGCGAACCAGGCCTTCAGGTACTCCCTGTAGCTCAGGAAGCCGAAGATCTCGGGGGCGGGTTCGGTGGTGGGGGACAACATCCTGGCTCCAGACGTTCTACGCCTTCTTGTCTGTACCTGTGACCCACCGCACCCACAAAAAACGACCGTACTCAACACTGAAACGCTTCCTGCCCGCTGGCGGTCCAGAGGGCGCGGGCCGGTCGCTATGTTGGCGGTGGATGTGTACCAAGGAGGTTCCAATGCGTTCTTTGAGTCTGTTCTATCTGGCTCTTCTCACTGTGCTGCCCGGGTGCTTTGAGGACTATGACCTCACCCAGGTGGAGGAGATGGATGAGGCCGCCCTCGATGAGGAGGTCGAGGACTGTGGGGACTTCGTCGATCTGCTGTACGCCTACGATCTCAACCCCGACGTGCTGGCGGCGCTGGTCGACGGCGAGTACTACGACGAGGCGGAGCAGCTGCTGAGGGACGCGGGGCTGTTCCTGACGGAGGGGGCCTTCGAGGGCGTGCTGGTCCGTGTGGACGACTGTCTCCTCGACGGCTGATGGATTGCGTACAGATTACTGTGCGCAGTCCAGCGCCTCCAGGTAGCGTAGCTGTACGGCGGCGCCCCGCTCCAGCGGCCGGTCGAACACCACCGCGTTCAGCGCCGCGTTGTAGCTCCAGCCCGTGCGCCGCGCGGCCCCATCCACGACGACCTCCAGGGTCGACGCCGTGGGCGCCGCGCTCAGGGTGAAGGTCGACTGGTTGCCGCCCAGGCTGCCCAGCGCCAGCGTCTCCATGTGGTCCCGCCAGCTCGGCTCGCAGTAGTCCAGGAAGACCCCGCCGGTCTCCAGGGTCGCCTCGTAGAACCCGGCGTAGGGTGTGGCGTCCTCGCAGCCCTCGGGCCAGGGGCCGCCGATGGCGTGGACCACCACCCCCTCCTTGAGCGCGCCGCAGCTGTTCAGGAAGGCCACATAGTGCACGGGGCTCTGCTCGAGGTCGTTGCCGATCCCCACGAGGTTGAGCCGGCTGTCCGCCCACTCGGGGTCGTCGAGCAGCCAGCCGCGGTTCTCCAGCAGGCCGTTGTACAGGGTGTTGAAGAGGTAGTCGTTGTCGTAGTCGTTGGCGCCCACCAGCATGCCCAGGGTCGCCGCCACGGCTTCGTCCGTGCTGAATCCATCGTCGATATAGGCGGTCTCGCCCACGACGCTGCCCTCCTCCAGCACCAGCCACGCGACCCGCCAGGGCACGCCGGCGGCCGCGAGGGTCTCGTACAGGTCCGGCAGCGCGTCCTCCAGGCGCTCGCCGAATTGCCCCACGGTGATCTCCCCGTTGATGGCGATCAGCAGGCTCACGGGCTGCTCGCCGCTGACCACGAAGTCCTCCTCCCAGGGGCCCCCCGCCGCGCCCTCACCGCGCAGGGGCAGCGACAGCGCCTCCCCGCTGTCGATCGTCAGCGCGCCCTCCGCGAGGCCGACGTCGCCCGGCGCGAAGCCCACCGCCAGCGCCAGGCTCTCGCCGGGCTCCACGGCGGCCGGCAGCGCTGGTGGATCCAACACGAAGTCGCCGTCGAGCTGCAGCGCCTCGATCGTCGCCGGCAGGGTGCCGTCGTTGCTGACCCGCACCTCGGCGGTGACCTCGCAGCCCACGCCGACCACGCCGAAGTCCACCGATGACACCGACAGGCCCACCAGCGCCCCCGCGCCGCTGCCCGTGAGCGCGACCTCGCTCACGAAGCCCTCGTCCCCCTCCAGCCGCAGGCTCAGCGTCTCCTCCAGGCTGCCCAGCACCTCCGGGGTCCACGCCAGGAAGACGCTCTGCTGCTCCCCTGGCGCCAGCTCGGCGTTGCCGCCGGTGTTCAGGAAGAAGCCCTGCTCCAGGGACAGCTCGGCGGCCGTGAGGGTCAGGTCCGCGCTGCCCGCGTTGGTGATCACGATCACCTGGTAGGCGCTCTCCCCCAGCGGCACCGCGCCGAAGTCCACGGCCTCCGGCGCGACGCTGAAGGCGACCTCCCCGACCTCGACCGCGCCGCTGTCCTCACCGCCGGGCTGGCAGCCCGGTGACCACAGCAGCCCCCATGACAGCCCCCATGGCAGCAAGGTGATCACTGGCACCCCGAGGCGCTGCAGGTGAACGAGGCGGTGGTGTCCCAGGTGTGCGAGGCGTCCGCGTCGAAGACATAGGCGTCCTCGGGCGTGTTGCCGGAGAGGGGGCACGCGCTGGCGGTCACCCCGGCGTGGTCCGAGAGGAAGAGGCCGCCGCCCAGGACAGTCGCGGTGTTGTCGGTGATGGCCAACCCGTCCAGGGTCATGGAGGCGTTGAAGACGAAGAGCCCGGCGCCGTAGTCCGCCCGGTTGTCCGAGACCTCCCCGCCGACGAAGGTGATCTGACTGTCGAGCTTGGCGAAGGAGGCGAGGTAGCCGCCGCCGCCGGAGGGCGCGTCGTTGTCGGTGATCACCATGTCCTCCAGGTGGAGGTCGAGGGTGGCGGCGAGGTAGAGCCCGCCGCCGAGCTCCCCGGCGGCGTTCCCGCGCGCGCTGCTCCCCGCCAGCGCGGCGTCGCCCCGGTACATGTACAGCCCGCCGCCGCTGCGGGAGGCGCTGTTGTCGTCGAAGGCGCTGTCGGTCGCCGTCACCGCCCCCGCGTTGGCCATCAGCCCGCCGCCGTCCAGGGCCGCGTTGCCGACGGCGGTGACGTCGTCCAGCGTGAGCGCGCAGTCCTCCCCGGCGTAGATCCCCCCGCCAAGCTCGGCGCTGTTTCCTTCGATACGCACGCGGCTCAGCGACAGCCCGGCGCCCTCGCAGGCCACCCCGCCGCCCGCCAGCCAGGTGTCCCCGACGTAGTCAACCAGCCCGTCGGCCAGCCCCCCGCTCAGGCTCAGATCGCGGAGCGCGGCCGCGACGCCGCGCTCTCGCACCACAACGACCGTGAGCAGCCCGCCGCCGTCGAGGCGGGTGCGATCCTCGCCGGCGCCCGTGACCGTGACGTCAGCCTCCAGACCGAGCGACGCGGTCCAGTCGCCCTCGCAGAGCCGCAGCTCACCCGGCTCGTCCAGGATCACCCGCGCGGGCGGCGGCTGGGCCAGGGCGTCGCGCATGTCCACGGGGCCGGCCGGGCCGAAGAAGGTGGCGGCGCCGGCGTCGTCGAGCCAGTCGTCGTCCCCGCAGTCGTTGCGGCGATCGTCGCAGAGCTCGGGGGCGCCGGGGAAGACGGCGGGGTCGGCGTCGTCACAGTCTTCGGTGAATCCGTCGCCGCAGCTGGTCCAGCCGTCGCCGTCCTCGTCGGCGCCGCTGACGGTTGGATCCCCGTCGTCGCAGTCGGCGGGGGTTCCAGATGCGTCACAGAGGGGGTCGCCGTCGCCGTCCTGATCCAGGCGGTCGGGGATCGCTCCGTCACAGTCGGTGTCCAGGTCGTCGCAGAGCTCGGGCGCGCCGGGGAAGACGGTGGGGTTGGCGTCGTCGCAGTCGCCGTCACAGCTCGACCAGCCGTCGCCGTCGAGGTCGTCGGGGTTCAGTGAGCGATCCGCGTCGTCACAGTCCTCGGCGGTCGCCGCGCCGTCGCCGTCCAGGTCGCCCCCGGCGGAGGACGGCGCCCCTGGTGGTGGCGGCAGGTCGTCCAGGGAGGCGCAGCCGATCGTCAGGAGGAGGGCAGTGAGGAGCATGACCCTCCGAGTCTGCCACGTCCGGGTGTGCTCCATGAGCGGGGTTTGCCGGTTCAGGTAATGGAGCCAGCCTCTTCCGCATCAAACCGAGGCCTGGCTGAGAGTTCCTGAGAGATTCGGGCTGGGCTCAACTCACCGACGATCAGGCCGTAGAGTCGAACTCCAAGCTACGCCACGGGGTGCCATATGTATCGATCCTCCGCTCTGATCGTCCTCCTGTTCACGGCCGGCTGCGCGCAGTCGGGCGAGGGAGATGAGGGGCCCTTCACGCGCCCCCAGGCGCTCCTGCCTGACGGAAACGCGCCCGTGTTGCTCCTGGGCAGCGACGGCGCGGACTACAACGGGCTGGGTGTAGGCACGGACGGCGCACTGTACCTGGCGACCGGGGAGTATCGGCTCAAGGAGGAGGTCGAGGGCATCGACCAGGAGAAGTTCGAGGGGGCGGATCTGCTCTTCACGGAGATCACGGTCGAGGTCGCGACGGACGGAGCGGGGGATCTGGAGAGCTTCACCTTTGTGATGGGTGCCAAGGACTTCGACTCGGAGTTCGATGGTGTCGCGATTCAGCCGGACTGCTTCCAGATGGATCCTCCAGACGACCTCGATAAGTATGGGGTGTACTGGGAGACGCTGGGGAAGTTGGAGGACGGCACGGCGCTGGAGGTGACGTTCTCGGGCTCTCAGGGAGGGCTTGTCGGGACGGGGGTGGTGGAGGGGACCACCGTGAGTCTGAAGAGCAGCGTGTCGAGCAAGGGGATCGAGGGCATCACCTTCTCCCTGTAGGAGAACGCCGAGTGGGCGAGGCTTTCAACGCGTTCTCTTACAGCGGAATCGGGGTTGAACGCGGTTGACTATTCGAAGGTTATTTGTTTGTTGGCAATACACATGCTCACTACACATGCTCACTCTCCCGGGCGTGGGATGCCGAACGTCAAGAAGGCGCCAGCATCGAAAGGCAGGGAGAGGGCCTCGCCGAGCTGCTCTCGAGTTGCAGCCGAAGCGCTTCCTGGTGCTGATGGGGCCCACGTTCACCGCCAAAAGGGGAACCACGGCGCTTCTGAGCGCCACAGGCGCTCACGGCAGGATTCCGGACGCTAACTCTCCCTTTGCTGCGCTCACGTTGAGCTCAAAGCCGTCCTGGTCGCGGCTCACCGACGAGTGTCGCCTCTCTACGTCCTCACCGCACTTCAGCCTGCTAACGCCTATGTTTCCGAGACCTTGGGAGTGTCGCATCTCTATTGCTTATGCGCCCCTCTGCGCCCCTCTGCGCCTCTCGGCGCTGCCCTCCCACAGCGCCACGGATTCCGCTCGCAGCGCCATCAAGGCTCACCCCGGACGCAACCACGCTATCGGCAGATGCGAAGTCCAACTCGACCGCCAACGTCCCGAACTCATTGGAGACGCCAAGAGGGATTTCGTATGGCTGCCAGTTATCTTCCTGTCGAAGATAGAGCCACCAACGTAGAAGACCATCTCTTTCCACCAACGATCACGCCGGGTTGTCGCATGAACGATTGCAGATACGGCGTCCGCCCCTCCTCCGTCTCGCCTTTGCGCTGGAGACTCCAGCGCTCGCCCTTCTCATTCGCCCCAGGGCGGATGAGCGGAGCGCGTGCATAGTTCGGCGAACAACCCGCCACAGGGGCTCGCGCTCACTCCCTGTTTCAGGGAGTGCTGAGCATCCAGGAGGCGTTCGCATCGACCGGCGAGGGGAGGGCCTCGGCGAGCACGTTCGGAGCCGCTGTCGTTTGTCTGCGGGCTTCTTTTGCTTTCAGAGGCTTACGCTCGCTAACTCTTCCTTCGCTCTCAGAGGCTTACGATTGCTAACGGGTGAACTTTTCATACTGACGGCGACCGAACTGGCCCCGGTCGGCTCTTCGGTTTGAAGGGGAGGACATTGTTAGGCAGGGCAACGTCTTGCTTGTAGAGGGGTCGCAGTAGCTCCCAGGCGTCGTCGTAGCGCTCACTCTTGGCCAGCGCTCGGAAGGTCAGTACGCCTTGGCCTCCGGGATGCCGCCACCGCGCGCCCGCTCTCTTCATCCGAACGGTGACCAGTGTCTTGTTCGCTGCCTCCACAATCCCACTGCCAATCGGTAGGTTTGACGCCTGCATCACCGCGTACTTCATCTGCTGACGGAACCGCAAGAAGAACCGAAGAACCCGAAGTAACTTTGAACGACGAGGGTGCTCACGATGTAAACGAATCAGCTCACAAATCACCTGCTGGACACCATCATCGGCATCCCGAAGTATCCGACGCAGTCGCCTGTGCTCGCTGCCAGACCGTTCGCTGCGCTTGCCATACGCGGAATCCAAGCCCTTCTTTAGTTGCTGGCTGCCATGGTAAAAATCCAGGGCCAGTGGGCTGCCGGGGGGCAAGACCCGACGTATAAACGTCCAGTTGTCCTTGGCGCCATCGGCCAGCCCCACCCACGTCAAGTCGGGGCGCTGATCCAGAATGGCCACCACCCCATCCTCCAGACTGGCCTTGAGGGTGGCCTTCTTGGACTCCGGCATCCGGCCCAGATAGCGGGTCACACCGATGCGCTCCCCATCGGCACCGTAGAAGGTGAAGGTGCCACAAGACGCCTCCTTGCAGCCGATGGCGCCTGTGCCAGCCTTGCCTTCGTCCTTGGCCTGCTGCTTGAGGGCGGCCCGGTTGATGCCCTTCATGGGCAGCATCACGCCGTCGAGGCTCATGCCCACAGCGACAGCGTTGGGGGGCACAGTGTCCTGATGGCGCAGGCACTCCTCAAACTGGGTACGCTGGTCCTCCCATTGGGCGTTCAGCTCGCGGGGCAGGGTGTCGAGGCTGCTCTGAGAGGGCGTCATCCCACCCACCCGTTGGAACAGCTGCTTGGCCTCCTTGGCCGTGAGGTGAGCGACCGCCCACATCGCCAGCATGGCCGCAGCGGGTGTCCACCAGCCTTCAACGATACCGATGCGAAGGTCCAGGGCAGCGACAGCGCGTTCATCACGATGAGCGCGATAGAGAGTGCGCTGTACGCGGACGGTGCCGAATCGGGTCATGTAGGGGTGGAAGTCCCGAGAGGCCCAGGTATGGGGCACCAAATCGATGCAGACGCTCGGCACGTCGATGTCAAAACGGGCCATCTCTTCAGCGATGAGTTCACGTCCAACCGCCATGAGCGTCTCGTGAAGTTCGCCTTCGAACGCCTGGAAGTCTTCGAGGGGCTCGACGGTCTGCTCTCGCCCTGCGACGAGGTCCCGCAGCGACTGCATGGCAGTCGGGGTGGTCGCCATCGTGGTCGTGTGGCAAGCTGGCATCGGGGCACCCCAGGCGGTTGGTTGGTGTTGCAACCTCAGCTTGCTTGGGCGCTGCCCCAACCTCAACACCTAGTACCGATCGGGACCATATCGGCGGCTGTCAGTATGAAAAGTTCACCCGTCGAGAGTCGAGAGTCGTGCATTCGAGATTCGAGAACCAAGCCCCACCTCAACGTCCTCGAATCCACTCCCCCGATCGCCCCCCGCGCTTCTCCAGCAACTGCACCGGCCCGATAACCGGCCCCTTATCAATCGCCTTGACCATGTCATAGACCGTCAACAACGCCGCGCTCGCCGCCGTCAGCGCCTCCATCTCCACCCCGGTCCGCCACTCACAGCGCACCCGGGCCCACACCCGCACCCGATTCGGCGGGGCAGGGGAGACCAGCACCTTCACCCCGGTGAGCGGCAGCGGATGACACAGCGGGATCAGATCCGAAGTCCGCTTGGCGGCCGCGATCCCCGCGAGCTGCGCCACAGCGAGCACATCCCCCTTCTTGATCCGCCCCTCGGTGATCGCCGCGAACGCCTCGTCCCCCAGCGTGATCCAACCCTCAGCCACCGCCTCGCGGGCGGTGATTTCCTTGTCTCCCACGTCGACCATCCGAGCGTTGCCCTCGGGATCGATGTGCGTCAGTTCGTTGCTCATCCCACCTGCTATTCGTGGTCGAGCATATAGACCATGCCGTTGTTGTAGGAGGAGCTACCGTAGGTGCCCGCCCCCCACCAGTCATCACTGAAGGCCACCGAGTAGCCCCAGTAGTCGTACTGACTCTCGGCGATCACCGGCCGGCCGTAGTCATAGTGGGTCGAGCCGTCGAGGCTCGCGATGTCGTCCGCGTCGAAGACGAACACCGCCCCCGCGCCGGGAGCGACCTCGGAGTAGTTGTAGGCGCCGATCATCAGCTCGGCCTTGCCGTCGTAGTCGATGTCGCCCATCGCGCCGCCGTAGCCGAAGCCGTCGGTGTTGCCCGCGATGGAGGCGGTGGCGTCGAGGGTGGTGTAGGTGCCGCTCCAGCCCCGGCCGCCGTTCTCGTAGAGGAAGGCCGCGCCGGTGCCGTTGTAGTTGGTGGCCATCAGGTCGTTGTCGCCGTCGCCGTCCATATCGCCGGCGTCGGCGATCCAGCCCCAGTAGTAGGCCCCGGAGCTGATGTCCCGGATGCTGGCGGTGGCGTTGGCGGCGGTCATGCCACCACTCGGCAGGGCGGGCAGCACCTCGTCGCCATCAAACAGGTAGATGGTGTACTCGTACATCGCGCGCACGATCAGCTCGTCGTAGCCGTCGCCGTCGAGGTCCGGCACGAAGTGCACCCGGTTGCCGAAGTAGTCGGAGGTGCCGATGCCCGAGATGATCCGGTCCGCCGAGGCCTCCAAGGTGCCGCTGCCCCAGGAGCCGGTGCCGCTGGATCCGTCGAAGATGAAGGCGCCGCCCCGGTAGGACGAGTAGTAGTCGTTGCCGATGACGATGTCGCCGAAGCCGTCGCCGTTCAGGTCACCGCCGGCGACGTCGTCCGGGGCGTAGATGTAGGACTGGCCGCCGCGGATGGTGTCGGAGGCCACATCCGAGGGGAGGGCGCCGGTCCGGTAGGTGCCGCTCGGCGCGCCGGGGATGAGGTAGGCCAGCCCCTCGTAGTAGTAGGAGGTCGACGTGTAGTCATAGGGCGCGGTGATCATCACCTCGTCGTAGCCGTCGCCGTCCATGTCGGGGATGAACTCGGTGATCGAGCCCAGGTAGCTGTAGTTGCGGGTGCCCACGATGGACAGGTCAGCCGAGGCGTCCACCGCGCCGCCCGCGGTGTCACCGGAGATCACCCAGGCCTGGCCGCCGTAGTAGCCGCCGCCGTCGTCGTAGCGGGCGCCCACCGCGAGGTCATCGATGCCGTCGCCGTTGAAGTCGCCCGCGTCGATGGTCTGGCCGAAGTAGTCGGAGGTCGAGCGACCCTCGATCATCACCGCGTCGTTCAGGTTGCGCTCGTCGATGAGGTCGTTGCAGTCGTTATCGACGCCGTCCAGCTCTTCGTAGGCGTTGGGGTAGCGAGTGCTGTCGTCGTCGTCGCAGTCGCCCTCGATCTCCGCGTAGCCGTCGCCGTCGTCGTCGGCGTAGACCGTGGCCTCGTCAACGTCGCCGTCGCAGTCGTTGTCCAGCCGGTCCGCGATCTCCTCGGAGCCGGGGTAGACCGCGTCCTCTTCGTCATCACAGTCGCCGTCGATGGGCAGGAAGCCGTCGCCGTCGACGTCCACGAGGTCGATGCCGTCGCAGTCCTGATCGAGCCCGTCGTAGGCGATCTCCTCGGCCGCCGGGTAGATGCCGGGATCCGTGTCGTCGCAGTCCAGGCCGTTGACGACCTCGGCGTCGAAGCCGTCACCGTCGAGGTCGCGCGCATCCTGGAGGTCACAGTCCTGATCGATGCCGTCGTAGGCGATCTCGTCCGCGTCGGGGCTGATGGCGGCGTCGGTGTCGTCGCAGTCACCGTCGGACTCGGCGTAGCCGTCGCCGTCGTCGTCCGCGATGTCGGTCTCTTCATCGACGCTGTCATTGCAGTTGTCGTCGACGCCGTTGGCCCACTCGTCCGCGTCGGGGTTGATGGCCACGTTGGTGTCGTCGCAGTCGTCGCCGCCGCCGCCAACGCCGATGTAGCCGTCGCCGTCGACGTCCACGAGGTCAGCGCCATCACAGTCCTGATCGAGCCCGTCGTAGGGGATCTCGTCGGCGCCGGGGTAGATGTCGGCGCTGCCGTCATCACAGTCGCCTTCGTAGTCGCTGAAGCCGTCGCCGTCGTCGTCCGCGCGACCGGTGCCCTCGTCGATCTCGTCGTCGCAGTCGTTGTCCAGCCAGTCCTCGATCTCATCGGCCTCGGGGTAGACCTCGGCGTTGTAGGGATCGCAGTCCTCGGCGTCGATCACGCCGTCGCCGTCCTGGTCCTCAGCCTCGGGTTCGGAGCCGGACGGTTCGGTGTCCTTTCCATCGCAGGCGGTGAGGCTCAGCGCGCCAAACAGGCCGAGCCAGCTCAGGCTGCGGATAGAAAGAAGCGCTGGGATGGACATATGGACCTCTCGCCCGACGGGTGCTGCTTCAATTCTAACCGGGGATCGCCGACGAACGTGATCCTAAGATTGCGGCGTTGACGGCGCGGCCTCGCAACTCTAAGTGCGCGAAGCGCTCACACCACGGTGGCCCCATGTCCTTCCTCCTCGGCCGGATCCCCCGCTTCTCCCCCAGCTTCTCCATCGCTGAGGCCCTCACCGCGGCGCGCTATCTGTCGCGCGACGGCGATGAGGTCGCGGTGGTGCGGCGCTTCGAGGGTGAGTTCGCCACGTTCATCGGGGCAAAGCACGCCGTAATGGTGCCGAGCGCGCGCTACGGCTTCCACCTGCTGCTCAAGTGCTGGGGGTTTGGCGCGGGCGACGAGGTCATCATCCCCGCGTTGACGTACTTCGCCATACCGGCCCTCGCGAAGGCGACCGGCGTAAAGCCCGTCTTCGCCGACATCGGCGCGACCTCCCATGTGTTGGATCCCGCGGCCTTTGAGGCGGCCATCACCGAGAACACCCGCGCCGTGGTGCCCACCCACCTCTTCGGCACCCCCTGCGACATGGACGCCATCCGCGCCATCGCCGACAAGCACGGGATCAAGGTCATCGAGGACTGCGCCCAGTCGACCGGCGCCCGCTACAAGGGCGCGCGGGTCGGCCAGCTCGGCGACGCGGCGTACTACACCTTCGGCCTCACCAAGAACATCACCACCCTCTCCGGCGCCATGGTGACCACGGACGACGACGCGCTGGCGGAGAAGCTGCGCGCCGAGGCAGAGGCCGGCGGCTTCCTCGACAAGAGCAAGCCCGCGAAAGAGGCCGTCACCGGGCTCGCCATGTTCTTCGCGACCCACCCCAAGATCTACCCGCTGACGCTGGCGCCGGTGATCAAGTGGGGCAACAAGCTGGGCGACGACCCCCTGCACGAGCGGTTCGGAGAGGCGGAGCGCACCTACGACACGGTGCCCGCCTACTACCGGGACGCCCGCCCAGGCGCCGCCCAGGCCGCGGTGGGTCGCCTCCAGCTCCAGCGCATCGACCAGCTGAACGGCTCCCGCGCGCGAAACGGCCGCTTCCTGGACGAGAACCTCGCCAACGTAGCCGGCCTGACCTGCCCGACCTACCCCGAGGGCGCCGAGCCGATCTACATGAGCTTCGTCGTGCACCACAAGGACCGGGAGGAGCTGGGCGACGCGCTCCGCGCCCGGGGCGTGGACAACACCATCGGGTACATGTCCAACTGCGCGGACTCCCCGTTGTTCCCCGAGGATCGGGCGAGCTGCCCCAACGCCGAGCAGGCCTTCGCCGAGCTACTACACATTCCGGTTCATCCCAATCTGGATGACCGTGATCTTCGGCATATCTGTGAGGCGATTCGCAGCGCCTGTTTGGAGTTGAGTCGCGGTTAGGTGGGTTTGTCGGTTTGTCGGTTTGTCGGTTTGTCGGTTTGTCGGTTTGTCGGTTTGTCGGTTCGGGGGTTTGTCGGTTCGGGGGTTTGTCGGCTTGTCGGCTTGTCGGTTCTTCGGATCGGCTCGGGGGTTCGGGGGTTCGGGGGTTCGGGGGTTCGGGGGTTCGGCTCGGTTTGACGGATGTTTTTGGTGACGCTTCGATCGGTCTTGGCAGTCGCGGGCTCGTAGTTTGAGCGTCTCGTCGAGGCGCCGTCGTGCTGCCTGTTGGGTTGTTGGACTTCCCGGACGTCGTTGGTGGCGCGGTGCCCCTGGGTAGATTCGACGTGTGCTCGCTGCGCTAACGAATCCCCGGACGATCCGTCAGCGTCAAGTCGACAAGGTCTGGTGGCCGGTGCCGTGCAGCTTGCGTCACACACGCCCGAATCTCCCTGGTCGGGGCACTTCGCCTCGACGGTCCCAGAGCGTCCTCAGCTCGCAGGCAGACGACTGATCGCTTGTAGCCCTCTAGAACCGACTGGAGGCAGCGAGGGCGTTCCCCCAGCCTGGGTAGCGGCATCGCCCTCCTCGACAACGCTGGCGGGCTTACCCTCATCGAGCCCAGGAGGGGAGAGGAGAGAGGGGCGGGGTGGGACCGGGACACAGGTTGGAGAGGCTCCGCACCCACTGTGGCTTCACCAACAGCCACCGGTCATTGCGCGGAGGACTGGTTGGGGAATGGGTCGTCACCACCGGGCTGGGTGCCGCAGCTCGCAAACCCGGGTGCGGGCTGAAGTCTGTGAGCCGACAGCGACAAACTCAGAAGGGCTGTCGCGGGCCGTGAGGCACCAGGACGTTCTCGAGATTCATCGCTCGGTCGCAGGCGCCGCCCAGGTTGGCGAACTGCGCCAACAAGCCCGGTGGCGGCGATGAATTCCCCATCCAGTCCCCCGCGCAATGACCGGTGGCTGTTCGTGAAGCAACAGTGGGTGCGGAGCCTCTCACACCGTGTGTCCTGGTCCACCCCGTACCTCTCTCCTCTCCCCTCCTGAGCTCGACGACGGTAAGCCTACGCCGTTGTCGACAAGGGCGGTGAGGTCACGCAGGCAGGGGGAACGCCCGCGCTGCCTCCAGTCGATCCTTGAAGGCTACAAGCGATCAGTCGTCTGCCTGCCGGCTGAGGACGCCCTGGGACCGTTGAGGCGAAGTGCCCCGACCAGGGAGATTCGGGCGTGTGTGACGCAAGCTGCACGGCACCGGCCACCAGACCT
>Ga0316204_10001937_pt1 | contig 51230 bp, 46 predicted proteins | sample 6monrhotite_MG_2_FD_205661 | JGI IMG/M metagenome (GOLD analysis project Ga0316204, IMG submission 205661) | Microbial mat bacterial communities from mineral coupon in-situ incubated in ocean water Damariscotta River, Maine, United States -... | ecosystem: Environmental > Aquatic > Marine >... | reverse complement strand
CGGTAGCCCAGTGCCAACGACCAAGCCTTTTTGCCTTCTTTTTTGGCTAGAAAAAAGAAGGTCGCAGTCAGAGCGCAGCGCTGCGAAACCGCCCTTAAAGAAAGCCAAGATACCCTAAGTAGGTTGCTGAGCGTAGTCGAAGCATTAACTTTAAGTTTAGTTCTTTACAAAGAGCAATAAGAAACTTCCGCTATAGATAAAACTCAGACTAAAAAAACAAAATTAACTATTCTTATATAGCAGGGTCAAGACCACGCTAGTGCAAATCATCCCTCTATGGCTTCAACGCAGTCGATCCTCTCGCAATAGCAACACACCCCGAACGCACTATTTCAACGATATCACTTTGCCGACGAATCGATCTTAAGAACGCATTAAGCTTTTCTTTTTTACCGGTTAATTGAACCGTATAAAGCTGATTGGTGCTGTCCACAATTTGACCTCTAAATATTTCGCTGGTGCGCTTAATTTCTTCTCGCGCTTCTGAGGTTTGAGCGTTTAGTTTAACGAACATCAGCTCTCTTTCTAGATGAGCTTTACTTGAAAGCTCTGAAACTTTTAGCACATCCACCAGCTTGTTAACTTGTTTAGTGATCTGTTCAATCTTGTTTTGATCTCCAGAGGTTTCAATGGTAATTCGCGAAAGGCTTTTATCTTCGGTTGCGGCAACGGTTAAGCTCTCAATATTAAATGCTCGTTGGGAAAATAATCCAACGATTCGAGAAAGAGAGCCGGGCTCGTTTTCTAACAGTATCGATAAGATAGAATGCATCAGTGATCTACTCCTTTTCCAAGCCACATTTCGTCAATCGCGCCGAATCTTTTTTGCATTGGATACACATGCTCATGCTCTTCGACTTTGATATTAATGAAAACTAATTTGTCCTTCATGGCAAAAGCTCTATCCAACTCACTTTGCAGTTCATCGGGTGAGTCGATATCAATTCCAACATGACCATAGGCCTCAGTCAGTTGTTTAAAGTCAGGCAACGACTCCATGTAAGAATGTGAATGTCGCCCCTGATAAATCATATCTTGCCATTGCTTTACCATTCCTAGGTTACCGTTATTAAGCAATACTATTTTTATGGGTAATCCATACTGCAAACAGGTGGAAAGTTCTTGTATATTCATTTGGATTGAACCGTCCCCTGAGATACAGACAACCTCTGCTTGCGGATGGGCAACTTTCACCCCCATCGCCGCCGGCAACCCGAATCCCATCGTGCCGAGTCCACCCGAGTTTATCCATTGTTTCGGTCGCTTGAACGGATAGTAAAGTGCTGCGAACATTTGGTGCTGACCAACATCGGAAGTAATAAAAGCATCACCACCAGTAGTTTTATGTAGCGCTCTAATCACCTGTTGCGGTTTGATTGTTCGACAGTCACTTTCGAATTCCAAGCATTGTCGTTGTTGCCAATGGCTAATCGTATCCCACCAATTGCCATTGGCCTCTTGGTCAATTATAAATTTTTGCTGCTGCAAACTGTCTATCAATTGTTGGATGACGATATCAGCGCTACCAACAACCGGAATGTCCGCATGTATATTTTTTGAGATAGAAGTAGGATCAATATCCACATGAATAATCGTTGCTTTGGGGCAAAATTTACTCGTATTATTAGTCACTCGATCATCAAACCTCGCACCGATAGCAATAATGACGTCGGCGTTCCCCATTACCTTATTGGCTTCGTAAGTCCCATGCATTCCCAGCATTCCGACAAATAATGAATGTTCACCGCTAATACTACCAAGTCCCATTAGGGTGTTGGTTACCGGAGCATTAAGTAGCTCCGCTAGTGAAGTTAGCAAGTCACATGCATTAGCACTAATCACGCCGCCACCAGCATAAATGACGGGCCTAATTGCATCTTTCAATGCCGTTGCAGCTTTCTTAATTTGTTTAGTATGACCCTTAATCGTCGGATTATATGAACGCAGACTGATAGATTTCGGAATTGAATAAGTAAATTTTTGGTTGGGATTTAGAATATCTTTAGGAAGGTCAACCACTACCGGACCAGGACGACCCGACCTAGCCAAATGAAAAGCTTTAGCAATTAAACTAGGAATTTCCTCAGTATTTCGACAAGAGTAGCTATGTTTGACAATTGGCCGAGAGCAACCCAGCATGTCTGTTTCCTGAAAGGCATCATCTCCTATTAAATGAGTGGCAACCTGACCGGAAAGAATAACCATAGGAATAGAATCCATATAAGCAGTAGCAATGCCGGTGACACAATTCGTTGCGCCCGGTCCAGAAGTTACCAACACAACACCAACTTCATTAGTGGATCGGCTATATGCGTCGGCCATATGAGTGGCGGCTTGTTCGTGCCTAACTAAAATATGCTGGACAGATAACTGTTGAAAAAGTGCATCATAAATATCAAGTACCGAACCACCAGGATAACCAAACACATGTTTCACCCCCAAATCTTGCAGTGCTTGCACAACCATTTGAGCGCCCGACAATTTAAGTTGTTCCACTTTATACCTCGGATATTTTCTTTGCTAAGTTAATTGACAAAAAAAAACCCGTCTCTTTCGAAACGGGTTTTTGATATTTTTTTTTGGTCACACAATCAAGCCCGTTTTGAATTTAAATTCACCACGAGGACTAGGACTAATACTAAAACTTGCTTAAACATATGATTCTAATTTTCGGTATCGCTAAGTCATTTTTGTTATGACTTGTTTAAGTTGTTTTCGATTATCGCTAGTTTTGATCAGTTTGGTCTAGTAACTTTTTGATCTATGCTAGTTTAGTTGCTCCTCAATAAATCGTATTGTTATAGACTAATTGCTAAATCACTTTAATCGATGTGAAATTCTCATACTAATGATCATTACAAGTATGAACACTAATATCTTTGGATCAAGGTTAGAAATATTTGCCACTGCCGGCCCAGGACATAACCCAGTTATTCCCCACCCCACTCCAAATAAAATCGAGCCAACGACTAATTTTTTATCAATCACTGAAGATATTTTTTGACCGATAACATCGCCAAAAATGGATACTTTGTTGTTCTTAGTAAACACAATTCGACTTATCGAAAATAGGCCTATCGCGCCAACCATGACAAAAGCCAAACTCGGGTCCCACGACTCAGTGATACTTAAAAAATTAAGAACTTTCATAGGGTCGACCATTTGTGAAATGGTTAGCCCTATACCAAATATTACTCCGGCTAATAAATAAACGAGTAACTTCATAGCAGTTCTCCTAATCCATTGCGCATTAACCACACAGTAATCATCGCGACCAACATAAAGATTGCGGTTGCTATAATTGATCGAGAGGAAAATCTTCCAATACCGCAAACTCCATGACCGCTGGTACAACCGTTAGCTAGATTTGTACCCAGACCAACAAATATCCCACCTAAAATAACTTGAGGCCATGTCATTTCAATATTGGTTGGGAGAGAATAATTAAAATTTGACGCAATGACTGGTCCAATAATCAAACCGACTACGAATGCTCCTCGCCATAATATCTCTTTACGATCGCGAGTAAACATTCCATTAACAATTCCTGAAATCCCTGCGATTCTGCCTGCAAAGATTAATAACATCGCCGCAGAAAGTCCGATCAATAATCCTCCGACTAGCCCGGCTACGGGGGTAAATTCTGTCATATTGCCTCCATCTAATTAACCTAAATAACATATAGTTGAGAAACCCAGAGCTTTGCGCTTAATGATGCGGCTCCAATCTGCGCAACAGCTTGTAGATAAGCTCTAGCTTGCACTAAAAACTTGAATTTTGCACCGAAATCACATAACCTAGACAATATTAGCAATTACTAATATAAAGATCTACCAGAAACATTACCAACGCTTTCTAACAAGAGTAACCATTTTTTATGAGTAAAATACAGATAGATGCCTTCTTTGACTCGGCAACCTTTACGATCAGTTACGTCGTTTTCGATAAAGCCACAAAAACTGCGGCTATAATCGACTCAGTATTAGACTATGATGCTGCATCCGGCCGAACCAGCAAAGACTCTGCTAACAAGCTAATTGAACATGTGAAAGCTGAAAATCTATCGGTTGAATGGATTTTAGAGTCTCATGCTCACGCAGATCATTTATCTGCAGCTCCCTATTTAAAACAGCACCTAGGTGGCTCCTTGGCTATTGGCGCTCATATTACGGATGTTCAAAAAACCTTCAGCAAGATATTTAATTTTGAACCGGAATTTAATTCTAATGGCAAACAATTTGACCGTTTGCTCAACGACGGAGATCAAATAGCATTGGGTGAGTCCAGCATTCAAGTAATGCATACGCCCGGACACACACCAGCCTGCTTGACCTACTTAATTGAAGATGCTGCTTTTGTTGGTGACACCCTATTTATGCCGGACTTTGGTACGGCAAGAACTGATTTTCCTGGAGGTGATGCGGTAACTCTATATAACTCCATTCAAAGAATACTAAGTTTACCTGATACCACTAGAATTTTTACTGGGCATGATTACATGGCGGAAGGCCGAGATTTTTATGCTTGGGAATCGACCGTTGCCGAGCAAAAAGCCAAAAACATTCATATCAACCAATCGGTTTCCAAAGAACAATTTGTCGCATTCAGAGAAAAAAGAGATGCCGGTTTGAACCTGCCTAAACTTATTTTGCCTTCGGTACAGGTTAACATTAGGGCTGGAAACCTTCCGCCTAAAGAAAGTAACGGTGTGTCGTATCTCAAAATCCCAGTTGATGCGGTTTAAGACACGATGTTTGGACTAAGCATTTTTGCCTTGCTGGGCGCCTGCGCGATTGGATTAAGTCTTGGACTGATGGGCTCTGGGGGTTCGATTTTAACAGTCCCTGTGCTGGTTTATTTGGTCGATCAACCTGAAAGAGTAGCAATCGCTGGCTCTCTGTTTATTGTAGGTTCTATCGCTCTATTAGGCTCACTCCCTTACATGAAACAAAAACAGGTAGACTGGACCACCGTTTGGTTATTCGGCATTCCTGGAATGATTGGCACTTATGCCGGTGCATGGGTCGCTTCCTACATGTCTGGATTATTGCAATTATCAATTTTTGCAGTCGTCATGTTATTAGCCAGCTACTTCATGTTACGCCCCCAATCCAACATTGAGAAAAAGTCGGATCACCAGCGGCACATTTTTAAAATTGTTATTGACGGGTTAATTGTTGGCATCGTTACCGGTATCGTCGGAGTTGGCGGCGGCTTTTTGATAGTACCTGCTTTGGTATTGCTCGGCGGTTTGAACATGCGAACTGCGATTGCTAGTAGCCTTGTGATCATTGCACTAAAATCCTTCAGTGGTTTTATAAAATATCTCGAAGTACTAGAACAAGAATCGCTCAGTTTAGACTGGACCGTGATTGTGGTAATGATCGTAATTGGCGGAATTGGCAGCACCCTAGGCAACAATATTGCTAATAAAGTGCCACAAGATAAGTTAAAGAAAATGTTTGGAATTTTCCTCATCATTATGGGGATTTACATTCTAGCAAGGTCACTTCCACAAATTATTTAGATACCACAAATTATTTGGATACAAAGACTCTGAGGCAAAATCCTATGAATATATTACAAATTGACGACAAGTTAACAATTTCGGAACAGATCACGGAACAAGATGTAAAAGAATTATCTGAGCTAGGGGTAAAAACGATTATCTGCAATCGACCTGATGGTGAAGAGCCCAACCAAATTAGTTGCCAAACGATTAAAGCCGCCGCAGAAAAAAATGGTATTAAATTCGTTCATATTCCTGTTCCAGGTCGAGAAATCCCGACACCAGCACTAAACGAATTTATCGAGTGTATTGAAACAACTAACGACAAAGTACATGCCTATTGTCGCACAGGGACTCGCTGCTCAATTTTTTGGGGGCTATCGCAGGCTCGCACGATTCCAACAGAGTCAGTATTAGAACAAGCGCAAGCCAAAGGGCTGAATTTAACACCGGTGATGGCTCAACTTGAAGCAGTTTATCAAGCCAACCATTCGGTTTGAGCCTAAATCAGCAGCTCGAATTTAGATACCCCTTCTAATATCAACCAATAAAATTGAATGCGCTCGTATTTTTAGAGTTTAATTTTCAGCAAGTTTTGAACACTAAAGATCGAGCATCATCCCTTCATTAGCAAAACTAAATCCATTCTTACTTACTTGCTGTTGCGCATGACTATTTTCAATCAATAGCGGATTACTGTGGTTGAAATGAATAAAAATAACTTTGGCTTTTTGTTCGTCAGATAACTTATTTAATAGTTGCATACTTTCTTCAACAAATGGATGAGGTACTTCGCTCATATCACGATTCGGTAATTCACCATTAGCAAAAAATGTCGCATCCAAAAGAGCAAAGTCAACTTGCTTGATTTGCTCAGCAATGCTTAATTTCCATTTCTGCCACTTATCAATATCTGGAATAAAAAGAGCGGTTTTGTTAGGTCCAATTATCTTATAACCAACAGTCTCGGAGTATTCATCTCTATGAGGCACTTTAACCGGAACAACGCTTAACTGAGCTGAGAGTTTTGTTGGCTGCCCATCGGCTAATGGTTTGAGTTTAATATTGCCGAGTTTTACCAACTGTTGCCATGGTCCATTATTAGTTAAAAACGAACTCATTTTAGGCATGGCATAAACGGGTAAATTCTGACTCCCCATGGCTTCACGACCAAAATGCATTAATCCTGTGTAGTGCCCCATATGCGCATGAGTCAGAAATACGCCACCTAAAGAATACTGTTCATCAGGCGCTACTTCATGTAAACGAAATAACTGAGTTTTAATATCAGGTGTCGCTTCAAATAAATACTTGACCTTATTTTGATGTTCAATTACCGCTAACGATGTAGCCAGCCGTTGTTTACTTGGGTCACGCCATGCGGGCATACAATGCGGCTTATAACACCCAGCTTGTGGATAGCCTGCGTCTTGTGCAACTCCCAATATGATTAGTTGCACCCTTGGTTGAGGGCCGCTCGGTTTTAGCGAATTCGATTGCGCGAAAGATTGCTGAATCGTCGACAAAAGAGCGAAGAATAACATTACAAACAATCCAAGCGAGATCGAAATTAAGCGAGTCATCAATCGCCTATGCTCACTCTTGTTAACCTGCTGATTCATCAATATCCCCTCGCCTCGCTCATTTTAATTGGTATCCAAAGTTCGCTTTGCTGTGAAAAAATCTAAAGACTAACGATTTTTAACAGATTTTAGTGGTTAGCTTGATTACAATCATTCTTCTAACAGATAATGCTAGCCGCTAATTAAATACTAACACCCTATTCACTGATAAAACGAGTCAAAGTTGTACTATGAAAATAATTAAAGTTCTCGCGATAGGTCTCACTTTTCTGATCGCTTCAATCGCCACTCAAGCCAATGCCACAATAGTTTTACTCACTACTAACTTTGGCGACATTAGAATCAACCTATATGATCAAAGCACCCCTATTACGGTCACCAACTTTTTACAATACGTCGAGGACGGTGACTATTCAAACGTAATATTCCATCGCACTGCGACTAACTTTGTAATCCAAGGTGGCGGATTCGTTTACGATGAAACAGGCGATATTAATGCTATTCCGGTCGTTGAAGCCAACAGCAATGGCAGCATTGCCAACGAACCAGTTTTCTCAAACGTGCGCGGAACCATTGCAATGGCAAAGCTGGCTGGCAATGCTAACAGCGCCAGCAATCAATGGTTTATTAACTTAGCCAATAATAATGCTTTAGCTGACCCTAACAACCTTGATCGACAAAATGGTGGTTTTACCGTGTTTGGTGAAGTGATTGCCGAAGATATGGCCACCGTCGATACGATTGCGGGTATCCAGCAATATAATTTTGGCGGTGCATTTACTAACATTCCTCTTGATGGATATACCATTACCGACCCAATCACTATACCAACTAACAATAATCTAGTGATCGTTTCGAGCATCACTATCATCGATCCTGCCGAAGACACAGCTGCTAATTTAAACCCTCCAGCCAATGTCGGTCCCTATGTTGCACCTGAAGAGCCTGATAGCTCGGGCGGCGGTGGCTCAGTCAGTCTACTTTTACTAGTTCTGTTATTCGTTCCGCAAACTATTCGCCGAAAGCTGCGCTAAATCAGCAAGATACCGATGTCAGCTCGCTAGTAAATACTAGACTAGCGGCTGCATTTTTTTAGCAGTGTGTACTCACCACATTAATCCCGAAAAACCAACCAGATACAGGTAGTTTGGACGACTGGGTTGAATAATATCGAACCATATGCCCACATCTTTGGCTTCACCTTATTTAATATGGGCTAGCAAAGTTTGTCTTGGTAATAGTGCACGATGAAAAGGTCTCTCTCAGCTGACTAAGCGTTCTAAAACCCTATAACGAGCAGCCAATTAAACTAAACCGACCAGCACAAATAGTCTTTATTAAGCCCTTGATGCGCGGTAGAATCCGCTCTAATCATGATTACTAAATTTAGTCCTTCAAAACAGGAACCTTATCCATGGTCATAAAACCAAAAGTACGCGGATTTATCTGCACCAATGCTCACCCGGTTGGATGTGCGGCAAGCGTAAAAGAACAAATTGAATATGTTAAACAGCAAGGCGAACTGACTAAAAGGCCTAAAAACGTGCTAGTAATCGGATGCTCGACAGGCTATGGCCTCGCTTCGAGAATAACATCAGCATTTGCTGGTGGTGCCAAAACTCTTGGAATTTGTTTTGAAAAGCCTCCAACAGAACGCAAGACCGCGACAGCTGGCTGGTACAATACTGCGGCCTTTCACAAGGAAGCTAAGGCTGCTGGCCTGTATGCAAAAACGATTAATGGCGACGCGTTTTCGCATGCAATCAAAGATGAAACCATTGAATTAATTAAGCAAGACTTGGGCAAAGTAGACCTAGTAATATATAGCTTGGCCTCTCCAAGACGAACCGATCCTGATACCGGTGAAGCGTATGTTTCAACTTTGAAACCAGTGGGCGAACCGGTAGTTTCCAAAACATTTGATACCAATAAAAAAGTAGTCCATGACATTTCTCTTGAGCCAGCTAACCAAGATGAGATAAATAACACGGTTAAAGTCATGGGCGGCGAAGACTGGGAAATTTGGATGAAAAGACTAAGCGAAGCCGGAGTGCTTGCTGAGGGATGTGTAACCTCTTCCTATACTTATATTGGTAAAGAGTTAACTCAGCCTATTTATGGTCATGCAACAATTGGTAAAGCTAAAGAAGACTTAGATCGAGCCTCTACAGCTCTTAACGCAGATTATCAGTCACTTGGCTTGAAAGCCTATGTAACTTCACTAAAAGCGGTTGTCACTCAAGCGAGTTCTGCGATTCCAGTGATGCCACTATATATTTCGTTGATGTATCAAATCATGAAAGATGAAGGTTGCCATGAAGGTGTTATCGAACAAATCTACGGCTTATTTAACAATCTGTTGTTATCTGATAACCCACCACTCGACGAAGCCAAACGTTTACGGATGGATGGAGTGGAAACCAATGATGATATTCAAGGAAAGATCAAAGCGGTTTGGACAAAAGTGACTACAGAGAACTTCCCAGAACTGGGCGACTATCAGGGTTATAATCAAGATTTCCTCAAACTTTTCGGGTTTGAGTTTGATGGTGTCGATTATGATCAGGATGTCGATCCATTGGTCGAATGGTGATTTAACAGTCCATTTATACAGTATTCGCCGAGCGCAACAAGCACTCGGCGAAGGTTTACTCTTTTTCTCCCCAGTATTATTCCCCTTGCACCCCATCGTCCAAAGCCAAGTAAAGTTGTATAAATTTGTCGAGTTTGTTCGTAAAATGAACAATTCGTTCAGCTATAGTTAAGCAAACAACACGGATAATCAGTCTATATTGGTGATAACTGCCGATGTTTTATCCATAGGTGAGTAGACAATGAAGAATTTTAAAGTCCTTTTATTGGCATTTTTGTCAGTGATTCTAACTGCCGGCAATGTCATGGCAGAACAATCTGAACTCGAGAGCGAGCCATTTAGTGATGGTGAATTAGAACAAATACTCGCCCCGATAGCTTTGTATCCAGACACAGTGCTTTCCCACATACTGGTTGCCGCCACCTATCCGCTTGAAGTCATTCAGGCTGAAAGATGGACCTCAAAAAATCCCGATCTAACAGGCTCATCAGCGGTTGAAGCTGTTGAAGAACAAGAATGGGATCCGAGCGTTAAGGCACTGGTCGCATTTCCACAAGTGTTGCAAAAACTCAGTGAGAATCTCGATTGGACCCAAAAGTTGGGTGATGCTTTCTTACAGGATGAAAAACGATTGCTGGCTAGTGTGCAATCCCTTCGACAAAAAGCTTACCGGGCTGGAAATTTAGACAAGATGGAAAAAATGTCGGTGACCCACGAAGATGATTCTATTGTGATAGAACCGAGGGAGCGAGAAATCGTCTATGTTCCCTACTACGACACTCGTGTTGTATATGGCCCATGGTATTGGTCGCATTACCCACCCGTTTATTGGGGGCACAGTCATTACTCACATCACCACGGCCCTTTTTACTGGGGACATAGTGTACATGTTGGTTTTGGCTTTTACTTTAGTTCATTTCATTGGCATAACCACCATATCATCCGTATCCCTCGTCGACACTACCATCCTGGCCACTACTACGCTCGTCGACAAATTGTAAGACATGAGCACGCGCGAAGATGGCAGCATAATCCGGCTCATCGACGTGGTGTGTCATATCGCAGCGTCACAGTGAGAGATCGCTATCATAGTGATAGAGCGAGCCGACAGGAAATTCGCCAATATCGAGAAGAAAATAGACGAGGACAAAACAGTCAAACCAGCAGGGCTAATCGGGCTCCAAGAGAAGATACCCGTATTGCTACACCTCGTCGAATTCGCGAAGAGTTAAATGATGGCAGAATTAGTGTGGAAGAAAGAAATACTCGTCCTCGTGGTGATGACTCGTATGTACCGAGAGCGCGAAATAATAGTGGCGCTAACCGCGACAATTCGAGTAGAAATACCAAAGTTCCAGTAAAGGAAAGGCCTCAGCGCTCTGAAGGTTCTCGAGGTGATGGTTCGCAAGCACCAAATCAAACAGTAAAAACTCCGCGCCCCAAGCCACCAAAAGAGGAGCGCTCTCGCTCTCAAGATCCAAAACCGCCGAGCTCGAGCCGCTCCAACAGGTCATCACGAGAAGGAGCTTCTAGCCGTTCTAATAGAAGCTCTTCGTCCAGTCAGCGCTCTAGTAGAAGCCGTTCCTCGGAAAGCCGCTCATCAAATCGTTCTTCTGGTAACCGTTCTTCGGGTAATCGTTCACGAAAAGGAAGAGATAATTAGCCGCTAGCGTTTTTTTATGAATTGGCTATCAGGTTGTTACAACCGACACTAACCTGCAGATTGTTCTTGAGAAATCGGCTCATCGGAGACCGGTTCAACCTTAGGTTCCAAACTCAAACCAGCAGATGGTCTAGCAACAGGCGCTGGTGTTGCCGCGGCACGCTGTGGAGCAACTGGAGAAGCGGCTGATTTATTAGCAGGTGCAGTATTGGCTGCTTGTTTAGGAGGTTGTTTCTTTCCAGAGAGTTTTATTTTTAGCGCTAGGTTATTCTTAGAGTCTGCATTTTTTAGAGCTTCCTCGTAGGATATTTTGCCTTCGTTATAGAGGTTTAACAGCGCTGTATCAAAGGTCATCATACCGGCAGTTTCAGATTTAAGCATCACTTCCTTAATTTCATCAATGGCACCTTTTTTGATCAAATCACACACTCTTGGCGAGCCGAGTAAGATCTCAATAGCTGCACAACGTTTTCCATCAACCGTAGGGATTAACCGCTGAGAAATGAAGGCTTGAAGGTTAAGCGACAAATCCAAGAACAATTGTTTATGCCTCTCCTCAGGAAAAAAATTGATCACTCGATCAAGCGCTTGGTTGGCGTTATTGGCATGCAATGTAGAAATACATAAATGACCAGTTTCAGCAAAAGCCAGAGCATGCTCCATGGTTTCTTGATCTCTGATCTCACCAATTAGAATAACATCTGGGGCTTGCCGTAAAGTATTCTTCAACGCATCTTCATAGCTGTCCGTATCGACACCGACTTCACGTTGATTAACAATCGATTTTTTATGCTGGTGGACAAATTCGACAGGATCTTCAATCGTAATAATATGACCCGACGAATTCGAATTTCGATAATCGATCAGCGCTGCTAGAGAAGTTGACTTGCCCGAGCCGGTTCCACCAACAAACAATATCAAGCCTCGCTTTTGCATAACCAGCTTAGGTAGAATATCGGGCAGATTAAGAGAGCGCCAATTCGGAATATCGACCTTAATCGCTCGAATGACCATTGACACTTGATTTCGTTGTTTAAAAATATTGACTCGAAAACGACCAACATTGGTTTGCGAGATCGCCAAATTCATTTCTGGTTTACGCTCAAACTCAGCTTTTTGGTCTTCATCCATGATTCGATTTGCGATCGCTTCAACTTCCCCCGGATGCATAATCTTACGGTCGATCGCCATCAACTTTCCATGGAATTTGGCGCTTGGCGGAGCCCCCGTCGAAAGAAACAAATCGGAGCCATCTTTCTCCGCCAATATTCTTAAATAGTCCTCAAATTCCATCGATGCTCCCAACTGCACGTCACAAAGTTAACTGATAGAAAATAAGTATAGTCAGAATTTTAGGACAATCTCGGGATTATTCTTTAGAGAGTTAAATTAATTTGGATTCTATTTAAAGTAACTTCTAGCAAAAGAAACTAAGCAATTGATTCAGCGTAAAAATACAATAATAAGACTGCGGCAATTAATACCACAGAAAAAACCCATAAACGTTTCATCGAGTCATCTTTCTTACCCGCACCACTTTGCTGCTCCATTTGTTGCGCAGTGATTAGCGCTTGAGCTCTGGCAATTCGTTTCTGCATGTCTTCATCGTATTCTTGCTGACTATTGCCAAGATCAGGATTTTGAGGGGGGCTAGTGTTTTGCCTGACAGACTGTTTTGTCTCTCCACTAGCTTTCGAACCCGTCGCTGATGGCCCGTCGTTATAAGTTGACTCTTCAAACAGTGATGCAGTCTTAGCAGAGCTATTTCGACTACTCATTAGTGCGCTGTTCAAAGCGGGTACTAAAACCGTTTCAGCGCCAATCTTAAGTAGCTTTTGTTGCCACTGCTCAGCCTTTTCTTTAGAAATAGCTTTTTTAAGAGTCACTCGCTTGCCGGTAAAAAGCTTATCGACTTTTTCTTCCGTGAGCTTAAGATGTTTTGCAAAGTTCGCTTTGACTTGTTGTTCAGAAAACCCAACCAACACCGCTCCAGCGTAAACCAAATCAAATAATTGTGTTTGCTCCATGTTGACATCCTTATACGAAATTAAACTCTGTTTTTCTATATTCCAGCGGAAGCGAGCAGGTCGGAAATGCGACCGATAATAGTGGTAAGTTGAGGATGATTAATCTCGAAATCATCAATTGCTTGTTTGACTTTGTGTACTAAGAACTCGTCTGCGGATAAATCTTCTTCTTTTTTATTGAGTAACTGAGTAATTTTCTTGCTCAAATTTGCCGCTTTCTGCTGATGGTAATCATCCAATGGGTGCTCATTTGATAACTGCTCATCTAATTGTTTTTGTAGTTCAATCAACTCTAATCGGTTCATGACTATAACTCCGCAAATTGGAAAGGTCAGCTCAAATATTACATGGTTTACTTCAATCCATCTAGCCCTGTCGTCATATGTCTATTATTAATATTAAAAAGGCATCATTCTGCTTAAATGAAGGTAATTTTAAAACAAATAGTGGCTTAGTAATTTTTGCACTAGCAGATCCCGCTGTGCCCTGCTATCCTGCGCACTTTATGTTGTCAACTGAATCCCTTTAATGATCAATCGCTGTACCTTTATAGCCTTTATTTGTAGTCTTTCGCTAGTCAATACTTCAACCGCTTTGGCACAAAATGATGAGCCGATTAATTGTGAAACTAATCCAGTACAGAACGAAGAGCATTGCAGTGAAAGCAGCGATGAAATCTTAATCATTACCCAACGAAAATCTCCATTGGCGGGACTTAGTCCAACCAGTCAAGCAACCACTCAGATAGCCCCCTCCGAAAGCATTGCGATTCCTACAACGCTGACTGACTTAATCGAAGGGACACCGGGTGTGGCAGAAAATAGTCAGCCCGGACTTTTTCAAGTAGTTTCGATCCGCGGTGTATCACGTCAAAGAATTCTTACATTAATTGAAGGTGTAAAAATCGCTAACGATCGGCGTGCAGGAGTTGCAGCTTCATTTATTGACCCGTTATTACTTAGTAATGTTGAAATCACTAGAGGCCCAATTTCCAGTTACTACGGTTCCGGGGCTATTGGCGGTGTCAGTAACCTTAACTTCACTCGAACACAAGGAATAACAGCGGCGGCAGGAATCGAGCAATCTGGAAATCAGAACTATCAGATGTTTGGATATGGCAAAGACTCTGCCAGTGTCGCAGTGGTGCACAGGCAATCAGATAATAGTGAAGACATTGCCGGCAACCCACTAAACACTCATTTTGAGCAAACATCGGGATTACTGCAAAAAGCTTGGAGTAAAGGCTCTACACATATCGATCATTGGTTGTTTGCTTCTAAAGGGAATGACTTAGGTCGCTCCAACAGCCGCTTTCCTGAGCGAGTTGTTGATATCCCAGATGAACAGCACCTAATTTTTAAAACCGCAATAAGCGACGAAAATCAATGGTCTCTCGATTTTGCTACTCATGATCAGAGTATCACGACTAATACATTGCGCCCGCAAGAATCGCTTGCAAGCGTCACCAACAGCTCTCTTGATACTGCAGTTAGCTGGCAAACTGCCTGGGAATTTCCTCAAGAATCAATCTTGGTTGGAATAGACTTTGACGCAAGAAGGCGAGTCAGTGTAGAAGAAAAAAATACCGACTTATCCTCCAATTTGACCAATTATGCAAATACTTTAAATGATGGCGAATCCGATGAAATTGCAGGATTTTATGCTCACCACCTTAATCTACAAGATTATAGGCTTCAGTACGGTGGTCGTTTCACTTACCAAAAAAATGGCCAACCGGGAAGCCAATCAGCGTCAGATAACGCCTTTACAGCTTTCGCAGGGCTAGCCTATAAGGTTTCTGATAAATGGGAACTAAGTGCCAACTTTGGTAATTCGTTCCGTTTTGCCTCTTTGACCGAGCGCTTTTTTAGCGGGACTACCGCCCGAGGTAATATTCAGGGAAATCCAAACCTAAAACCTGAAAGAGCCACCACCTTTGATTTTGGGGTTGAATGGAAAATTCGAGATAAACGTTTTTTGGCGTCTATCTTTAAAACTCATTTTAAAGACTATATTGACCGGGTTGAGACCGCCCCCGAACAATTAACTTTCGTCAATAAAGAAGATGGTGTTATCGAAGGTGTTGAAGGTGAATACCATTGGGATATTTCACAGCAATTAGAATTCGACTTAGTTGCTACCTTTATTAATGGCAAGAATACCGACCGCGAGCCAATTAGTGATATACCTAGCGATAGATTGGGTGTCTCTCTGAATTATCATCTAGAGCAGATAACCACCAAGCTGGGTATACAACACCGATTTAAAAAATCCACCCCAGGTAGTGGAGAACTGGTGACACAAGCCGCCACTATTGCTGAATTTTCAATCTCATACCGACCTAACCACCAATGGCAAGTGAGTCTATTTGCTAAGAACTTATTTGATGAACAGTATGTCTCATCAGCCGATGACCTAGCCACTTTGGCTGAAGGTCGCAATTTTGGTATTAGCATACAGTGGCATAAATAAATATTCTAGCCCCCTAATCGAACAAAAGAGTTGTTGTTTAGCTGTGGTAAATTACGAAATTTAGACTATCCTTAATTCATGTGGTCGACAGATAGCCAAAGGAAGCAAAATTTGCTGTTCGCTAGGCTAATAACATTAAGTATTGATTAAAACTGTCTCACGAATTAAAAGGTACTGTGCATGGGCAAGCCGCTCGATTCAAAAGAAATCACCAAAGATCTATTATTTGCGCGACAACCTATATTTGATAGTAAGAAAAAACTATATGGTTTTGAGCTACTCTACCGAGACAATGACCCAAATTCAGCCGTATTCGATGACGGCGATAAAGCTACTGCTTCATTAATAATGAACTATTGTGGGAGTATCCTTGAAGATGAAGTGAACTCTTATGTCAAAATCTTCATTAATTTAACCAAGAGCCTGATCCTTTCTGATTTATTCTTTCCACTTGATCCCAAAAGAATTGTCATAGAAATACTCGAAGACACAATTATTGATCAGGAACTGATTGATAGAATTATTGCCCTGAAGAAACAAGGCTATCATTTTGCCTTAGATGATTTTGCCTTCTGTGATTCATTTGAGCCAATATTACCATTAATGAGCTATATTAAGGTCGAAGTTCTAGATATGCCGGCGGAAAAACTCACCGAAAAGCTCGCTCGACTCAACCAAGAAGTACTTGGTAAACTGCAAGAAAAACCAATTCTTCTAGCCGAAAAGGTTGAAGATCAAGCCGTGTACTCTCAATGCAGTAAATTAGGATTTCAATTATTTCAGGGATATTTTTTAGAGCGCCCGTTGCCTGTTTATGGTACTAAAATTGATAATAATTCCGAGACCGCAATTCAAATCCTTTCGCAACTGCAGAACCCCAATATTAACCTTGATGATCTGAGCCGCTCAATCTCCAGAGATGCCAAGCTCAGCTACCAGATTTTGAAAATAGTCAACAGTCCGCTTTGCAGACTACCGAAGAAAGTCAGTAGCTTGCATGAGGCAGTGGTATTTTTAGGTCTTCAGCAAGTCAAGAAATGGGCCATGGCAATGGCCTTAGCGGGATCAGGCGCTACCAACAAAGAGCTATTTATGCTGTTGCTGACTCGAGCTAGATGCTGTGAACTAGTTTCAAGTAAGCTAAGAATGGACGATCCGGACAGCTGTTTTACGGTCGGGCTGTTTTCCGGTATCGATGCCGTGTTACTTGCGGATAAGAAATGGCTACTAGACAAGCTGGACCTAACCGAGGATATCAACGAGGCAATTTTAAACCTTAAAGGCGAAAAAGGTAGGATTTTGCAACTAGTGATAGAACTAGAACACCAAGATTTAGAGAATATCGTTAGTCTAGATTCAGCAGTGCAAAAAATTTACTACGAAAGTCTTGAAGAAGCTCTTAAATGGACTCAATTAACCTTTAAGAACTTATAAATTCTGCTATCAGATTACCGACTCCTTCCAGTTTGAGAATCCACTTATAATTATTTCCTAAGCGCTATTAACAAATACTTACATTCCCGATTTAAACGCTTTCTAGCCCCATTTCGTCTTCTCATTTGAAAGCTACATGGTTTCGAATAGAGTATTCTCGATTATACTGCTGTAATTCTTTTTTGAATTTAACAATGTAGCGAAAACTAAAATCTATTTACGACAAAGCGAAGCGGAGATCCCATGAAAAACAACACCTATAACCCATTATTGGCGGCGACTTTTTTAGTATTCACGAGTAGCGCTAGTGCGGATATTACCGACGTTATCGAAAAAACCTATGATTTTGATGAAAAAGGTCGAATTTCTCTGTCAAACGTTAATGGTAATGTCAGCATTTCTGCTTGTGATTGCAGCCAAGTTCATTTAACTGCAACCGTCACCGCTTCAGATCAAGAAACGCGAGACCGAATTGAAGTAAAAATAAATTCATCAAACAAAAAATTATCAATTGAAACCAAATACGCAAAAACCGACCGAAGGCACTCTAGAAATAACCATTCGGAAGTCGTTTATGAACTAAGGGTTCCCAATAAAGTTGAGTTAGATGAAATACAGCTAGTTAATGGCGACCTTAAAATTTCGGGCGTTTCAGGGAAGCTTAGTGCTGATATGGTAAATGGCGACCTAATTTCTGACGCCAACATGGCAGATACACGTGTGAGCATGGTCAATGGTGATATGAAGATCAGTTTTCAAGATTTATCCTCAGTTGACCGAGTTAAGCTTGAGTCAGTCAACGGCGATATTGTTGTGCGCATGCCAAGCAATGCTGATTTAGACGTTTCTGCGGAAACCGTCAGTGGAAATATTAGCAACGAGTTTGGCATCAAAGTACACAAAGGGCGCTATGTAGGATCAGATATGCATGGCACAGTGGGTAACGGTACTGTCAATTTATCGATGGAAAATGTTAACGGTAAAATTAGGCTAAATACCCTTTAGAAATAGCTTTAAAATTAACTTTCAAAAGGCCTGATTGTGGGCCTTTTGAAAGAACCAATCACTTTAGTTAATTCCTTTTTCCGCCGCCACCACGCACTTGATAACGCCATAACTAAACTCATCACCCAGCAATTCTCTTACTTCTTTTAAACTGACCTGAGAATCATCAGCAAATTGGTTAACTGTTTGGCTTATTAAATGGTAATCATCTTCATCGATTGGAAGTATATCTAAGGGATCTAACATGCCCGCGGCAACCGCTTCAGACAAGTGACTATATACCGTATTTTCCGTTAGCGAGCGTTTAGCCGCTACCTCTTCAACTGTAAACTGTTGAGCAAAAAGCATCAGAGTATCATTCACTGTATCGCTGAATTGTCGGTTAACTTCTTTAGGCAATGGAAATTGCTTTATTACCTGTAAAAACGCGTCACCGTATTGCTTAAGTTTTTTCTCACCAACACCAGGAATAAATTGAAGCTCCCTCAACTCTCCTGGTCGTCTATCGCACATTTCAATGAGTGTAGCATCGTGAAATATTACATAGGGCGGTACACCATTCTCATCGGCCAGTTGCTTGCGTAACGCTTTAAGTTCTTCAAACAATTGTTGATGTATCGCAGCCACTTTGCTCTTTTTCGTTTTTGATGTCTTGGCAGGCTTAGTCATCTTACGAGCTTCCAATGATTGCTCGCCACGTAATAATGGCCGACTGATTTCTGTTAGACGCACGCTCCCGTAACTTTCGTGATCAACATATAGATACCCTTGTGCAATTAGCTGTCTAAAAAGGCTTCGCCACTCGGCGACACTTAATTCAGTTCCGATTCCGAAAGTAGAAAGTTGATCATGTTGATTCTTTAAAATTCGGGGATCTTGTTTGGCTAACAATACATCGATGACATAACCGACTCCAAAACGTTGTCCGGTTCTATAGACACAGGATAGTGCTTGTCTTGCAAACTGGGTAGCATCCCAAGTTTCCGGCGGCGATAAACAATTGTCACAATTTCCACACGGTTTAGTTAATTGCTCGCCAAAGTAATTAAGAAGCAACTGGCGACGACAGCTCGATGCTTCACAAAGCCCTAGCATCGCGTCCAATTTTTGTTGGGATATTTGTTTATAGTTATCACTTGCTTCGCTTTGCTGCATCATTTGCCTTAGCGTAATAACGTCCTGCAATCCATAAGCCATCCAAGCGCTCGATGGTTGTCCATCACGACCAGCTCTTCCGGTTTCTTGATAGTAGGCCTCAATACTTTTTGGCAAACTTAAGTGCGCGACAAATCTGACATCGGGTTTATCGATACCCATTCCAAATGCAATTGTTGCAACAATGATCACACCTTCATCTCTTAGGAAACGCTGTTGATTTTCTTGTCTAAGCTCTGCACTTAATCCAGCATGATAGGGCAAAGCAACTCTGCCCTTTTTGGCGAGCCATTCAGCAGTCGCTTCTACTTTCTTGCGAGAAAGGCAATAAACAATGCCCGCTTCATTGCTAAAGTTATTCTCAATAAACTGCCAAAGCTGCTCCCGACTGTTGTGCCCTTCAGAGATCGAATATCGAATATTAGGACGATCAAAACTATTGATAAAATGAGCTGCGTCTTGTAGCTCAAGTTGTTGAATTATTTCTTGTTGGGTTCTAGGGTCAGCAGTTGCTGTTAACGCGACTCTAGGAACCGTAGGAAAATGTTTATGTAAAATGGAAAGCTGTTGGTATTCGGGCCGAAAGTCGTGTCCCCATTGTGAGACACAGTGTGCTTCATCTATCGCGAACAAAGAGATGGTCAGTTGTTGAAGTAGCGATAAGAACTGTTGAGTTAACAATCGTTCAGGCGCAACATAAATTAGATCGAGTTCTCCAGAACGAAGTTGCTGTTCTATGAGTCGTATTTGAGGCGTTTTTAAACTTGAATTGATAAATGCCGCTTTAACGCCAACTAGATTCAAGGCATCCACTTGATCCTGCATCAATGCGATCAATGGCGAAACAATAACCCCTACTCCGTCTCTAACAATGGCAGGAATTTGATAGCAAATTGACTTACCGCCACCCGTCGGCATAAGTGCTAAAACATCGCGACCATCAATTAAGCTTGAGATAATTTGCTCTTGATTGAGCCTAAAATCATCATAACCGAATGTTTTCTTAAGGAGTTCTTGTGCTCGGTGCATATCGCTTTTTTATTTATGAGGCAAAAAACTCATTATATAGTGCATCAATTTAAAGAGTATAGGCATTCTCTGAAGTCCTTTACGGAAATTACCCAAACCAAGCAGCTAACTTAAATATCACTAGTAAAAGAGTGAGTTCGAGCTCATCAACTGCGGTTGATTTTATCAACCCACGCCATGCCAATGGCTGAAACTACAAAGGTTAAATGGATAATGACATACCACATTAGATGGGTTTCAAAGCTGTCGGGATACTTATTAAACGAATCAGAGACATTCATGAATTTCTGAAGTAAATGAATTGAAGATATCGCCACGATGGAAGCTGCGACTTTCTGTTTAAGCGAGCCTGAGTCCAACTTACCTAACCATGAGAGTTTCTCAGCATCATCATCGATATTTAATCGCGAAACAAAGTTTTCATACCCTGAGAACATCACCATAACGATTAACCCACCAACTAAAGCAATGTCGACCATCGAAAGTATAAACAGAATAAGATCGGTCTCTCGAATATTTAATACATTAGGTAAGGTATGAAAAACCTCTTGAAAAAACTTAATACCTAACAACAATAATGAGATACTCAAACCGATATAAACCGGCGCCAAGAACCAGCGGCTGGCATACATTAATCTTTCAAAAGTTCTCTCTAACATAATGTTTCTCTATATGTGTTGTAAGTTGTTCGACGTTAAATGCGGATAACATTATATCGATATCAGAATACTTGAAAAGGGCTAACAGGCATATTCTAAATTTATTGACCGCTCACTTTGTTAATACTGCACAGATTTGCTAAAAATAGGGTGTTTCTATTGATATTCCTGCTAGAATGGCCAGAAAAGGGATATTTGTAACGACCGACTGACTCTTCTAAGCTGGACAATTTGTGACCAAAAGTGAGCAATCATAGGTTGCTTTCGAACACTCACGTTACAACGCCACTTTGGATGAGAAACGACTATTCAGGGATCTTAGAAAAACGTGAACCTAAGCGTTTGTTTTAGACAATATGAAGTTAATTGAAATCACATCAATCGATTTGACCGGCTTTCATTGGTCTTGGCCTGCTAAAAAACGAGCAATAGCCAAACCAACTCGCTTCTTGCTGGGCGGGTTAATTGCAATGCTCGTAAGTGCCTGCGCAGAACCAACTGTCGAAGTATCTTTCAAGACTGACCCAGCCTCCCAAGGAAAAACTACCCAATCATCGGTCTATGGACGGGAAGCAACATTTAGCTATCCCGCATTTTCAGGTAACCACTTGGTGGCAACCACATCAATAGTGATGACCGATTTTGCGCGATTGGAAACTTTCGAAAGCAATAGTATTGAAAAGCGAAAACTCCAGATACGCTTTTTCTATCCAAGGGACGCACAAGGTTACACGGAAACTCCACAGAGACTCCCTGTGATCAACAAGATTAGTTGGCAGTATTTGGTTGGACATCAAGAGCTTTCCGGTAAGCGACTAAGATATTCTAACTATGAAAACGCCTTTTGGGACGTGTCGTTAGATAGCCCAATATCCTCAGAACAACAAAACTACCCAGTATTAGTATTTTCTCATGGTTATGGGTATAACACCGAATCCTATACGGCTCTACTGGCCGAACTTGCCAGTAAGGGCTACATTGTCGTAGCCATTAATCACAGCTACGGGGCAAACCCGTCAGACTTAAGTTCTAATGGATTAGGAATTTTGCCGGAAATAGAGGCCAACAACAGGTCAAGTGAGCACTTCGATGATTTATACCCAGCTAGTAGCGAAAGGCGTTTTGTCTGGGCGAAACCGCTCAACTATAATGCGGTAGAGCAGTATCTACCTATTTGGTCTGATGATCAGTCTTTTGTTATAGAGCAATTAATTCGATTAAATAGTGATAGTCGTTCGATACTTTTTCAAAAGCTTGATTTAGCAAACCTTGGTTTGTTTGGTCACTCTTATGGCGGAGCGGCGGCCTACCACACTGCCGCGAGAGACAGTCGCGTCAAAGCATTGGTTGATATCGATGGGACCATTTTTAACCATGGACGCCAAACGGTAGTCCAGCCTTTTGCGTTTATTGTTTCGAATAAACACCAACCAAAATTTGATTTTAGTGATGCGACCGGAAACAGCTATCTAGTAAGACTTAATCAGTTTACTCATTCAACATTTACCGATCATGTGTTGTGGTGGCAGTGGGATCATGATGACTCAGTGAAGGATTTAGGTGATGTTGAAGCGCTAACTGCGGTTGAAATAACTAGCGAATTAATCGACGATTTTTTTGCTCGTTACCTTCTTGAGCAACCACCACAATGGTTCTTGTCTGATGACATTCAAACCGAAAACCTGACCATTCAAAGAATGTAAGCTGCTAAACCTTTACCAAATCGAAAGAACTTCCAGATATTCCAGCGCAACCACCATAGCCACTAAACCGATAAAAACTAGCGAAACAATGGCCGGCGTATTGGACTTTTTAGATGTCATTTTTCGATGAAGTTTTTTCATTCCGTCGGTAATAGCAATGGCTTTCATCGGCTTCATATTGCGTATTCGCTCGAAAAACAAATTTCCGCCAGAAGGCTCTTCGTGCTGCAGGATTGTGTATATCGCTTTCGCTCTCTCTAAGGTAGAACGAGGCTTACGTTTTCCAAACTCGCCGACAATACTCGAAAGACTAACTGACTCAAACCCTAAAGCTCGCCAAGGAATATCTTTTTGAGAGGAGTACCATTGGGCGTTAGCGATCTCTGGAATCAACGTTACCAAATGCTGTCTCTCTATATTCGGGTTGTTGTGACTAATCACATAATCCGCTTCTTCAAATAGCTGTATTACCTCTTCAGCTAGAAAGGGATTTTTCAAATGCTCATCTTGTGAAATATTAAACTTACTAAACACCCTTTCCGGTACTTTAATATTAGGATTTCTAGTTCCGAAAAATGTTTTTAGCACATGGAATGCAGGAGACTCATCGGCATTGTATTCGCAAAGTACCATCGCCAGCTGGACAATTTCGTCGGTATCTTTCTTGCCAGTATAAGCCGCACACAAAGTCAGAAACTTGATAGTACTTAATTGGTTTTCCGCCTGAGGTGAAATTAGGGTTAAATTCACCTTAGCCTTAGAATCAAGCTCAACAATATCAGGCTCCGATTCTATCGCCATCAAAGACAACTCTTTGTCTTCTTTTTCCAACGCTTTTTCGATTAACGAGTCTTGAAGTCTGTGACGAGTTTTCTGGATTTTTTCAATGCGTTCATACACATCTTGCAGCTCTTCTTGGCAAGCTGTTGGAAATTCGGCAAATCGATTTAGGATCTCGAATTCTTTTTTGAACGATTTATGGAAATGGTACAGATCGGCCAACTTAATGTAGTTTTCAGCAACTAACTCTGTCTGGTGCTCGTGAGATTCAGCCTCTTGTGATTTAATCACAGAGAGCAATTTCCTCTCAACAAGTTCTGTCAAATTTGGGGAAGGAGTATCGGTCATATTTTGATTATTTTAATAATTTTAACCTGGTTTCTATCGTCAGCAATTTCTATGCACCGCCACAATGAATTAATCCAATTGGTTAAACTATAGCCTAAATTCCTTCAATATACCATGGTCATAGAACTAGAACGTTACTCTAAGCTATTAATATCACTACATTTAAACTGCTCGACTAAGGCTGTAATAAACTCAGCTAGTGCGGCCGTCATTAAAGCAAAATCAGCATCAAACTTAACTAATTCATCTTCACCTTTTAGTTCGTCATTATCTTTTAAGAGCTCTTCATTAAACTTAATACTTTTAACCTGAAGATCATCTTGAATGCTCGCAGATAACCGCTCTTTAAAGCTAATACCGAGCCGTTTAAAGCTATATCCATCTTCTAGCAAGCTTTCTACATAAGGATTTTCTGAATCATAATCTTTGAATTTGGCAGTCTTATCTTCCTGATGGTCAATTAATTGGTAGTCTCCGCTTAATAACCAGCCGTCGGGTAGACCATTTTTCAACCAACGTGTCATTACTTCTGAGGGGTTTTCTTCAGGCATTAATTGCATCGCGCCAAATGAGCCGATTGATTCAGTGAGTAATTCATAAAATTCATCAACCTGAGCAGAACTGGAGGCATTAATGACTAAGAGCTTTCGTAATGTATCGAAATACGCGTTGATATGACTTGAACGAGCAAACGCATTCGGTAGCATCGAGCTAACCAAATCCTCTTTCATGGTCTGCTTTTCTTTGCGATAGACCTTTCGCCCCAATTCCCCTTCTATAGATGAGACTTTCTCTTCTAAGGCTTCTTTGATGGCGCTCGCGGGGATGATTTTCTGCTCTTTGCGCATACAAAATAATACACAACCACCGGCGGCATGCACTAAGTATTCTTTATTTCGGTGAATCGGTGATACCCATCCCACGGTTTTATCAGCCTGTCGAGCACACTTTTGAAATCGGCGCTCTTCCAATTTTTCAGCTAATTCATCAGCAGAAAGAGAAAAATGTTCTGGTAATCGATAGACGTGTAAATTTTTAAACCACATGCTGTTAAGTACTTCACCAATCAAAAAAGGGGCGCTATTATTGCAACTTTAAAGCTGCTTTAACAGTATTTTCCATCCCCTGTTTCGATTACCTCCTGATCATTATTATCTGATAGACTATCCACTGATCACATTTACTTGATGAATTTTTGACCATGCAGACTTTTTCGCTAGAAGGCAGACCTCACATTACCCTGGACAACCTATTAAAATTTGAAGGTTGGTGTGAAAGTGGTGGCGTTGCAAAACAAATGATCGCAGCGGGTATGGTAGAGGTTAATGGCCAAGTAGAACTGAGAAAGCGATGCAAGATTGTTGCAGAGCAAATTGTTAGTTTTGAGGGGCAACAGATTAAGGTTGTGGCGGAATAAGGTTTGGGTTTCTTAATTGCTTAAGTATTTGAGTAACTTACTATTGGTTGAGAATTTTGGCTTAACTTTTAAAAGCGGTTTCGCAGCGCTGGCGCTCTGACTGCGACTACTTTTGTTAGAAGACAAAAGTATGCAAAAACTTCTTTCGTTGAAACGAGCGCGCTTTGAAGTTGCTGACTGTATTGGTTACTTAAGTATAGAACGTATTTGCTGTTAGCGCCCACCGGGTGGAAAAGATCTTATGTCCATGGATGGACGGTATGCAGTTTTTGCAGGAGCGAAAAACTGCCGCCAAAGGCTCAAACAGCTTTTCCACTATTCCGATGGACATGGGGGTGTCGGGTCGCTCGTAGCCACTGGGCAAAAGACAAGCCAAGCTCTTAATATACTGTTAGAGTTTACCATTCATACTTAGTAACCATCATCGCTACAGAACTACACGCCTAGCGGCTATAACGGACTCGTGAAACTCATGAGTTAGCGGGTAGATAAGAAAAGTAAATGAGCGCCAGCGAGCTCTTTTCTTCCGCTGACTCGCTTTCAACACATTAGGAACAGCCAGGCTTAGAAGAGCTATCAACAAGTAATCAATGAGTTATCTTCAGCGAAAAAAGCTTTTGGTTACTTTTGCTTTTTCGCAAAAGTAACTCGCAGGTAAGCTGTAGCGCTGCGAAACGCCCTTGAACTCAACAAGATGAATAGCTTGCTGAGCGGAGCCGAATCATCGAACTTTAAACAAAAAAAGCCAACTAATTTCTTAGTCGGCTTTTCAAATATTGAAAATTTAAATTCGTTTACAAAAACGAAAAAGAATCCTCATCTAAGCGAGTCAAACTCTTCGGATTAGCCATCATTGTGGTTGACAAAGTTTTAATTCTCGGAAAAATCCTTTCAAAATAAAACTCAGCAGTCCTTACCTTGGCACGATAAAATTCGATATTCTCTGGCTTCTCGGCAATTCGCTCATTAGCTTTTTGCGCCATCACCGCCCACATGTATCCCATGGTGATGTAACCAGAGTACATTAAATAATCAACCGAAGCCGATCCCACAATATCCCTGTTTTTACGCGCTTTCAGTGCTAACCGAAGCGAATACTGTTGCCAATTAACCACCGCTTTACTTAACGGCCAAATAAATTTATTCATCCGTCGTTTGTGCTCATTATCCGACAACATACTGTTATCTTTACAAAACGAAAGGATCTCTTTAGCAAAGGCTTTTAAACTTTTTCCACGTTGCATTAGAATTTTTCGGCCCAACAAGTCTAGCCCTTGAATGCCGGTGGTACCTTCATACAAGGTAGAGATCCGAGCATCTCTTACTACTTGCTCTAAGCCCCATTCCTTAATATAACCATGTCCACCAAACACTTGTAACCCTAAGTTGGATGACTCTAGACCAAGTTCGGTTAAGAAAGCTTTAAGAATCGGTGTTAAAAATCCTAATTGATCATCAAGCGCAGCTTTCTCTTTTTCATCTTTGGCTTGGTCTAATCGGTCAACGATTTTTCCAGCATAAAAGATCATTGCTCTTCCACCTTCTGAAATGGCTTTTTGGGTCAGCAGCATTCTTCTCACATCAGGGTGAACAATGATTGGGTCAGCCACTTTTTCAGGATATTTGGTTCCCGAAAGCGAGCGCATAGAAAGTCGCTCTTTGGCATAGGGAAGAGAAATTTGATAAGCCAATTCCGCCGAGCATACACCCTGCATAGCGGTTCCAATTCGTGCGGTGTTCATAAAGGTAAACATATATTCTAAACCTTTATTTTGCTCGCCGATTAGATAGCCTTTCGCACCATCAAAATTTATCACAGCAGTCGAGGATGCTTTGATCCCCATCTTTTCTTCAATTGAACCACAAGTTACTTGGTTATTGTCACCAATGGAGCCGTCTTGATTAACGCTCATTTTAGGAACTATAAATAACGAAATACCTTTAGTGCCCTTTGGCGCATCGGGTAGTTTGGCTAAAACGATATGGATAATATTTTCGGTAAGATCATGTTCACCAGCGGAGATGAAAATTTTGCTACCGGTCACATCGAAACTACCATCATCGTTGGGAACCGCTTTGGTTCTCACCTGACCCAAATCGGAACCACACTGCGCTTCGGTCAAACACATGGTACCGCTCCACTCGCCAGAGGTTAACTTGTGTAAGTAAGTTTCTTTTTGCTCTTCGCTGGCATGTTCGATCAGAGTATTCATAGCACCTAAACTTAAACCTGAATACATCGCCCAAGCCCAGTTTGCAGTGCCAATCATTTCGGTACGAAGTAACCCAACCGACTGAGGTAATCCCTGACCGCCATATTCGACGGGATGAGATAGACCATGCCAACCACCTTCAATATATTGCTGATACGCTTCTTTGAACCCTTTTGGAGTAGTCACTTCGCCATTATTAAAGTGGCAGCCTTCTTTGTCGCCACTTTGGTATAAGGGAGCCAATTCAGACTCACACAGCTTATTACACTCACTCATGATCATATCAACGAGATCGGGGGTCGCTTCTTCAAATGCTGGAAACTGTTTGTAATGACTATAGAAGTCGAATACTTCTTCAAAAACGAACTTCATATCTGCAATGGGTGCGGTATAGTCTGTCATGGTGAATACCTTTTTATTTAATTGTGCTGCCGATTACTTCGGCCGATAGAACTATTCTGGCAGTTTTCTGGCGCCATTACAACTGGTCGGATGAGATAAAATTACCGTTTCACGTAGATAAAACAGTTAACCGTGGGATCTTGGGGTTGCTTTTGTATAAAATAGCCAATATTCCAAGAAATCGAATTCAACTGCTGATAATCAGCAAAAATATAAGAATACCAATAACTTATGACTAATAAAGCCGTATTACTGGCGAACCTAGGCTCGCCCGACGACTGCAAAGAACAACCGGTTCGTGAATACCTCAACCAATTCTTGATGGATCCGTATGTGATCCAACTTCCATGGCTGCTTAGACGGCTGATTGTCAGTTTATTTGTTTTGCCTAAACGCCCTAAAGATTCGGCAAAAGCCTACGCTAAAGTTTGGACAGATGAAGGCTCACCTTTAGTGGTCTTTTCTCAACATCAGCAAGCATTATTGCAACAGCAAACCGATGCGCCAGTTCATTTAGCGATGCGATACGGTAATCCGAGTATCGAAAGTCAGTTGTTAGAAATCGCTAACAACGATGATATAGACACAGTATTGTTTATTCCCCTTTATCCACATTACGCCGACAGCACTGTAACCACTTCAATCAAAGAAGCGGAGCGTATCATTGCAAAACATCAACTTAAGCTCACGTTGGAAGTTAAACAGGTTTTTTACAATGAGCCTAAATACATTGATGCGCTGTTGCAAAGCTCTGAGTCATTCATTCAACCATTGCAAAGCCAAGCGAGCAATCAACCCCACTTATTGTTTAGTTATCATGGTTTACCCGAATTGCATTTAACCAAAGCGGATCCTACCGGTAGCCATTGCCTTAAGGTAAAGAACTGCTGCAGCACACCTTCAAAGGCTCACGCAACTTGTTACCGCCATCAAGTATTAGAGACCACTCGCTTATTTGCAGAGACAGCCGGATTATCCCCTTCTCAGTACACAATTTGCTTTCAATCACGCTTGGGTCGAGCAAAATGGTTAGAACCGAGTACTGAAGACACCTTAATCAAACTGGCGAAACAAGGCATCAAAGACGTATTGGTCATATGCCCCGCATTTGTTACCGACTGTTTAGAGACTTTAGAAGAAATTGCGATGGAAGGTGAACAAACTTTTGTTGAAGCCGGAGGCGATTCCTTAAAACTAATCCCCTGCCTTAATGAGCATCCAGCTTGGATTGAAACCATGGCATCATGGGTTAAGGAATAACCAATGGCGAAATATAAGACAGGTCCATCAAAAGAAACAGAACAAGCCGCTATGAAATCAGCCAAAGCAACTCAGCGTCCGGGCCAAACTAAAGAGCAGACTAAACTGATTGCTCAAGGGATTCAAAAAGGCATTGAGCATTACAAGAAACAACAAAAATCCAAAGCAAGGGATCTGGACAAAAAGCTAAGAACCGTCGAAAAAGCCAAGCAACAAATCCAAGAATCAGACTACAATCAATCAGAAACAGCAGATTTACCAAAGACAGCCAACAAAACTAGGCTTCCTTGGGGGTTATTAGTGCTCTCTTGGCTATTATTTTTAGGCTACTTTCTAATAAAATAGATTTAGACTTTACGCTACGGAATGAAGGGCTAACTCCGCGTTCTAAGTCAATGGTTGGTTTATTAAGTCATGCTTACTCATATCACAACTCCAATTTAGGTGGTTAAACAGCTGCTCGGATTTCGCCTTAGCCCCTTGTTTTGCTATAATGCGCGCCAAATTTGTACCGTTTAGAACCCTTAAGCCAGTCGAATAATACAAGGGTCTCGAAGCGACTATTATTGATTAATCCAGGATCTTAATATGTCTGAAGCCACTCCATACAAAAGCACCAATAAAATTCGCATGGTTACCGCCGCATCGTTATTTGATGGTCACGACGCAGCGATTAATATTATGCGTCGAATCATTCAAGCTACTGGTTGCGAAGTAATCCATTTGGGCCACAATCGAAGTGTACAAGAAGTGGTTAACTGCGCCATCCAAGAAGATGTTCAAGCGATCGCCATGACGTCTTATCAAGGAGGTCATGTTGAGTACCTTAAGTATATGGTCGACCTTCTCAATGAAAACGGCTGTGGTCATATTAAAGTATTCGCCGGCGGTGGTGGTGTAATTCTTCCGGATGAAATCAAAGAACTGCATGCACATGGTGTTGCTAGAGTTTATTCGCCTGATGATGGCAGAGACTTAGGCTTACAAGGAATGATTAACGACTTAGTGAAATCTTCCGATTTCCCCACGGGCGATTTAACCGATGGAAAACCAGCACCCACTTCTGTACCTACTTTTGAGCAACCAAGAGAACTTGGCCGATTAATCTCAGCGGCAGAAAATTTTCCTGATGCGACCCAAGATTTACTCAAGCAAGTTAAACAAAAAGCTGACGCTTCTTCTACACCGGTGCTAGGTATTACCGGAACTGGCGGCGCTGGAAAATCTTCGCTGGTCGATGAATTAGTCAGAAGATTTTTGATGGATTTCGAAGACAAAAATATTGCAATTATTTCGGTTGATCCTTCTAAGCGAAAAACCGGCGGTGCGTTATTGGGTGATCGTATTCGAATGAATGCGATTAATAACGATCGCGTTTATATGCGCTCTTTAGCAACAAGACAATCTAACCTTGCACTTTCGCCTCATATTCAAGATGCGGTCAATATTGTCAAGGCGGCGGATTTTGACCTCGTTATTTTGGAGACTTCAGGTATCGGTCAATCAGATACCGAAATTGAAGAACACTCTGACGTATCCATGTACGTGATGACTCCGGAGTATGGCGCTGCAACTCAGCTAGAAAAAATCGACATGCTAGATTTTGCCGATATTATCGCCATCAATAAATTTGACAAACGCGGCGCGCAAGATGCGCTGCGAGATGTACAAAAACAATTCCAGCGGAATCATACGCGTTTTGATGAACCAACCGAAAATATGCCGGTTCATGGTACCATTGCCAGCCAATTTAATGACCCTGGCACCAATCGCTTATACAAACGGTTAATGCAAATCATTCAAGAAAAAACCAGCACAGAATTAGTTTCTAGCTTCGATTCTAGCGAAGAAATTTCAGAGAAATTATTTATCATTCCGCCCAAAAGAAATCGTTATTTAGCGGAAATAGCAGAAAACAACCGCAGCTACGATGAATGGGCTGAGGCGCAAGCAAATCAGGCACAAAAATTCCAAAGTGTTTCCGAGACACTCGCCATTGCGGAAGAGTCTGGTAATTCCGACCTACAATCATCAGTTAATGACATACTCGAACAAACCGAATTAAAACTTGATCGTGAAAATAGTAAATTACTCGAACAATGGGATGAAGAATGTCGACAATACCAGAACGATGTATTTAGCTATAAAGTTCGTGATAAAGAAATCAAGGTTGATACTCATAGCTTATCGCTGTCTCATCAAAAAATACCCAAAATTTCCGTTCCAAAGTATAAAGGTTGGGGCGATCGATTAAAGTGGAAGCTACAAGAAAACTTCCCGGGTCAATTTCCCTACACCGCAGGCGTGTTTCCATTTAAAAGAGAAGGTGAAGACCCGACCAGAATGTTTGCCGGTGAAGGCGGCCCAGAGCGAACCAATCGACGATTCCACTATGTGAGTAAAGGCATGCCAGCGGCTAGACTTTCAACCGCATTTGATTCTGTAACGCTTTATGGCGACGACCCCGACCACCGCCCTGATATCTTCGGAAAAATAGGTAACGCTGGAGTTTCGATTTGTTGTTTAGATGATGCTAAAAAACTTTATTCTGGTTTTCAATTAACCAAACCAACGACGTCTGTTTCAATGACTATCAATGGACCCGCGCCGATTTTGGTAGGCTTCTTTATGAATGCGGCTATCGATCAGGAGTGTGAGTTATATATTAAAGAAAATGGTTTGGAATCAGAAGTTCGTCAAAAAATTGCTGATATTTATGCCGCTAAAAATTTACCCATTCCAACTTATCAAGGCGAAATTCCAGAGGGTAATGATGGATTAGGATTAATGTTATTGGGCGTTACCGGTGACCAAGTTCTACCACTTGATGTATATAACAAGATTAAATTTGAAACCATTCAAAAAGTTCGCGGAACGGTTCAAGCAGATATTTTAAAAGAAGATCAAGCGCAAAACACTTGTATTTTCTCGACCGAATTTGCGCTGCGCTTAATGGGTGATGTGCAAGAATATTTTATCGAGAAGAATGTCAGAAATTTTTACTCAGTATCTATCTCTGGATATCACATCGCAGAAGCGGGTGCCAATCCAATCTCTCAATTAGCATTTACCTTAGCCAATGGGTTTACTTTTGTTGAGTATTATTTGGCTCGAGGCATGGACATTAATAAGTTTGCCCCAAACTTTAGTTTCTTCTTCTCCAATGGTGTCGATCCTGAATACGCGGTGATTGGGCGAGTAGCCAGGAGAATCTGGGCGAAAGCCATGAAGCATAAATACAAAGCAAACTCGCGTGCACAAATGCTTAAATATCATATTCAAACGTCAGGTCGCTCTTTGCATGCGCAAGAAATTGACTTCAATGATATTCGAACCACTTTGCAAGCCTTGTATGCAATTTATGATAACTGTAATTCATTGCATACCAATGCTTATGATGAAGCGATTACCACGCCTACGGAAGCGTCAGTACGTCGTGCAATGGCAATTCAATTAATTATTAATCGTGAGTTAGGGTTAAACAAGAACCAAAATCCATTACAAGGTTCATTTATTATCGAAGAGCTAACGGACCTAGTTGAAGAAGCAATCCTTATGGAGTTTGAACGCATCAGTGAACGTGGTGGTGTATTAGGCGCTATGGAAACTATGTATCAGCGTTCTAAAATTCAAGAAGAGTCAATGCACTATGAAATGCTAAAGCATACAGGTGAATACCCTATTATCGGTGTAAATACTTTCTTATCGGCAGAGGGTTCGCCAACTGTGATCCCAGGCGAAGTTATTCGCTCAACCACTGAAGAGAAAGAATATCAAATCGAAATGCTCGGTAGACTTAACCAAGCTTATAGCGAAAAAATTGATGAGCAAGTTAAAGCAATTCAAACGGCCGCTTTAGAAAACAAGAATATTTTCGAAGTGTTGATGGAAGCAACCAAGTATTGCTCTCTAGGGAAAATTTCCAATACGCTTTATGAAGTTGGTGGCCAGTATCGAAGGAGTATGTAAGAGATTGTAGCTGGTTGCTTAGATTTTATTTGTTGTAGGCTCAATGCTTCGACTCCGCTCAGCAACCAACTTTACTTCGCAGCGCTGAAACAAGTTTTTCCGCTATTCCCGTGGACATGGAATGCCGGTTTGCTCGTAGCCACTTGACGAAAAAACTACTAAAAACTCCCCTCTCCCTAGCCCTCTCCCTCTGGAGAGGGTTTTATCAGAACTAAGCTTTTACTCCGTGCTCTCTGTGCCTCTGTGGTGAATGTTTAGAATTTAAAGAACCATTTCACCACAACTTCTTATAATCATCCAAAATTCCCTGGTAGCACTCTGGCGAAACTTTCGCTTTCTTCTCAAAATGATTAATCGTCTTATTAAGATATTCTAAATGCTCAGCATCCTCAAGATCCCACATTAACTCCCCAGTCTTGCTAATCTCTCTTTCGCCGGAATAGGAAACATAAATCAATTCGTAGAACCGTTTGTTTTCCTTAATAATAACTTCATCAAGTAGCTTAAAACCAAGATCGATAAGAAGTTCTCTTACCAAATAATTTCCGTGAACAGAACAAATTAAAAAATCAACCTCAAGGTGCTTGGACTTTTTGTGGATGCTTTGAATAAACTCCCTTGTTTTATCACCACCAACTCCGGCGATAATAAAAAGTTGCTGTTCTTTATCGGGCACTTCGATCAACTTGAGATCTCGGCAAAACACTTTCCAGCGGCTTTCAGCCTGCGAAAAACGTTGTTGCAATATAAGTGATAGCTGCTGCATGGGCTGCTTAAGCACATCGACAAAATAAACACGATTGGCAGCCCGTCTTTTTAGCAAAGCCATGCCTAAAAAACCATGGTCACAGCAACAATCCCAAATGATTGAGTATCGTTTCTTAATGGCTTTGTCCAACATCGATAAGCGCTTACCGAGCTTCATCTAATATTCCGACAGTTTTCATACGACAATTTCACACTATAACTAAAACCATTAATCTTTGCTGAGAGCTTTAAGAGCTTCCAATGCTGGTTGGTGTTCAGGCAGAATAGTAAGAATTTCCTTATAGACCTGTCTCGCAAGTTTATTATTACTCATCTGGAGCGCTAATTGAGCTTGCTTATTTAAACTGTTTACACTTTTGGGAAACAGCTTAATATTAAGCGCCACTAAGTGTTTAGCTTTAACAAGCTGGTTACTATCGACATACCGTTCAACCTGATTTAATACGTTCCATTCAACTTGCTCTTTCATCTCCGGTGTTTTTTCGAGTAGTTGACGATATTGTTTTTCAGCTTTAACTAACTCATCTTTAATAACGGCTTCAAATGGAATGATTTCATCTTCAGCTAACCTTCTACGCGCAACAGTTGTGCCATTTCCCATATCAAAAACCAGTTCGACTTGTTTAGTTTCCGGATTTTCAATAAAACTGAATTTCCTATTTTGTTCTCTACGTATATAGAGGTTGTCAGCGACTTTAAATATCTCCATCGCGGTGCCGTCAAGGTATCGCATCATCACTTTTTCTTGCTCTTTAGCGATGGTGAACAACATATCAGGATTGAAAAAATAGCGGCCAGATATCCGTTTTAATTCAGACTCAGAGATTGTTAGTTTGTTATAAACAGGCTGCAAATACTCCTGCCAGCCATAAGCCGCGGCAATGCTATTTTTTAACTCTTCAATAAAAGCTGGATGATTAGAGTTAGTCATGATTGCAACGCCGTATCCGGCTGTTTTATGAGCGACTAAATCGGCACTAAATCCCTCGTCCCAACCACCATGACCAAAATAAACACCTTGCTTTTTACTATCGATAAAGAAACCTAAACCAACATTTTGGCTTACCCAGGGAGTCAACATTTTTTCAGTCATAGTTTGACTTAAGACTTTACTTTGATTTGACTTAATTCCTAGCTGAACATCAATTGCAAACTTGGCTAAGTCTTCTGCGGTAGTCCATAATCCAGCCGCAGCCATTTCTGGGTAGACATGATGTTTACCTGGGACTGGCTTTTTATTCGGTAGGTAACCGGCAGCAGCAAACTTCAGTTTTTCTGGCGGTAGTGGTTGTTGGTAAGTGCTTTGTTTCATACCAATTGGGTTAATGACCAAATCGTCCAGTGCTTGTGGGAAATTTTTCTCAGTCACATCGGCTACCAACTTTTGCATCACGGTATATCCTCCACCCGAATATCTCATTTGGGTTTCGGGCAGTAGATCAACAACAACCGGGGCGGAATTAGCTGGTTTCTCGCCGTTTAAAACTTGTAGCACGCTAGGTACTGGTAGGCCTTTTGAATATCCCCAAAAACCATGCACCGTTAAACCAGCGCTATGATTGAGTAAATGCTTGAGAGCGACGGGTCGTTTCTTAGTCAATTCATTTTCTGGGATCTGCCAACCTTTTAGATAGCGGTTTACCGGCTGGTCGAGAGAAAGCTTACCGGATTCAACTAACTTTAATGCTCCATAGGCTGCTACCGGTTTACTAATGGAGCCGGCTTGAAAAAGAGTTTCATCTGAAACCGCTTGGTTAGTTTGTTTGTCAGTGATACCGTAATGTTTGACTAGATGAACCTTGTGGTCTTTAATGACGGCAATGCTAACGCCTGGAACACCGTAGTGCTCCATCCGTTGCTTAATAGTCCAACTAGGATCACCTTCAAACATAACATCTGACTGTAAGCCATTTTCGACTAACGAAATTTGGTTAGCTAACTCACTCTTTCCAACTTGATTGGCTGAGTGTGAAACAACATTACCAAAACCTAACATAAAAAAAGTAACTAACAGTACCGTGAATTTGTTTTTATTGGTTATCACGCAAGATTCCTTTTGTGCTTTTGAATTAGCTACGAAAAGTATCACACTTTTTTGAATATTGCTACAAATGTAATAGGTGAGCAGTATTCTAGCCCTCATTAGCTTTTTCGGCGACTAATTTGGATAAGACTAATAGACTCGCGTAGAATACCTATACTTCATTCTAATAACTAAACTTATGATTAAGAAGTTCATACCAAATACAATTTTAAGAATTCTTGTTTATTTACTCTTGATAGTACCAACTGGCTTGTTCTTACTCGTTACTTTAGGCTATTTCGCTTATTTATTCTGGCCTCATGACTTAACAAAAATTATTGCTGTTGAGCTAGACCACGAGTCACAGCATATTGTCTTGACTGCGCATGGTGTAAAAGACTCACCTGACAACTGGGGAGTCCCCCTGTTAGCAGCGATAAATTCCCATTCACCTGCTAACCACAGCTCAGCAAATATCGACTGGCGTCCTTATTCCGACAACCCTTTGATCTGTTCGGTGGTTGCAAAACGCATTGGTGAAGCGATTGCAGAGCGTATTGTCGCTGAAACTAAAATTAAATCTATTCACGCAATCGGTCATAGCTGTGGTGCTTTTATTATTTATGGAATTAGTCAGAGAATTGAATCGTTGCAAAGTGATATCAGAGTACAAACGACTTTTCTCGATCCGGTTTCGATTTATGCTGGTGTTTTTTGGAATTATGGAATAGAAAACTTTGGTCGCTTTGCTGAGTTTAGTGATGCGTACATTGATACTGAAGATGGGGTACCTGGAAGCAATAAAGCATTGAGTCACTCGGTTACTTTTGATGTCACAAAAATTAAGCACGATCGAGGAATAAAGATAGCGCCACACAATTGGCCGCCACATTACTACATTGGCGCATATAAGAGTGACCAAGTTCTATTGTTATCTAACGATAATCAACAGCTCTCTCAACTACCTAAAGGAGAACTCATTGAACCAAAAGATAGTTAACTCAAAACCAGAATTAGAATCTCATTCCCAACAAGAAGCCATCAACCACTGCAAAAACTGCGGCGCTCAATACTCTGGTTGTTATTGCTCAGATTGTGGCCAATCATCTAATACTGGCGTTATTACACTATCCGGTGCTTTTAGCAATTTGATTTCTCACTTCACTGATTTAGATAACAAACTATTCTATACACTGCGGCACATGTTCCTAAATCCAGGAACAGCCAGTCTAAACTATGTTCTAGGTCAACGAGTGAAATACATTCACCCTATCAAGTACTTCATTATCGCTATGGGTTTAAACTTATTGGCAATTTCCGAAATGCAGTCTCAAGGAACTCTTACCGCATCAAAACTACAGCTACCAGAATTCATTAATATTCCAGAGCAAGAAAAACAAGCGATTGTTCTTTGGGTCGCTAAGTATGCACATATGTTAATGGTGGCTTTACTGCCTATTTATGGATACTTTCTAAGCTTATTATTTGACAAAAAACGTACTGCAGGCGAATCAACAGCTTTCCTATTCTATTTATACGCTAACCTCGCATTAGTTTCATTTCTAGTATTGTTATTTACTAGTGTTTTGCAATCACAGTACCTTCATTACGTTAGTAGCTTGTTCTTTATCGTTTATAGCTCTTGGGCTATTCTGAAATTTTTTGAAATGCGATTTTCACAAGGCTTTTGGCGCATTGGGGTTAGCTACCTTTGCTATTCTTTGGTGGCACTAATCCTAATTTTGGGAGTATTTAAGGGGTACGAGATTTGGTTAAATTTAAGTTAATTGCGCACTTGCCAATTAGTTTTTACTCTTTGCAATTTCACCCTGGTAAACTTTTTTCTCTTCTCTATGGGCAACATAAACAGCCCAGTATTCGACATGAGGTGAATCAGGCGCCCGAAAAAAACCAACCCCTATTTCATTTTGAAGGCGATAGAACTCATGTTCTGCCAGTAAATGCATGCGATGGTCATCGGAGTTTTTGAAAATATTCCACACTTCCTCGGCGGTCTTCATTCCACCGGCTACGGCTTCAACATTATTTTCTAATGCGCGAGGATAGATTCTTGAAAGAGGGTAACCTGCTTCGATTAAACGTCGATTAGGCATCGCATGCCTTACTCGGCCGTTGGTAGACATTTCCCGAGCTTTACCTTCAGCTATTTTGGTCAGCAATCGACTGCACACCAATTCGTTTCGCTGTTGTAGCGGATCATTGATTATCAATTGTGCCAAGCGCTTAGCTTTTTGATTATTGCCACATGCATCATCATGAGTTCTGTCAGACTCATCAGCTTTGATAGGCAATGCCAAAATGACAGCAAGAGCCATTACTAAACTCAGCAATTGGCTCTTAAGTTGGAGGTTTCGTAGTTGATACTGCATGAAGAAATATACCCTCTCGGTTTTATATTCTAACTTATCTTCAATTTGGTTGGCTTACGTTCGCAAAAATTATTCTAACACTCGATGATATACAAGCGGCTGCTCCTTGACGCTCCCATCTTTGTACTTCATCACAATATAGCCATCAATTTTGTCAGCTCCTCTTTTGTAAAAGCTTAACCCCGAGAAGTGGACAGCGTTTTCTTCGATTTTTACCAACTTGAATTTAACAAAATCTTTCTTTTCTTCCCACGCGGTAAAATCAGCGCTAAAGTGTTTCACCAACAAAGACAGGCTATTGTTCTCTTCAATCAATAACATTAGTTCGTAAAATGAAACGCCCTTCTTTTCATCAAACAATTTGAACATACCCACCATTGAGTTCGCCGATTCAGGGTTCCATACTTCTTCGAATTGACTACCGAATGCGGTTCCGCGCCATGAGCCAACCAGCCAGTTAACGTCTTTTAAAGTCGCTGTCGGTTGCGCCCCTTGCTCAGTTAGTTTGTAGGTATGTTCGGTATGTTTAACGACCGAAGGCTTGAGTATTTCATCTGCCACACTAACACTCACCATGTTTACTATGGAAAATGAGATAAAAACGGTAATCCAAAATAGTTTCATGTTGCTCTCCTTAAAAAATAACGATTAACTAGCATCTATTTACTTACTACTTAGGTTGTTCACCTATATTGCTATGACGAGTAAGCTGCCCAATAATCGACATCTTGCATAACTAACGCCGTCTTTTTCGCTAAGTTTTATATTTTTACACCTACCATTTACAACTTAGATTCGGTTGACTCACCCAATAAGACTCTATCGACAAATTTTGCTACTAGCTTGTTCGAATCAGGCGTCGCGACAGCGGCTTGTAATACCCTATCTAGCATTTCACTATTCTTAGTATAGTTTTCTCGATAGACTGTCAAACGCTGTTTTAAAATTTCTAGATCAACTTCCGGATGAAACTGAAATGCCCAAAAGGGTTTTCCCTTTACTTTAAAGGCGTGCACACAGGTATCGGTGTACGCAAGTAACTGAGTATTTGGCGGAGCTTTCATTGCTTTTTGTTTATGTACTGATACTGCCATAAAATAGTTGGGAGTATCTCTTAGCAATCGATCTTTCTTACTGTTAAATGCCAAAGTGATTGGGATGGTACCAATCTCAAATTCGCTCTCGGAATCTTCGACGACTCCTCCCAACGCCTGAACCGCTAGCTGAAATCCAAAGCAAGATGCAAAAACCGGCATGTTCTGTTTACAACACGCTAGTAGTAGATTTCTGGCGCTTTGCACAAACGGATATTTTTCTGGCTGCAAAACATTGGCATCACTTGCGCCCCCAACCCACAGAGCGTCATATCCCTGTAACACCGAACTTTCAAAAATCGGCTGTTCAAATACATCAAGCACATCAATTTGTTCAATTGCTAAACCGGAGTATTTAGCAAAGCTTTGTAGCTCTTCTTGAGCAACTAGAGGATCTTGCCTAATTTGCATCAACAAAACTTTCAATAAAGATTTTTTGTCTTCTATTCTTTCACTAAACATTATGTAGGCTCATCGCTCAAACTAAATTCCAATAGGGTACATCGCCAAAATAGTCAGCTAAAAAATCAACCAATCTTCTCACTCGCTTCGATAAGTGCCGAGTTTGAGGATAAACAGCGTACGCATTAAGTCGGCGATCTTTAACATAGTCTCTTAATATTGGAACGAGCTCTCCGCTACGAATAGCTTGATAACAAATAAAATCCGGCGAGTTAAGTATTCCCCTTCCCGCAATGGCCTCATCACACAAGTAATCTCCATTATTTGCGCTAATAGCGGTTTCAAACTTTAGACTTAAATCACTTCCATTTTCATCGATAAAACTCCATGCTTCTGGAATTAAATTATATCGAAGTCGCACATGACCATGGATTAAATCATGAGGTGTGGCAGGTTCGCCGTGTTTTTCTATATAGCTTGGACTGGCGCAAATCACTGGCTTAATGCTAGTTATTTTTCTAGCAATCAGGGTCGAGTCTGACAGGTTAGCAATTCGAATGGCAATATCAAAACCTTCTTCAATTAAGTCTATTTTGCGATCATTGAAGTCTACATCGAAGTGGATCTGCGGATGCTGCAGGTTAAATTGCCGAAGCGCAGGCGCTAGATGCCTTAGACCAAATGAAAGGGGCGCTGCAATTTTGATCTTGCCAGCCAAAGCGCAATGTTCATTCTTAATACCAGCCTCAATTTCAGCAAGGTCATCCATGATTCGCATAGATTGCTCATAGTAAACCTTTCCTGACTCAGTCAGTGCTTGGCTGCGAGTGGTGCGAGTAAGCAAGGTCACTCCCAACCTTTTTTCAAGTTCGGCTAAACGCCGGCTTACCGCCGATTTGACCGTATCCATTTGCTCTGCGGCCTTGGTAATGCTGCCCGCGTCAACAATACGAACAAAGGTTTGCATTTCTTCAAATGGATTCATTGATGGATTCTCTTAGCCCTTATCTGTGGTCGAAACGGTATTCATTTTGAGTAAATCCTGCCAATTGTTCTAAATTGGGCAACAATCAATTCAATTTTATACTGTTTAACAATTATTTTGCAACTATATACTAAGCCTACAACTTAACAATATTTGAATCATTATCAGGAATAAAACAATGTCAGCGACTAATTTTACAAACCAATCAATATCAACCAAAAGCGTGCTGTTGGTTAACTCTAGTGGCCGTTATGAAGGCTCTGTGACTCGCGCAGCCTCTGAGCAGGTTTTGTCTGAACTAACAACTAAAACGCCCGTGCTAGAGGTGGTACGTCGAGATTTAGCGGTCGGACTACCTTTCATTGACGAGCAGTGGATAGCCGCCAACTTTACCGACCCTAGTGAGCGACAAGCCGCTCAAAAAGAGAGTTTGGAGTTGTCTGACAATTTAGTCAAAGAGTTGCAACGAGCCGATAGCATCATTATCGCCTCCCCCATATACAATTTTAGTATTCCAGCAGTACTGAAAGCTTGGATTGATTTGATTGCGCGGGCTCAATTAACCTTCCGATATACCGAGAATGGCCCAGAGGGTTTATTAACCGGCAAGAAAGCCTATTTAGTCATGGCGTCTGGTGGCGTTCCCATTGGAAGCGAAGCTGATTTAGCCACCCAATACTTAATCCAAGTATTAGGCTTTGTTGGAATAACCGATGTCGAAGTGGTTGATGCGACTCAGCTAGAGTTAGCTGTCGAATAAACATCAATTAATCATCATCCGATAATAAGCATAACAATCGATCAAGCTAAAACATATAACACAGCTAAAAGAATAGGAGTAGTCATTATGAAAGCCATCAGAGAAATAGACCAAGTTTTCCCAGGAGTTCCAGCATCTGATGGTGCTGGAGTTCAACTGACTCGAGTCATTGGCTCGCCCTATATAAACCGACTCGACCCGTTTTTATTATTGGATGCGTTTGGTTCAGACAAACCGCAAGATTACATTGCTGGTTTTCCACCGCACCCTCATCGTGGATTTGAAACAGTCACTTACATGCTAGCAGGAAAAATGCGCCATCAAGATAGTGCCGGAAATTCAGGGGTGATTGAATCGGGTGGCGTCCAATGGATGACTGCGGGCAAGGGGATTATTCACTCGGAAATGCCAGAGCAAGAGCAAGGTTTACTATCTGGTTTTCAACTATGGGTGAACCTCCCTGCCGAGCACAAAATGAGCGAACCAAAATATCAAGAAAAAAACGCTGATGAGATCGCCGTTGAACAATATGATGAGAAAACCAAGGTAAAGGTAATTGCCGGAACAACTAAAGCCGGCACCGAAGGTGTTATAAACAACCGATTTGTTGACCCCATTTATTTCGATATTGAGCAACAGCAAGGTGGAATATTTACCCAGCAAGTGCCTGTCAGTCATAACGCCTTTATTTATGTTTACCAAGGCAATGTCAATATTGCAGGTTCAACTCAAACAATCGACCAAGGTCAGCTAGTCGTACTTACAGATGGTGATAGTGTCACAGTGAATAGTGTAAACGATTCTCGATATTTACTGGTCGCTGGTAAACCGCTTAATGAGCCGATTGCTCGTGGTGGACCATTTGTGATGAATACTCGAGAAGAGATCAACCAAGCATTTGCCGATTATCAATCAGGAAATTTTGCCAACTAGTCGGTAAGCAGATTAACAATAAGCATTTAGTAAAAAATTGAGGAGTTTCCAATGGGTTTATTAGTAGAAGGACAATGGCAAGATAAGTGGTATGACACCAAATCAACTGGCGGAAAGTTTGTTCGAAAAGAGTCCAGCTTTCGAGACTGGATCGGTGGTGATGAATTTCCAGCAGAAAAAGGCCGATATCATTTGTATGTTTCATTGGCGTGTCCATGGGCTCATCGAACACTCATTTTTAGAAAACTAAAAGGCTTAGAAGAATTTATTTCAGTCTCAGTGGTTGAGCCTGGAATGCATGAAAACGGTTGGGAATTCTCCAAAGACTTACCCGACCATCTTTATGATAAGAACTATGCCTACCAACTTTATACTAAAGCTGATCCTAAGTACTCAGGTAGAGTCACTGTTCCGATATTATGGGATAAGAAAAAGCAAACCATTGTTAGTAATGAATCCTCCGAGATCATTAGAATGTTTAATTCAGCATTTGATGATTTAGGTGCCATAGAAGGAGATTTTTATCCAAGCGAATTACGTGAGAAAATCGATGTTATTAACGCTCGAGTTTATTCTGAAATAAACAACGGTGTTTATAAATCAGGGTTTGCAACGGTTCAATCTGTGTATGAAGAGAATGTAACGCAACTTTTCAAAGCCTTGGACTGGGTTGAAGGCATTCTTTCTCAGCAACGATATTTAGTCGGTGATCAAATTACCGAAGCTGACTGGCGATTATTTACAACCTTGATCCGGTTCGATGCGGTTTATGTTGGTCACTTTAAATGTAATCTAAAGCGAATAGCAGACTACCCGAATATTTCAAATTACCTAAGAGAACTTTATCAGGTGCGAGGTGTTGCTGAAACAGTTGATATGACTCACATCAAGCGACATTATTATGAAAGTCATAACACCATTAATCCTACGGGAATTGTGCCAGCAGGGCCTGAATTGGATTTTGATTTAGCCCATAACCGCGAGAGTATTTAATCTCTTATTAAAACTTCGCAATACAATCACTTTAATAAGCAGTAATCGTAATACTCGCTGCTAACAAAGAAAGCCATGCTGGTTGATCGAAGCCAGCTAGCTTTCGTTTTTTGGACACACTTAGTGATGGAGAGATGGATGAGGTTTCTAAGTAGTTCATCGGGGTTAATGTGAAATAAGTCCATCAGCTATCCTTTCAAGAACAGAATTCTGTCGCTATATGATCAACTTCGAAAATAGACAACTCACTCATCAATTATTCGCATTTATTTTTTTATCCGTCTATTGTTAGTCTTCTCTAAATACTGCTGATACTGTTCTGGAGTCAAGATGTTGCTCAAGTGGGCGAACAACGCATCTCTGTCTAAAGAGCGGTTTGAATAGTATGTCGACCCGACGCCATAGGTACCTATCTTTACTGAGTCTAATTCCGCATCTTTTTGCTTAAAATGTCTGTCTATCTCACTTTTTTGAAACTCAGTAAGATTATCGATTTTGTTGGCAACCGATTTGGAAATATATCTTTGTGTATCTTTGTGCCGAAGTTGATATTTTTCTTTCTCGAACTCTAAGTATTTTGAAATCTGCTCTTCACTGAGAACTTTTGCAACCTCACTCTCATATTCAGCTTGAGTAGCAGCGTGTTCTACTCTGGTTCGCTCATAAATAAGTTTTCTATCATGCTCACTGGACTCTTTTGAAAGTTCTAGGAATAGCTGCTTGGTATCAACCACCTGATGCGCTTTATTTTCTAACAAAACTTGCAATGCTGAAGCTTCTTCCGAGGACAACTCTAAATACCCTTTAAGTTCGTTACTGACACGCGCAGCCGTACGACTTGCATTTTCCTTTCTCTTTTCAACCGTATACTCTTTTCTCCAAAGCTCCTCCTGCTTCCTCTGCCTCTCCTTCTTTGCCAATTCAGCCAATTTTCGTTGTTCATCGCTAGCCTTAAGCTCGTCGAGTTCACTTAATACCAGCTCTAACTCATCTTCCAATTCTCGTATAATTTCCCACGGATCCCCTTGAGAACTAGTAGGAGGTTTGCTCTGATGAACTGTTTTGCCATTGTTTATTTCGACTGCAGTTTTTCTTGATACAGTATTTTCGACATCGTTATCGGAAACTGGGGGTAAAAAATAGTGGTAACTGATGAGTCCAATTAATATCCCAACTAATAAAAGAGCTGGTTGAAACCATTTAGGAGTAGAAATTTTAGGGTCGCTTATTTCTAAGTCAGTCATGAATTCCCTCTCTTTCAACTTACCTTAATTCGAGCTTACTAAGTAAAAGAATAAGCTAATCTAGGTCTGATTAAAAGCCATTTCAGAAAATGAACAAGCGGGAACGTCAATACTTTGATCAAGATCTATCATTAGGACAACTAGTTTAAGGGAAATGCTAGCCGGTTATTTGAGAGGAATTAATACTCCCTTTTCATCGCCTCAGTCAATTCACGTGTCTGATTTTCGAGATTTCTACGACAGTCTGCACGTTTATCAATTCTAATTGACTCACAGCGCTCTGATGGCGTTAGTTGCGAATTCTTATAGATTTCATTGGCAGCGACAATCGGTATTTCCAAGCCATGAGAGGAAGGACCGAGTTGACAGCCAGTTAAACTCAAAATACCGATTACTATGAGTAGCTTTAAATTCTTCATATAACGCGCTTTGTTAAATCGAATGAACACAGCTTAGCCGACATTCCTGAATACAGACTTAATCAGCTGATTAAGGGTCAAAATTTCCAATTCTAAGCAGCATAGCTTCCTTAAACCCTTAATTTGACGATAGCTAATATGACAATTGTCATACCATATTGGTGACAGACGCCAATTACCTTCAGTCCTTGATTGCCGCATAATTATCCCATCTACTGGCAACCCTCTTCCCTTAATAGGAATAGCTTATGACACAAAAGACCCAGACCGTTGCAACGATTAGTAACGTCGGCAAGAGCTTTGGTGATAAACAAGTTCTCTCAGGCATTAATATGCAACTACATCAATCGGAAATTCTATCCGTTTTAGGCCCTAATGGTGCAGGTAAAACAACGCTGATTAACACAATGTTAGGTAGATTGAGTTTAGATGCCGGTGAAATCAGTCTATTTGGCCACCCGCCCGGCTCAATGCTAGTCAAGCGACAAACGGGAGCGATGTTGCAGGTGGCAGGATTACCAGACATGTCGACCGTGAAGGAGCATATAGAGCTGTTTCAAAGCTATTATGCAGAGCCGATGAGTTATCAACAAGTGATGGACTACTCGGGACTTAAGGACATTGAAAACCAGTACAGTAAAACGCTTTCTGGTGGACAAAAACAGCGTTTACTATTTGCTTTGGCTATTTGTGGTAATCCTAAACTTTTGTTCTTGGATGAACCCACTGTAGGAATGGATATTACCGCTCGAAAATCGCTTTGGAAAGCCATCGAAAACCTAAAAGCCAATGGAACCAGCATATTATTAACCACACACTATTTGGAAGAAGCCGATCGATTGTCCGACCGAATAGTCATGCTAAGCAGAGGCAAGGTCGTTCGCGAAGGAACACCCGCGCAGATAAAGTCACAAATCAACACCAAGAAAATTCGTTTTCAATCTAAAGTCAATATCAGCGAATTGGTTGCAATAAAACATGTAGAAAAGGCCACTCAACTACACGCTGAGAATAATTACTTTGAACTTGAATCCACCAATGCGGAAGAAGCGCTTAAAGAACTGTTTAAACATGAGATAGCGATCAGCGATCTAACCATCGTCGGTGCTGCGCTTGAAGATGCATTTGAAATTATTAATAACCAAGATAGCACTAGTAGTGCGAGCGAGTAAATGATGATGACTGATTCTTCAATTAACTTGAATTTAGACAAAAAACCAAGCTTACTCAATATTTTTTATTTGGAAGCTAAAACAGAAACGATCAGGCTATTTAGAACACCTGGCTTTAGCATTCCAACGCTACTTTTTCCGGTGATGTTCTATACTTTTTTCGGCATTGTATTCTCTATGAATCCAGCAACTATGCCGACTTATTTGATGATCACTTACGCAGTGTTTGGTGTGATCGGCCCGGCATTATTTTCATTTGGCGTTGGAATTGCGATTGAACGAGGGCAAGGCTGGTTTGACTTAAAAGAAGTCTCACCGATGCCGGCGTCAGCCTATATCGTTTCGAGAATTGCGCTAACTTTTATTTTCTCGACCGCCATCATCGTTCTATTGTTTGGTATTGGTGCGGTATTTGGAGAGGTGCGTCTATTCCGCAGCCAATGGATTACTTTAGCGGCCATTTTCATTTTTGGTTCTCTGCCTTTTTGTGCGATAGGGATGACACTCGGTCTGTATTTAAAAGCAAGTAGCGCCCCCGCAACGGTTAACTTAATTTATCTACCCATGGGCTTTCTTTCGGGGCTTTGGCTGCCAATCAACTTTTTGCCCGAGTTTATGCAGCAGTTTGCCAATTTGTTACCACCCTATCACTTAGCTCAGCTGGCATTAAAAGTTACCGATATGGATTTGGGATTTCCTATTATTCTACATATTTCGGTGTTAGCCGCATACACCTTGTTATTCGTATTTTTAGCCGTAAAGGCTTACCATAAAAAGGACAAGCAATAATGAAAAGTAAATTCCTAATTATCATACCATTGGTTTTAATTGCGTTCTTTTTTTTACTACCCGAACCTGAAGGAACTAATGACTATCAATCTCAACCGCAGGCAAAATCACAATCGGCGTCTAATTTGCAACCGCTCAGTGGCGATTTCATTATTCGCAATGTTCAACTTTATGATGGAACCAATCAATTTGAGAAAGTTGATGTACTAGTACAAGATTTTCGGCTAGCAGAAATTTCTCGAGTTGAAGCTGAAGACTTAAATTTTTTAAATAAGGACGTTCCTGAAATAGATGGAACAGGTAAGACTTTACTGCCGGGCTTAATCGACTCACATACTCACGCCTATATGAATGCGCTTAGCGAAGCACTCAATTTTGGAGTCACCACCGAACTCGATATGTTTACTATGCCTGAGTTTGCCAATGCTCATCAGGGAAAAAGAGACAATTTAGACAATACAGCTGAGGCCGATCTGTTTTCAGCGACTATTCTCGCTACCGCGCCGGGTGGGCATGGAACCGAGTATGGTTTTGAAATTCCCGTACTAAAAAATGCTTCCCAAGCCGATGACTTTGTCAAACAACGAATCGAACAAGGCGCAGACTATATTAAGGCGGTTTACAACTCTAAAAAAGCTGAACGTCAGCACTTTCCATCTATTGATTATGAAACCATTGCTGCATTAATCAAGTCAGCCCATAAACACGATAAACTCTTGGTCGTTCATATTGATAACCTAATCTCTGCCAAAGAGGTTATTGCATTGGGCGCTGATGGCATTATCCATAGTTTTATGGACAAACTAGTTGACCAAGAGCTTATTCAGCTTATGCTGGATAAAAAGGCCTTTATGATAGCGACCCTAGCTGTTCAAGCATCTGTCACCCAACAGTCTTCTGTTAAAGAGTTAATGCAAAAGGCTTACAATAGTCCATTTTTGTCAAAGCAACAAAGCCAACAATTAAAGGCGACTTTTCCAAATTTTGGAATTCCGGCACAAGCACTAAATAACGCGTTGCAGAGCGTTAAACAATTAGCAGCTGCAGGGGTTCCCATTCTGGCTGGAAGTGATGCCCCAAATCCTGGAACAACTCATGGGCTAAGTCTACATGCCGAACTCGAGTTACTAACTAAAGCTGGCTTAAGTAACGAACAAGTTTTGTATGCAGCAACTGGAGCTGCTGGCAAATACTTCCCGATAGGTGATCGCGGTCGACTAATGAAAGATAAATTAGCGACGATGGTCTTAGTAGATGGAAATCCTTTCGTGAATATAAGTGATACTCAAAAAATTGAACGCATTTGGAAAAATGGTGTTGAGTTTAGTAGAGTAAGCGTTGAAAACGATAAAGCTAATATGACTTTCAACGCAGGCATGATTAATAGTTTTGACCAACAAATATACGTCACGAAAATGGGGAAAGGAATTGGCGAAACGACCGATCAGTTCGCTGGGGGCAAATCGGTTGTTGAACTTTCACTGATAAAGGATTCTCAGAATCTCGACAATCAATTCTTGAAAGTCAGAGGTGATGTAAAATCTGGCTTTATGTTTCCTTGGTCGGGTTTCTCATATCTACTGGGGGAGAATCAACAAATGGGTGTTGACTTATCTCGAGTAAAATCATTACGATTTAAAGCTAAAGGTAGTCCAAATACCAAGAAGTTATCTGTGTTATTATTTCAAACAGGGAGTTTTCGTCCAATTCAAAAAGACATGGATTTATCCGATTCGTGGCAAGAATACGAACTAGTGTTATCCGAAGTAAATAATTTGGACACTTCAGATATTGCTAATATATCTATCGTTCGATCTCAAGCTATCGGAGAGTTCGAATTCTTTATTGATGAACTTCGGTTCGAGTAGCTATTTGTTAGGCGTGCCCTGAGCGGAGTCGAAGGGTGCTAGTTGCTAGAAAATTATTATTTTTAAGAGTTGTTAAACGAAGTATTAGATATGCTCAAAACATTAAAAAAACTCGATCACTTTCTATTGCCTAGACAAGATGAACTACAATACGGCCCTTATATATGGCTACTGTATTTGTTCATCTTTTTTGTCAGCTTGTCTCAATACCACCCAGTTGAGAATAGTTTTATTTATGCAACCATTGGAACCTTAGTGTTTCTAGCGTTGTATTTTAATGGTTATTGGGCAAATTCGAAGAATGTTCATTGGAACATCATTGGTATTCTGGTCGTCGGGACCTTAATGACGGTACTTTCGCCAGGCGCTAGCGTGTTTTTTGTTTATGCCGGTGCATTTTGCTGTCGTTTAGGCAGTACTCGTAAAGCCGTTATTGGACTTGCCATTATTGCCGCATGGATTGGTTTGTTTGCCTGGATAATGAGTTATGGGAGTTACTTTTATATTCCAGGTATTCTATTCACTTTTTTGATCGGTGGCGTCAATATCTACCAACACGACCTTTCATTAAAGCGCAAGGAATTAATTTTAACCCAACAGGAAGTTCGCCACTTGGCAAGAACCTCCGAGCGGGAGCGCATTGCTCGCGACCTGCATGATTTAATAGGCCATACATTTTCAGTTATCACATTAAAAGCCGAGTTAGCTAACAAGTTAATTGATAAAGACTTGGACAAAGCAAGAGCTGAAATTTCGTCTTTAGAAAACCTCTCACGAGAAGCGCTTTCTCAAGTTCGAGAAGTGGTTACCGGATATCGAACCAGTGATTTGAATACCGAGTTGGCCCACGCAAAATATACTTTAGAGAGCAACGAGATCCAGTTTGACTATCAGTTTGAAGAAATCGATTTAAATGAATCAATCAATAAAGAACTGGCGATTATTCTCAAAGAACTAGTCACTAATATTTTAAAGCATTCTCAAGCGACCAAAGTAAGTGCGACCATCAGTCCTAACAAGCATCAGGTACAGCTTTTAGTCGAAGATAATGGCATCGGTTTTCAGCGTTCCGACACACAAACAAATAGTATTTCTGACAACAACCGTTATGGTTTAAAGGGAATCGCCGAAAGAGTCAATAAAATGGATGGCGAACTAACCATTGAATCTAATCAAGGAACTCGCGTGAAAATTAATATCCCCTTAAAATCCGCGAGTGAACAACCATGATCAATTTATTAATTGCTGAAGATCAAGCCATGTTACTGACCACTCTAGCAACGTTATTAGATTTGGAAGACGATATTTGTGTGGTACATCAATCCAAAGACGGTCAAGATGCTTTGGATTTTATTAATCAAACGGATCGACCAAGCATTGATATTTTAATTAGTGATATTGAGATGCCACGCATGACTGGGATAGAGTTAATTCAAACCATCAAAGATCAAGGTTTATCGATTAAGCCAATCATTCTGACAACATTTTCTCGAGCAGGCTATTTGCGCCGAGCAATGGATGCTGGTGTGAAAGGATACTTATTAAAGGATTCGCCATCCGACGAGTTACTCTCGGCAATCCGAAAAATTGCCGACGGCGGCAAGGTGATCGCGCCGGAGTTACTGCAAGATGCGTGGATGGAAATGGATCCTTTGACAGATAAAGAACGTAAGGCATTACGTCTGGCTAAAAGCGGTGCTAGCACCGAAGAAATAGCCGAGACGTTACACCTCTCTGCCGGGACTGTGAGAAACTATTTGTCTTCAGCTTGCAATAAGTTGGATGCGAAGAATCGGGTAGAGGCTGCTCGGATTGCTCATCAAAATGGATGGTTGTAATGGAGATTTATTAGTCGGTTTACGAATCAAAGTGATCATTGATTGTGCACAGACATAGGTCTGTTTTTTATCTATAGCGGACAGTTTATATTGTCCTTTAATAACAACCAAGAACTAAACAAAAATCAAAGTCAATGCTTCGACTCCGCTCAGTAACCTTTTTTCGCAGCGATTCTGTCTTTGCTATTTATCAAACTAAATCGACAATTTTTCATACTTTTAAGTGCGGTTTCGCAGCGCTGCGCTCTGACTGCGACATTCTTTTGTCTGGCAACAAAAGAACGCAAAAGTGCCCTTTACGTTGCGCACTGGGCGACCGAAATTGACTTAA
>Ga0316204_10001936_pt1 | contig 51235 bp, 54 predicted proteins | sample 6monrhotite_MG_2_FD_205661 | JGI IMG/M metagenome (GOLD analysis project Ga0316204, IMG submission 205661) | Microbial mat bacterial communities from mineral coupon in-situ incubated in ocean water Damariscotta River, Maine, United States -... | ecosystem: Environmental > Aquatic > Marine >... | reverse complement strand
GGTTAAATTCTTCATACATGTCTCTCCATAAGGTGGTTACACCTGTCCTGTTATGAGCTGTAAAATAGATTCAGTGAAATGATGAAAGTCATGTATTGAGGCAACCATGACGAGCAGGAGGCTTGCACCAAGAAAAACCACATAACCTTTGGGTAGAGATGCATGAGAAGAACGCTGGGCCAGTAGAGATTCCACACGGGCTGTAATGTTGCTTCCCGAAATTGACTTGGCCATATACGAAAAACTCCGTACGGTGAATATGCGTTCGACAGCAAGAATGGTGTCTGCAACATATAGCCGATCACCTACTTTTTCTGCCGCGGCCTCATCACATGTTTGTTCTGTTGCAAGATCAAAATCAATTAACATATTTTTTCTCAACCATGGGATATGAGTGAAAGAAAAAATATGTGCAATTAAATGTCGAATGGGGTCTCTACGGCTCAAGTGATTCTGTTCATGTGCGATGACGACTTGCAACTGTTTTGGAGATAATGATTGAATCAACTGCGAAGATATAAACACCCTCATATGATGAATACCTGTAGACAAAGCAAGCGGCATATCCCAGTCAACCACATTAATATCATGTATTGTGTGAGGACGGCTTGCCATCATTAAAGTGCGTTGGAATTTGTATGCATGTAAGATTTTAGATAAGTGTATTGCAATAAAAGCAGCAGCTATCCCAGCCAATGCAGTTAAAAGGAGCTGTAAGATACTGCTGTCTACTGGCAGTGGTGGATGAAATAGACAAAGGTGTAAGTGCCCATCATGGACACTGCAATGATCGGGGGAAAACCCAACAATGCTAAGTAGTGAGGGAATAAAGGTGAGTGTTGTGAGAGCCAGCCCTATGAGAGTTGGTGCAATCAACCAAATAAGCAGAATATTTGAGCGCAATACGGGTGGTGTCTCAGACAATCGCTTCCGAACTATTGGATAGACAGCAGCACTAACGAGCGCTGATAAAATAGCAAAACATAAGATCGCAAGAAGCCCGAGTTGGAGAAGCCCTAAATAGTTGCTCATTCTTTTTGATCCGACGATTCATCTGCGCGGCGCTGTGCAATCAATTGCTCCAAACGATCCAGGCTGGATTCATCAGCTCGTGCAGCATAATCAATGAAAGCGGATAATAAGTAGTCGCTCTTTCCACCTGAAAGTGTTGTGACCACTTCATCAATAAATTGGCTCATAAGCTCTCCCCGTTGAACAGCGGGCGAATAAACATACGAATGGCTAACCTTTTCACGACTCAAAAGCTGTTTTTTGAATAACCGTTCTAAAGTGGACTGAATTGTATTTAATGAGATACCGCGCTGAGTACCAATACTTCGATGTACTGCCTTTGCATTTCCAGGTTCCGCAATCCAAAGGTGCTCAAGAACAGCCATTTCTAATTCACCAAGGTTCTGCCGTTTAACAGGAAGCACTCGATTAACTCTCCTTTCTGACACCATTTATTACTAGCGGTCTAGTTTGAGAATTAAAAAACCGACTGTCAATCGGTTTTATGTAAATGGTTAATATTGATGCACTTGATGCACGCCTACCAGTAAATATAAACATCTAAAGCTGGGCCAGAAACGGGCGTTCGCCAACATCCACGACTTTCTTAGTACATTGAGTTATGTTTAATAGTGTAGTTCGATTTTCACCTATTCAGGCAAGCAAGAAATAATAGTTTTTTTTGAGAAAAAAATCATAAACCATTAACTCCATTTCCCCAAACTTACAACTTTAAGAAGTTAAGCGGCTCAATGTTTTTTGGTATTTTTCTGATGTCTTATTGGTGAATTCACCTTTTCTGACCTTCAATGTCTGCCGCTTCACGATCACGTTTTTCAATTGCACTTTCTGCTTGGCGTTTGTATTCTAACAGTTCATGCATCCGCGATGAATTCGGGAAACGTTCAATCATTTCATTCACTGTTTTTAAATAGTTCTCGTAATCTTTCTGTTCAGCATAGTTAGCAAGCACAAACTGACTCAACTCCCATTCGTAATTCTCATTTTCAGTCTGAACATTGCCTTCTCTAGCAAGCTGCATATTCCTTTCCAGTGCCCGTTGTTTGATGTCGGGTGCAGCTAATACATCGGTACCCATGGTCGTTAACATCTCAGCTGTCAAATGCGCTGGAGCATCGTTCTTCTCATTCAAATCCAATGCTTTGCGGTAATATGATTGATACTTCTTAATCAAAGCTTGGTTTTCAGGGGAATAACGATTGTAAAATTTTCCAGCCGCTTGCAAATCATCGTAATAAAAGCCTTGTTCAAACCTTCCTAGCCATCCATATATGTACCATAACACGGGATCCTGGGCTTGTCCGCTTATAAAGCCGTCTGCCTCTTTGATTCGCTTATTCATTAAATTCCGAACCTCTGGAGAAAAAGTATGGTAAGCAAAAAGATCGCTGCTTGTATCAAATTCATGCACTACTTGCTGCTTCCATATCAGGTAGCCACCTTTTTCTGCTTGAGCCTGCAAAGGTGTAATCAAAAGTAGTCCTATAAAAATTAATTGAATTATTTTCAATGGTGTACTCCCGTATTTGGATCGCCTTGCATATGCAGATGCCCAACTCGCTCATAGCCATCCAGAATTCCTGAGCTATTATTATCTTGACCATCTAAAGCAATTACAAATTTTCCTCCATTACTTTTCAAAATGGGACTGCTATTAATATCCTCTAACTGCCAGAAATCCGCCCAATCCACACTGATTGAACGTGTCAGTCTAGCTGTTGGATTTGTACCATGAATCACTTCCCATATTTTATAAAAAGCCAAGCCTCGAAAAAATGATGGTGTAATATGCCACTTCGATCTCAGTGCCATCCGAGCCTGACCTCTTTGATTATAACGATTTAATTAGACCTATCAAAGACATTGAAAGCACGAGACATCCTAAAATAACTATTAGATTTGTTCTAACTTCAAACTGTTCATCTGGTAGCACAGATCGATCATGAGGGAACTTTTGATATGCTTGTTTTAAGAGAGAAGCAATCACCTCGCTTCGAAAAACCAATCCCCCTCCAATTACAACCCCGCTAACTGGCCCAATCAATTTAATTAATATATCCATATGCCTTCTATCTTATATTTCATTTACAGCCCCCCATTTCAAACCAACAGATCCTCCAAATATCGCATGGAGATAAGGGACCAGGTCTTGTTTCGCGCATTCCTCCCTCCCTTAGCAACTTAATGAATAACAACCTTTATCCATATTAGTTAAACTCTGCATAATCGCAACTTCTCACTGTTAGAATGCGCAAAGCAAAACCTTGTATCTCATAATCGCAGTCAAGTGACGCATTCATGTCTCAGTTATGCTTTTTTTAAAAAAAACTACCCCCAGTTTCAAGCGCTAAGCCGTGCAATATTCAAAGTACTTATAAAAAAAGTGGGTAACCACACATTTATTCATCATGCAAGCCTCAATAATTACTTAAATGTAAAGTTTTCCACAAATCATAAAAATATCTTAACATAAGTTAGCCCTATACCTTCATCACACCAATCAACACATGCAACACATTGTTTTATAAGAATAAAATATATATGCCTAAATAAAAGGCAGTGTGTCATATAGCGCTGAATGTGACAAACACATTGAAAAAAGACGAACTATCCACAATCTTATCCACAGCTTCTGTGGGTTGTTTTCCAACCCCTTATTTTACAACAACTTAGGCTATTTTAGATGCTAAAACTAAACTCTAAAGCCAATAAAAAAGCATGATGTACTACCATCTTTACTGATCAATAAGTACCCCCCCATTTTTAACGTTGGTTAAAAGCAGAGGTTTATTATGAAATAAGGGGGCAGAAAAAAAGGGAGCATATCTTGAATCTTGAAGTTGCCAGACATGTAGGCACTCATTATTCTCTGGTGGGAAGAATTATTAAGAAGGAGGAACAGGGTCAAGCCTTGTTTCGCGGGTTCCCTCATCAAAATATACCTCTAACATACTAAAACAATGCTCGTTTCATGAATTTTTCGCAGCCAAAGTGCGCGAAACAGGACCTGCCCCTCTTCTCTAGAGTTCTCAAAAATGTATCTGACTCTTTTTGTTCAGGATAAACAAGTTTATTCGTATTCATCCATCTTAATTTGGCATTAAACTTGCAAACTTGTGAAATAGAACATGCCAGTCGGGGTTTGGCATTGATGGGGTGCTGAAAATAGATTGTAGACCATCATGGTAACCATTATAAACATTAGAATGTTCGGCATTTTAATCAGGTTGGTTAAAGAACAGATTACAATTTTTAAAGAGGGTGCAGTCGTTATGAATAAAACAACAAGAAGAATTTCTCTCAGGCAATATTTCAAGATTGAAACGATAGCCATTTTTACAGCACTGCTGTTGATCTCCGGATCTTCCTTGTTTAGCCTCAATCAGGCGATCTCCTTAAGCAATACCATTGTTGAAAAATCATTGACTGATATTCATTCCACAATGTCATTGCGCCTTTCATTGAACCGCTCCGCTATGCCAGTCAATGACTACATCATTCACGCTGACCCCGAAGAAAAAATTCAGTATATGACACTTAAAGATGAAACCGATTATCAGTTCAAGTTGATCGCTACGACCATGGAGAAAGATCCCGTGCTTCAAGCATTATTGGCTCAGGCTTTACTTACCTGGAATCAAACAAATGTGCTGGCTGAGGATATTTTTCTTATAGATCACCCCATTGGAAACACCGACGCAGCGGAAAAAATGGAGCAGTTTGATGCTCTGGTGGATCGTGGAACCGACATACTCTCCAGAATATATAGTGGTATTTATCAAAACACTATCGAAAGTCAGAAGCAACTGGATAACATTAAACTTCGGGCAACACTGCTTATTATCTTACTATCTTTTATTGGACTACTCGTAGCCATTTTTGGCTCTATCAGGTTGGCCAGTCTCTTCTTCCCTCCGCTGGAGAAAATTTTGGCAGGCGTTCGTTTATTTGGGAGAGGTAAACTGAGTCACAGAATCGGCAATGAAATGCCGGTGGAGCTCACTGAATTAGCTGATGGAGTTAATGATATGGCAGGGCGATTGGATGATATTTATTCAGAGCTTAGAAAGTCATCCTACCGAGATTCCCTGACAGGTTGTTATAATCGTAGGAAACTAGATGAGGATATGATGGCCGCCTTCTCTCTGGCTAGGCGGAAACACGAGAATTTGGCCGTACTTATGTTAGATTTGGATCTCTTTAAACTGATCAATGATAAATATGGGCATGTTGCGGGGGACTCTGTACTGTTAAGTACGGCAGAAATTATACGTTCTCAATTGCGCAAACATGAAATCCTATATCGTTATGGCGGTGAAGAATTCATCATCATTCTACCTGCAACCCGTGCATCTGATGCCTTCATTTTGGCCGAACGTATACGCATCAGTGTAGGCAATAAGAAAATGGATGTTGGCAGTGGTGCCCCTGTCTCTGTCACTGTAAGTATTGGTATTGCCGATAATGCACAGGAAGACAGTAGCATCCAAAATATGATTGAACTGGCAGATAAGGCATTATATACCGCCAAAGAGAGTGGGAGAAATAGGGTTACAATCGCCTGAAAAATAGTGGTTCCCTAGAAAGTTTAATACCCAGAAAAAAAAGGGGCAGATACGAATGGCATTAACTTAAGCCGATTTAGCATATTTTCCTCTGTGTTTTATTCCTTTCATTTCGTGTCTCGGAGCGGTCAATAATTGATGGGGTTTGGGTCTTCTTTTCACAGCTCTGGGTTCGCTTCTTCCCAGTCGCTCTGTCGTAATATTTTCTGAGATTGAATCTGTAAGTAATCGTATCAAACGAACTTTATCATTACGGCTCATTCTTCTATGATTTAGATGAGGTTCCCATTGTCGCAGAGCTTGTAGGCTGCCTTTAAAACTGATTCGGCGCAGTTTCACGCCTTTTTTCTCCGCAGCTTCTAACATGAGGCGGCGAACACAGTTGTAGGCGATAAGGTGCATCAGTATTTCTTTGCCACCATTTCTGTTTTTTTTTGCAGCGCAAAATATCCATGCCCATCGTGGTTTTAATTTCCCTAAAGAAGAATTCAACATCCCAGCGTTGATCGTAAACATCAGCAACCTGACTAGCTGAGTATGTTTAAGCATTCAACACGGTCGTGATGATATGAAAGGCCAAGGCGGTACCTGACCCTTACCTTGCTTATCGTCGAACCAGGGAAAGTGTCCGGATGACTGCAAAGTAACAAGTTGACCATACTCCTACACTGGCCTAGCATTAATAACCTTGGAGATAGCAACTGTGGAAATAAAAATCGCACGACTGGATGACAAGCCGCGCATTCATCTGGAACACACACCTGAAGAACGTTTTAAAATAAGGTACACATGGGTTGAGGTTTGCTTTAACTCCACTGTTGCAAGCCAAACTAAGCAAGATTCTGATGATTTCAAAAGAGGTATATCTTGGTATGCCGCTTTCCGCTGGTTCCTAGGCAATAAAAATTCTTTTCTCGACGAACTTCTTGATGAAAAGAATTTTAAACCTGAACCAGTTACAAAACAAGATTACGACTTAAACCAAAGAACTTGGATGAAATGGATAAAACATTATGGCTGGTAAGGAATCTGTTGACCGACAAGACATTGAAAAGCTCGATGAGATACTTGACGAAAAAAAATGTATTTTGTTTGGTGGTGCCTCCCTGCTATTTTACGGTATCAGCAGAGGAACTAAAGACGTGGACGTTGAGTTGATAAATGGAACCACCGAACAAGCCCTCAATACTGAAAAGTTACTCAACTCCGCGAACATCCCAAATGACGTAACAAACAATTCAAGCGGCTGGGGAATGATTCCTTTACCTAAAGGGTACCAAGACCGAGCCATTCAAACCGAACTAAAAAACATAAAGGTTTTGAACCCTCTCGATTTTGTGCTTTCAAAAATGCGGCGAGGAACTGAAATAGACCAAAAAGACTGTTTAGCAGTTTGCAAGGCTCAAAAAGTTTCAGGGAAAGAAATTTCAAAACACCTTGAACTAGTCGATTTACCATCTGATCCCGCATCGCAATTATTTATAAAAAGGCTTAAATTTTTAACCGACGCAATGGAAAAAAAAGACCACTAACAAGAATTAAAGACCTTAAAAAAAAAGTAAACACAATCAACGCGAATAGGAAAGATAGTGAAAGATTATCTTTTCCCAATCGGAATTTAAAAACTAATTAAACAAGCAAAAAAACATCAAGCATAACATAAGGAACCAGCTTATAATTTTAATTGGATACAGGCATGGGTTAAGAGCTTCCGAAAGAAAGCAAGAATAACAAGACAGTCAATATCGAGAATAATTAAAAGGCTTGGGAAAGATGCAAAATTAAGTATTCCAATCACAACACACATACTCAAACATTCATCCGGCTATTACTTGGCCGACAAAGGTTATGATACAATATACCTTCTCGTTCCTCGCATTTTAATCGTAAGGCACTGTCATTACACGTGGTTTAATTTTTTCGGGGAGCTTATTGAGTAAGGGAAGAAATCCGCGAAACAAGACCTGCCATTCATTTTTAAAAAAGTGATTATTATGCTTACTTAGTTTTTATCAAGGAGGTGTGTTGTTATTTGTTTTTTTAAGGTATCGTAAAAAATTTACGTTGAATGCGCATGTAATAACTAACGAGGAACATGATGTTGAATATGAATTTTTCCGAACCTGTTGTGATTGATATTAACCGAGAGCCATGGTTAGCAAGCCCTAGGCAGGGGGTAGAACGAAAGCCTTTAGAGCGTGAACATGCTGAATCAGGGCATGTAACTAGCATTGTTCGATATGCTCCAGGATCAAGTTTTACAGCACATAGCCACCCTTATGGCGAAGAAATTTATGTGTTGGACGGTGTTTTTTCTGATGAATTTGGTGATTACCCTGCTGGCACATACATTCGAAACCCACCGGGTAGCACGCATACCCCATTCAGTAAACTTGGGTGCACATTATTTGTAAAATTAGGACAGTTTGCCAAAGGTGATGATGCTAGGGTATGTATTGATACAAACCGCGAGCCTTGGCTACAAGGGCAGGGAAACCTGACAGTGATGCCACTGCACAGCTTTGAAGTTGAGAGTACAGCTTTGGTGAAATGGCCAGCACATGAACGCTTTGTTCCGCATAAACACTTTGGCGGCGAGGAAATTCTGGTGTTATCTGGGGTATTTATAGACGAACATGGTGAATACCCAGCGCTTAGCTGGTTACGCAGCCCACATTTGAGCCAACATCACCCTTTTGTAAAAGAAGAGACTTTGATTTTGGTCAAGGTAGGCCACTTACCTGATCCACACGACTAAGATCAGCTCTTGCAATCACAAATTATGAATTCAAACGGTAATTCGGAGATTCCTCAGTAATCGTCACATCATGCACATGTGATTCACTCAAGCCTGCACCCGTAATTTTTACAAATTTCGCACGGCTGTGCATCGCTTCAATTGATTCCGCACCGATATATCCCATCGCAGCACGCAAACCGCCCACCAATTGATGTACAATATCACCCAATGAACCTTTATAGGCCACACGGCCTTCAATACCTTCAGGAACAAGCTTCATTGCTTCATCCACATCGCCTTGGAAATAACGATCTTTACTTCCCTTCTGCATCGCGCCAATCGAGCCCATACCACGATAAGATTTAAAGGTACGACCTTGATACAAAATCTTATCACCGGGTGCTTCATCGGTGCCTGCAAACATCGAACCAAACATACACGTGCTCGCACCCGCAGCCATGGCTTTGGCAAAATCACCCGAAAATTTAATTCCGCCATCGGCAATCACTGGCACACCCAGCTCATGGCCTGCATCAGCACACTGCATCACAGCTGTGAGTTGTGGTACGCCCACACCCGCAACAATACGCGTGGTACAAATCGAACCCGGGCCAATACCTACTTTCACTGCATCTGCACCCGCAGCAATCAAATCACGTACGGCTTCTGGTGTTGCAATATTGCCACCAATGACTTGAATTTCATCACCATATTTCTCTTTTATTTCACGAACCTGATCAATCACGCCTTGCGAATGACCATGCGCGGTATCGACAACAACCGCATCCACACCCTCTGCAAATAATGCTTCAAACCGCTGCATTTCTTTTGGACCAACGCCAATCGCCGCCGCTACAAGTAAACGACCCAAACTGTCTCTAACTGCTTTAGGATGCGCGGTAGATTTTTCAATATCACGCACTGTCACCATACCCTGCAAATAACCATCCGCATCCACAACGGGAAGTTTTTCAATACGATGTTCACAAAACAATGCCTTACACGCCGCTAATTCTGTTCCTGGAGCGACACTGACCAAGCGTGATAATGGTGTCATCATAGCACTTACAGACTTTTTACTATCAGTCTCAAAACGAATATCACGGTTTGTCACAATACCACTAACTTTTCCGCTGGAATCAAGCACTGGAAAACCAGAAAAGCCATTGGCACTCGCAAGCTTTTGCACATCTGCCAAGGTCATGCTTTCCGTCACCGTAAGTGGGTCTTGTACCACGCCCGCTTCATAGCGTTTCACTTTACGCACTTCTGCAGCCTGCTGCTCATTGGTTAAGTTCTTATGGATCACACCAATTCCACCTTCTTGAGCAAGGCAAATTGCTGTCGATGATTCTGAAACAGTATCCATCGCTGCTGAAAGAACAGGAATATTTAAACGAATCTTCTTCGTTAATTGCGCTGAAGTATCCGCACTCTTTGGCACGACTGAACTGGCTTGCGGCACCAGCAACACATCATCAAATGTTAGACCTTCGCCCGTAATGCGTGAATCCATGAATATACCTCCAGATACAAGGCGGTGCACACTAGCGCAAGAGTAAGCGCGCTTAAAGTTCCAATTCAGTACTATGATCAAATTTATGTTTTTTACAGTATTTAGTCAGAGGGATGTAGACCGTTTTAAAGGTACTTATCAGCCCACCCACAGAGCAGATAACTGCATAGATCATCTATTATTTAAAGAAATAATTAAAAATAGCATTATATTAAAATTAACTTCTAATAAACAAGCTTAAATTGATCACTATCATAAAGTTAAATGCAGTTATACAACCTGACCAGAACAATAACCTGATGCCCATGCCCATTGAAAATTAAAACCACCCAAGTGGCCTGTAACATCCACTACTTCGCCAATAAAATATAAACCATCCACATCTCGCGCCTGCATGGTTTTAGATAGTAAGTCTGCTGTATCAACACCACCCAGCGTTACTTCAGCAGTGCGGTAACCTTCTGTTCCGGCTGGCTTCAGCTGCCATGATTGTAGCTGCGAAACAATCTCATTGAGGTCTGTTTCTGATAAACTCTGCAAGGGTTTATCAGGGATATATTGTTCGCACCAATGCAACACCAAACGTTTGGGTAATATCTCAGCAAGCACAGTTCTTACATGCTGTTTGCCATGCAACGCTTGTTGCTCTCGCAGCCATGATCGCACATCCAAAGCGGGTAATAAGTTAATGCAAACAGCCTTCCCTGCTTGCCAATAAGAAGATATTTGCAGCATTGCAGGGCCACTAATACCACGATGGGTAAAAAGCATCGCCTCACGAAATGATTGCCCTTCGCAGCTTACAGCCACGGGCAGTGAGATGCCTGCCAACGACTTTAAGGATTCATGCACTAACCCTGTTAATCGAAATGGCACAAGGGCAGCTTCTGTCTGTATAATATTCAAGCCAAACTGACGTGCAATTTGATAACCAAAGCCTGTTGCACCCATCTTCGGAATCGACAGGCCACCCGTAGCAACTACCAACGATTCACAATGATAACAGGCCTCATTTGTATATACTTCAAAATGACTTTTTTTAATTATTTTATCAATTTCAGTGTGTAGTTGTATTTTTACATCATTTTTTAAACATTCCTCAAGCAGCATATCCACCACTTGCTTGGCAGATTCATCACAAAAAAGCTGTCCATGGTCTCGTTCATGCCATGCTATGCCATGTGACTCAAACATCTCCAGTGTGTCATATTGGCTAAAACGAGCCAATGCTGATTTACAGAAATGAGGGTTCTGCGACAAAAAATCATCTGCACCGGCATATAAGTTGGTAAAATTACAACGTCCGCCACCCGAAATAAGAATTTTCTTACCTGCTTTTTCAGCATGATCAAGTAACAATACCCGTCGCCCGCGCTTTCCCGCTTGCATAGCGCACATCAAACCTGCCGCGCCAGCCCCCAACACAATTACATCATAGTTTTCTATTATCACTGCCAAAACCAACCTTCCAAATTTCTTTTAAAATCAGAGCTTCCTCATGAATTAGAGCAGCTGTTTAACTTATAGAAGCGGTGCTATCACCAGCGATACAATCGCCATCACATTAATAAGAATATTCATCGAGGGTCCTGATGTATCTTTAAAGGGATCACCAACTGTATCACCCACAACAACAGCAGCATGTACATCCGTACCCTTACCACCCAAGTTGCCTTTTTCGACATGCTTTTTGGCATTATCCCAAGCACCACCCGCATTTGCCATCATTAATGCCATCAGCACACAACATACCAGTGCCCCGCCTAACATGCCGCCCAAAGCCTCGGCTCCCAAGCCAAAGCCAATCACAACAGGTGCAGACACTGCCAATACCCCTGGCAACACCATCTTCTTCAATGCTGCCGTTGTTGCAATATTTACACAGCGCGCATGATCTGGCTCGGCAGTACCTTCCATCAGCCCGGGAATTTCATGGAACTGCCGACGGATTTCTTTAATCATTTCAAAAGCAGCATCACCCACCGCAGTCATCGTCAGCGAAGCAACTAAAAATGGAAAAATACCGCCAAGAAACAAACCAACCAACACCAATGGCTCATTCAAATTCAATGAAAAACCCTCATGGTGTAAAGTGACCGTTTCTACAAATGCCGCAATCATTGCCAAGGCAGCTAAAGCAGCAGCTCCAATCGCAAAGCCTTTGCCAATCGCCGCGGTGGTATTACCTAGCTCATCCAAAGAGTCCGTAATTTTACGTGTTTCCTCACCCAGACCTGCCATTTCAGCAATGCCCCCAGCATTATCTGCCACAGGACCATAAGCATCGATTGCCATAGTGATACCCACTGTTGCAAGCATACCCACGGCTGCAATACCAACACCATATAACCCACATAATTGAGTGGATGCAAAAATAATCGCGCAAATAGTAAATACAGGAACAACCACCGACTCCATGCCAATGGCAAGCCCTGAAATCATTACCGTAGCTGGGCCTGTTTCACCCGCTTTAGCAATATCACGAACAGGTTTTCCCCCTGTATAATATTCAGTAACAAGACCAATAATAATACCGCCTACAGCACCTGATAATGCCGCACCCCATACCCCAGGCGCAATATCTGCAGCAGCAATCAAAAACCAAGCTGCAATCATAAACACAACCGAGGAGCCAATTGTCCCAATACGTAAAGCAACTTCAGGTGAGCTCTTGGCAAACATGCGCACCAAAGCAATGCCCATAATCGAACAAAGTAATCCCAAGGATGCCAGACCCAATGGTAGAAACATCAAAGCTTGCTGCTGACCAAGTGGGTCAAGAATATCTGCCGATATGGTGGAAGCCATCGCAATGGTGGCAATTATTGCACCGCAATATGATTCAAAAATATCCGAGCCCATACCTGCAACATCACCTACATTATCACCTACATTATCAGCAATCACCCCTGGATTACGTGGATCATCCTCTGGGATACCCGCCTCAATTTTACCGACCAAATCTGCTCCAACATCAGCACTTTTAGTAAAAATACCACCACCCACACGAGAGAAAAGTGCTACTGACGATGCTCCCATACCAAAGCCATGAATTGCATGCGCTGTGGCTGGGTCTCCAGCAAAGAACAAATACAGTGTCCCTAAGCCCAAAAGACCCAATGAGGCCACAACCAATCCCATAATCGAACCACCATAAAAAGCTACAGTCAGCGCTGCTGCGGCACCTTTTTTATGCGCAGCTACGGTCGTACGGACATTGGCGCGTGTGGCCGCAAACATGCCAAAATAACCAGCCAATGCTGAGCACCCTGCCCCTATAAGGAAGGCAATGGTGGTATTGATGCCTAGGCTCAATGCCAAAAGGACAGCAACAACCAATACGAATATGCCCAAAATTGAATATTCACGCTTTAAAAAAACCATCGCACCGACATGAATTGACTCAGCAATGCGAACTGCTTTGCCTTCACCCTCGGAGCAACTTAAAACAACACGGTATAGAATAAAGGCACACATAAGCCCTATCACACCAAAAAAAACTGGTATCATTTGCGTCATTATTTCCTCCCTAGAAAATATATTTTCTGCAATAACACTTTCATCATATCACCAAAATAAAAAAAAGGTGACTGATTTCTCAGCCACCTTGATAAAAACATTCTAAATTAATTCGAATTTAAAGTGTCAGGCTTTATAACGCGCAACAGAATCCATAATTTCCTTCTTGGCTGCATTCACATCTTCCCAATCATAGACTTTCACCCATTTACCCTTCTCTAAATCTTTGTAATGTTCAAAGAAATGCTTCACCTGATCTTTCAGAAAAGCTGGCATACCATCAATATCAGTTACGTCTTCATAAATTGGTTTAATTTTGCTCACAGGTACTGCCAATACTTTAGCATCCATGCCTGCTTCATCTTCCATCATCAATACGCCAACAGGACGGCAAGGAATCACACAGCCTGTAATCAGTGAAAATTTACACGCCACCAATACATCCACAGGATCGCCATCATCAGATAATGTATTCGGAACAAAGCCATAGTTACATGGGTAATGCATCGCTGTATGCATAAAACGATCAACATAAAATGCGCCTGATTCTTTTTCCAGTTCATACTTCACAGGATCAGCATGCTGCGGAACCTCAATAACGACATTAATATCTTCAGGCGGATTATTACCTGGTGGGATCTTGCTTACATCCATATCTGACTCCTTTGGGCTGGCTAAAAATTACAGTCCGCCATTGTAAGAGTGAAAAATACAGGCACAAGTGAAAACACGTGTTACACTTACTCCATGATTCGTATTTCTATTGCTGAACAAGCTCTTTATCACCGTAATATAGCAGGTGTATGGCATACTTATCCCATTTCAACTGCGAGCAAAGGTGCTGGCAATCGAGAAGGCAGTTTGCAAACACCGCTTGGCAAACATCGTATCTGCCAAAAAATCGGTGAGCATGAACCTATCATGACTGTTTTTCGCGCGCGACAAGCAGTGGGGGTTTATCAAGAAGGCATTGATGACCCACATCAAGACTGGATTCTTAGCCGTATTTTATGGTTAACAGGCACGCAAACAGGCATCAACAAACACGGTGCTGTCGATACCCATGATCGCTACATTTATATTCATGGAACCCATGCAGAAGAGCATATCGGAAGCCCTGCCTCACATGGCTGTATTCGCATGAAAAATGATGATATTATCCACCTTTTTAGCCATTGCGACATCGGCGAATCGGTTATCATTAAGCTCTAAAACAAAAAAAACACGATGTTTACAACTGCAAACACCGTGCTTCTAATTTCGTCTCTCAAAAAATTAATCCATCAAACTCATTATGTTACTCTTGCGCTGAAAACCAACGTTCCACATCCAATGCAGCCTTACAACCTTCACCAGCACTGGTAATAGCCTGACGATATACTGAATCAGCCACATCACCTGCCGCAAATACGCCTGCCACAGATGTTTGCGTACTTTTACCTTCTGTAAGCAAATAACCTGCATTGTCGCGTGTTATATCACCTTTAAAGAAACCTGTATTTGGCGTGTGCCCAATAGCAATAAACACACCATGCACAGCTACATCTTCCACAGAACCATCTTTGGTTGATTTCAAGCGCATGCCCGTCACACCCGAATCATCACCCAAAACTTCATCCAGTGTGCTATCCCACTTCACTTCAATATTAGCTGTAGAAAGCAGTTTATCCTGCATAATTGGTTCAGCACGCAAAGCATCACGACGATGTACCAGAGTAACCTTAGAGCAAATGTTGGATAAATAGATTGCTTCTTCCACAGCCGTATCGCCACCACCAATCACGGCTACTTCTTGGTTGCGATAGAAAAACCCATCACATGTCGCACATGCCGATACGCCGCGGCCAGCAAATGCCTCTTCACTCGGCAAACCTAAATAACGTGCCGACGCACCTGTTGCTATAATCAATGCGTCACAGCTATATTCCCCTTCGTCACCCTTTAAAATAAAAGGACGCTTACTTACATCCGCTTCATTAATGTGATCCCAGATTATTTTTGTACCAAATCTTTCTGCCTGAGCCTTCAAGTCTTCCATCATTTCAGGACCTTGCACACCATCTTTATAACCAGGGTAATTATCTACATCCGTAGTTGTGGTTAATTGCCCACCAGGCTGAACACCCTGAATGATAACTGGGCTTAAATTCGCGCGCGCTGCATAAATCGCCGCACTATAACCAGCAGGACCAGATCCCAGAATAACCAAACGATGATGTTGAACATCAGACATAGAAGAGCCTCCTAAAAACGAAATCGCAACCTAACCAGCTTAGCAACTACTTTCAATCTAAGGCTGTTGAAATAATAAGTCAGCTTCATGCTCGTTGGGGTCACATGCCCTAACTAACAGTATAAAACAAAACACCCTTTTTAATCATCTAAATTTCCAATGATAACGGCCATATAACTCATAAACTGACTGTTTGTTAAAATAGGTAACAATGTTTGTACTGGTTCTGACCGTGAGCATGACGAGCACAGTAAATACGAAAATAAACACTCAAAACATGACACTGAGAAATCTCTCTATACAACCCCTTACATAGATAGAAGACAAAATAATAATCACCCCTCCGACCCTATAAACGAAGGCCTTAACGCTGCCGATAACACTATCAGGCAAATTAAATCGAAAATTGCAACATGCAACATGCAACATGCACGCGAATGTTAGCAATTCTGATAAAATAGCCTGTAAATTTGTCTGTGTAAGTTACATCATTTAGAAATGTCTTTAGAAGAAAACTAAATTTTCACAGTCATGAGGACATTCATTTTATCATGCTTGAAATGACTGTGGTACAAATGATTGTGGCCGGTCAATCATAAAATTTACCTGCTATTTTGAACATTCGATTGTTCTTCTCCGGCATTCATGATGCAATAGCGCAATGAACACTTGAGGGGAAACCATGAAAAAGAAAATGCATATGACTACAAAGATTCTCATTTGGATGGCCGCAGGCTTGGCTGTAGGAAGCCTAATTAACGTCTTTGCATCACAAGTCTCTTGGGTTCAGGATTATTTGGTTAATGGGCTTTTCCTTGTTATTGGCTCTATGTTTATCAACTTGCTCAAGATGTTGGTTGTACCGTTGGTCACTTTTTCACTTATTTGCGGCGTATGTGGTATTGGGGACATCAACAAGCTTGGCCGCGTCGGTGGTAAAGCGTTTGCATTGTTTATGCTTACTACAGCTTTGGCGATTACATTAGCTATTGTCGTCTCTACCTTTTTTGCCCCCGGTGAAGGATTTGAACTTGCCAATACAGCAAGCAGCACATTCACAGCGCCTGCTTCTCCTCCTCTGACGCAAGTGTTTATTGATTTAATTCCGAGTAACCCTATTGCGGCTTATGCCGAGGGTAATATGTTGCAAATCATCTTTTTTACCATTTTATTTGCCGTATGTATTTTAATGGTGGGTGAAGTTGGCCAACCCATTATTGATGCCTCTGAACGCCTCAATGAAGTCATGATGAAAGTGGTGAATGTTGTGATGCTGTTAGCTCCATACGGTATCTTCGCGCTCATGGCAAAGACCTTCGCTCTACAAGGCCTCGGCATGATTCTGCCGATGATGAGTTATTTTTCTGTGCTAGTTTTTGTATTGATTTTACATGCCACTGGAACGCTAATGATTTTACTCAAAATATTAGGGCGCGTGAATCCCCTTACCTTCCTTAAAAAAATGCGTGGCACACAAATTTTCGCATTCAGCACATCCAGCTCTAACGCCACTATTCCTGTCACCCTACAAACCACTGAAAAGCGCCTTGGCGTGGATAATTCCACGGCCTCATTTATCGTGCCCTTTGGTGCTACTATCAATATGGATGGAACTGCCATTATGCAAGGTGTGGCAACAGTATTTATTGCCAATGTTTACGGTATTGATTTGGGTTTAAGCGGTTATCTTACCGTCATTGGTATGTCCGTCTTAGCATCCATTGGTACAGCAGGCGTGCCAGGTGTCGGTTTGATTATGTTAGCGATGGTTTTTGCTCAAGTTGGGTTGCCTGTTGAAGGTATTGCTCTGATTATGGGCGTGGATCGTTTGCTTGATATGATTCGTACAGCAGTGAATGTTACAGGTGATGCGACTATCACCACCATCGTGGCACGCAGTGAAAATAGTATTAATATGGATACGTTCAATAATCCTAATGCGGGTAGTATAGGTGAGGTACATATGCCCAATACGCAAGCCTCAACCACTTGATGAAACCCATATTCCTTATAACTTTCTGACCATCTGATTACATACTTATAAATGCTAAATCAAGAAGTCATATTTTTTCCACTACTTGCACAGGTGTTTCTCACCATGCTTGTGTGGCTATGGCTATATAAAACAAGAATTACAGAAATACGAAAGCGTCGTGTTAAGCCACAAGCTCTTGCCAACCATCTCGATCTCTCAAAACTGCTCCAGTCTGTGATAGAGCCTTCTGATAATTTTAAAAACTTATTTGAAACCCCTGTACTTTTCTATGTTGCTATCATCACTATATACATCACTCAAATGGTTGATTTCATATTCGTCATACTGACTAGTGTGTTTGTTTTATTCAGGTATCTGCATAGTTTTATCCATATAAGCTATAACCGTGTCACCCACAGGTTTAGCGTATACATAGCAAGCACATGTATACTCTGGATCATATGGCTATTGATTGGCCTTCGTTTGGTTGATATGGTTAAATTATAAATAATCATTATTTTTAATGAAAATATGAAATATATCGGTTTTTAACATTTTATAAGCTATAAAATACTTCATATGACATATATTTCGAAAGTTAAAATGATAAATTTATTTTTTAGAAAAATGCTCCGCATTAAATGTTGAGCGCTTTTTGCAGACGCTTCTGCACCTCTTGCAAAGCTACATCGTCGTATTTTTTTACAGGCAAAGCTCCCCAAACAGGCGCTGGCCATGCCGCATCTGTTTTATAGCGTACAACATGATGCACATGCAGTTGCGGAACCATATTACCCAACGCTGCCACATTGATTTTATCAGCTTCAAACAGCTCGGCTAACATGCGTGAAACCTGTGAAGATTCTCGCATCAATTGCTGCTGATCAGCCTCACTCAACTGGTAGATTTCAGAAATATTCTCCCGCTGTGGCACAAGTATTAACCACGGGTAGTTGGCATCAGGCATCAAAAGTACTGCGCATAAATCCAACTGCCCAAGCACGATACAATCTTTCTCTAACTGTTTGTGTAATATCACTTTTTTCTCACTCGTTATCTCACTCACACGACTCTCCAACTTATATTAGCGCGCACCACATCTTTGGGGCGACCAATATCAAACCATTGTCCACGATGTAACATGCCCGTGCAATGCTGTTTCTCCATCATACGCTTCATCGGTTCTAACAATGAAAACGATGTGCATGGCGGATATTTTTTTAGCACACTATCATGCCAAATAGATACGCCTGAAAAAGTATAGCGCGGTTTTTCCTGCAAACATACTAGCCCATCTTTTATAGAAAAATCACCTTCTGGGTGATGCTTTGGATTTGCCACCAGTGCCAAAGAACACCCATAGTCAGGAGCTTGATTTGCCAGACCCTGCACATCCACATCCGCTATCACATCCGCATTATGCACCAATACAAGTCCTTCTCCAGGCAGCTTTTCCAAAGCTGTTCGTACCCCACCCCCTGAATTCAAAAGTTCATTTTCTTGGCTAAAAATGATATTTACACCCCAATGCTCACCATTTCCCAAATAATCCATTAACATATCCGCATGATGATGGGTATTCACAGCAATATTCCGGATACCCTGCCCAGCAAGCTGCCGAATCACATGTACAATAGCGGCCTCACCTTGAATTTTCATCAATGCCTTCGGTCGGTTGCGTGTCATCCACTTCAAACGTGTTCCCAAGCCTGCCGCTAGAATTACGGCGCGGTCGACTGTTTTTTCAATGTGCAAGATAAGCTCCTTCTGCCAAGTCTATCATGTTCGCCAACATCGTATTGACTGGCACATTTATCCCAAGACTCTTGCCTTTCTCCATAATATAACCATTCATCGCCATAATTTCTGTCGGTTTTTCATGCAATACATCCTGCCACATACTACTTTTTACCTCACCTGCCACGCAGGTTAACTGCATATGCTTTTCAATCATGCTTTTATCTAGCTTCACGCCCATTGTATGTGCAACAGCAATAACTTCTGCCATCGCAGCACACACCCAAACAGACATCTCTTTATTCAAGGCAACATCCCGTGCATAACGACGCGTTAGTGCTGTCACTGCATTAAAACCACAATTCCACAGCATTTTCTGCCATAATATACTTCGCATATCCTCTTCAAGCTTGGCATCTAGTCCTGCCTTCTGCCAAGCATCTTGCAGCGATTTCAATATGATATTATCGCCTTTACTATTGCTCCAAGAACCCAAACGAATATGACCCGCCGCAGAATGAATCATATGCCCCGCTTTTTCGATACGCACACCAATAAAGGCTGATGCGGCAAGCACAGGATGCTTTGGAAAATATGCCAAAACTTGATCAGAAGCTTGTACGCCATTTTGTAATGTTAACCAAGTCACTGTGGGTTTTACTATGCTCTCTAATGCGCAACACAAAGCATCCAGTTGCGTTGTCTTACAGCATAATAAAATAACATCACAATCAGCCAGTGATTGAACATCACCGCTAGCATACACTTGAAAAACATTCTTCTTTTCACCACTTTCATACAGCAAACCACGATGCTGTAGTGCCTGCAAATGTTTGCCGCGGGCAAAAAATACTACCTCCAAACCCGCTCGTTGTAATGCTAGCCCATAAAAACAACCTACCGCCCCAGCTCCAGCAATACCTACACGAATCTTTGCTCCCACCTTTCCACCTCCTCGATCTTCTCATTACTAGGAAAATGCTTCATTTGCACGTTTGTTTCATGTTATGGTGCGACCACCTATTTAATAAATATGTCAGAGCATAATACAGTTGGGAGCCTCCATGCCAAACAGCGAACAAAACGAAGACCAGAAAAAAGCCTTGTTACGTCAAGATGCATTGGATTATCACCGCCTCCCAACTCCTGGAAAAATCAGCGTGCGTGCCAGCAAACCATGTATCACCCAACGTGATTTATCGCTTGCATACACCCCTGGTGTCGCAGAACCCTGTTTGGCCATTGAAAAGAACCCTGAACTAGCAGATGAATATACATCACGCGCCAATTTAGTTGGGGTGATTAGTAATGGTACTGCTGTGCTCGGTTTGGGCAACATTGGTGCATTGGCTGGCAAGCCTGTGATGGAAGGTAAAGGCGTATTATTCAAACGTTTTGCTGATATTGATGTGTTTGATTTGGAAGTAGATGAGCTTGACCCGATGGCTTTTGTGGAAACTGTCGCACGCCTTGAGCCCACCTTTGGCGGCATCAACCTAGAAGATATTAAAGCACCTGAATGCTTTATCATCGAAGAAGAGCTTAAAAAGCGCATGAATATCCCTGTATTGCATGATGATCAACATGGCACCGCTGTGATTATGGCAGCAGCATTTATTAATGCATTGAAATTACAGGATAAAAAGATCGAAGATGTGAAAATCGTTTGCCTTGGTGCAGGTGCTGCAGGGTTTGCTTGCATGAAGCTCATTGAGCAACTTGGTGCCAAACATGAAAATATCTTCTTCCTTGATCGCAAAGGTGTGATTCACAGCAACCGTGAAGAGGAGCTTCCTCCTCACAAAGCTTACTTTGCCAATGGAGAAAAAGCTCAAAGCCTTGAAGAAGTCATGGTTGATGCAGATGTATTTGTAGGGCTATCGCAAGGCAATGTAGTCAAACCTGAAATGCTACAAAGCATGGCTGACAAACCCATTGTGTTTGCCATGGCAAATCCAAACCCAGAAATCGACTATGAACTCGCCATGAAAACACGCAGCGATTTAATCATGGCAACAGGTCGCTCCGATCACCCTAACCAGGTGAATAATGTGCTTGGCTTCCCATTTTTATTCCGTGGCGCACTCGATGCCCGCGCCACCACATTCAATGAAGAGATGAAACTTGCTGCAGTTTATGCACTGGCTGAACTTGCCCGCAAAGAAGTGCCTATTTCTGTGTTAAAGGCTTATGGCGAAAAAGAATTACGCTTCGGACCAAAGTACATTCTACCCAAACCTTTTGACCCACGTTTGATTGAAGTTGTGCCTGCCGCTGTTGCCAAGGCTGCAAGCGATACCGGTGTCGCCCGCAGACCCATTGAAGATTATGCCGCTTATGCCGATGCTTTGGGTGATCGCATTGATCAATCACGCACTTTTATGCGCATGATTATCGAAAAAGCCAAACATCAACCCCTAAAATTGGTCTTACCTGAAGGTGAGGATGAGACGGTCATTCGTGCTGCTACTATTATGCGTGATGAAGGTGTTGCAAAGCCAATCTTAATGGGTGACCCCGACACAATCACTGCACACTTCAAGGCTATGCATTTGAATGCCGATGGCATTGAAATTTTAGATCCACATTTGGAAGACTCTCGTTTTGAAAGCCTTGCTGATGCTTGGTACTTTGATCGCAAACGTCAGGGTACGTTACGCCAAGATGCTGCCAAAAATCTACGTCATGATCGCAACACTTTGGCAGCTATGATGGTGCGCCAAGGCTTTGCAGATGGCATGCTATCAGGTCGCACAGCTCATTATCCGGACGTGCTTCGTCCCGTATTACAAGTCTTAGGGCATGACAGCACCACAGGCAAACGCCACCAAGTTTATGGCATGTATATGATGGTAATGGAAGAGCATGCCTATTTCATGGCTGACTGCACCGTGAATGTGGATATGAATGCTGAACAACTGGCTGAATTGGCAGTACTTACTGCCGAAACGACCGCTTCACTGGGCTGCGAAGCACGCATCGCCATGCTTTCTTTTTCTAACTTTGGTAGCGCATCTCACCCTGAAGCCAAAAAGGTGGCCGATGCCGTGCAAATATTACACCGCGAGCACCCTGAACTAGCCGTTGAAGGTGAAATGCAGGCTGATACAGCCGTTAACCCAAGCATTCTGGCACAATACTCTTTTTCACACATTAAAGGTGCTGCCAATGTACTGATTTTCCCAACCATGCAGGCAGGTAACATTGCTTATAAACTACTTAAAGAATTGGGTAATGGAACTGCCATCGGGCCCATCTTGATTGGTCTTCCGCAGCAGGTTCATGTATTACAAACGGGTGCCAGTGTTGATGATATTGTAAATATGGCTGCTATTGCATCTGCCCGCGCAAATTAAAGGCTTTCAGCCCAACTAACGCAGACAATTGCTTCACAAACATACCTTCGCACATTGATCGGTATTTGAACTACTTACACAGTTGAGGGTGTAGGCTTGCTTAATGAATCACAGTAGCTTGTGAATTCAGCTTGTCTTTTATAATTTTACTAAGCTTTTCAATATTAAAAGGCTTAGAAATAATTGTATGCTCAGTCAGCGATATCACTTCATCCAAAGCCGCATCTATGTCATAACCCGTGGCAAAAATAACCTTAATGTCGGGTTGAATCTTTGTGATTCGCTGAATAGCTTGTACGCCCCCAAGTCTTGGCATCACAATATCCGTGATGACAAGTGCAATGTCATCTTGATTATCCATAAATACCTTGGTCGCTTCCAAGCCGTCCGATGCCTTGAGCACTTTGTAACCCAGTGTTTCCAGCACCTCTTCACCCATTTCAAGAATTTTTATTTCATCATCAACCAGCAGAATCAACTCATTATTTCCCAACTCAGAAACATTCGTTTCTTTTCCTTTTAGAGGCATAGAAACAGTATTTTCGACTTCTAATAGTGGGATATAGATATGGAAGGTTGAGCCTTTGCCCTTGCTACTTTTCACTTCGATAAAGCCATGGTGCCTCTTAATAGCACCAAAGGCCATTGATAAGCCAAGCCCTGTTCCTTTTCCAACTTCCTTAGTGGTGAAGAAGGGTTCAAATATATGTTCAAGCTGATGCTTAGCAATACCATCACCATTATCTTTAACACTTATATGCGCATAATGAGCTGCCCTAAAATATTTATTATTTTCAACAAATAACTCGTCCGCATAAAACTTCTCAACTCTAATTGTAATACGTGGTTCCTTCACACCTTTAAGCGCATCACGAGCGTTGTTAACTAAATTCAACAACACTTGATAAATCTGTGTGCTATCGCCATTGATTTGTATCGCATCTTGATCAATATCTAGGTGCATATCGATATTTTCGGGTATAGATGTGCGTAAAAACGTAAACACTTCTTCAACCAGAGGTAATAATTGAAGTTGTTCCATATTTACCCTGTCTTTACGAGCAAACGTGAGCAACTGCTGAATCAAACCTACCGCACGGCTTGAAAGCAGTTCAATATTGATTAATTTTTGTGATGCATCTGGATTTTCTTGTAGCTTTTGCTTTGCCAAATACACATTACCCGTAATACCAGCTAAAATGTTATTGAAATCATGAGCGATACCGCCTACCAATGTTCCAATAGCATCCATCTTCTGAGCCTGTTGGAATTTTTCTTCAAGTATTTTTTGCTCCGTAATGTCACGCTGAATGGCAACCTGAAACAGTATATTCCCTTGCGCATCCAACACAGGTGCAACGCTTCTCTCCACCTCACAAAAAGAGCCATCTTTACATTTGATAATGACTTCACCCTGCCAAGATTTGCCTTCTTGGGAGTTTTTCAACAATTCATCGTAAAAAGTATCTGGATGCTCGTTACTTCGTAGTATTTTTATGTATTCACCAACTGCCTCCTCAGCAGAATAGCCTGTCATTCTTTCAAATGCAGGGTTAACATACTCAAGACGCGCATCTAAATCCGCAATAATAATTGCATCATTTGCATATTCAAAGGCACTATGCAATTTTTGCAAAAGTGCATCCCTTTGCTGCCTTTCCATAACAATCCCAGCAAGCCTTGCTGCTGATTCTAAATCGGTTAACTCATATTCATTCGGTGAGGCAGGGTAATCATAATACATACCAAAGGCTCCCAGCACTTTTCCCATACTATCTTTGATGGGTTCAGACCAGCAACAGCGCATACCATGAAGAAGCGCAACCTCTTTAATTTCAGTCCATTTTGAACTCGTCTCAATATTTTCAACAATAACCCGCTTACCAGTATAGGTCGATGTGCCACATGAACCCACATTTGAGCCGCTTTCCAACCCATTTATAGCTTCACAGTATTCATTTGGCAGGCTGGGAGCACTACCATACATCAATTTATCGCCCTTTAACTCCAATATTGAGCAACGTAAGCCTGGGTGACGTGATTCATATAAAAGTGCGATAGCATCATAGATTCCGCCTGCTGGGTCTCCTTTTGCAATCATCTTTAAAATTTCCGAAGTCTTCAGGAGTGTTTTCTCAGAAGCACGAACTACTTTTTCCCTTTCTAAACTTCTAATGCGGAGCGTAATGTTTTGCAGGTAGGTACTGTATGTAAAGTTAGCGCTATATAGCAAAAATAGCATATAGCAGGCACACACCATTGCAACGGGCACCATGACATCGCCGGACACTAAAAAGAGATGAGTAATCAAAGGTATCATCGTTAATGATACAAAGATAAATACGGTCGAGCGCAATGCGGATAGTGTTGTAATCGCTCCTGAAGTCATGCCTGCAAGAATCACTATGGTGGCCGCTTGACGCACAAAATCATCCTCTGGAAACAAAAATATTCCAGCCGCCCCCCAAGCAAGACCCGCAAATATTGTTACAACAACATACAGCTTCTCCCAAAAGCCTATTGAATCAGGAGCCTGTAACTTAAAAGTAAAATAAATTACGGTTCGAGCCGCAACTATTAAACCCACTACAAACAACCATATAAGAACAATACTGTGTTCTATGACTGGCCATTGAATATAAGCAAGAATAGATGCTGCAAAAGAAGTCCCTATTGCGGAAGCAAACGATGGTGTATTAAGCAGCCGAATCTGCTCCATACGAATCTGTACAGATTCTGAAGTATTTCCTCGGGCATCTAACATTGCACGATTATCAAAAGAATTTGTTTTTTCACCCATAATAAAGATGATAATTTATGTAAAGTATAAAAACAATGCGCGCGTCCACTTCCAAAGTCCTTAGAAGCAAGCGAGTTAGCCCTCAACACTAATTTTAAAGCTGTTTACCTTGGCATGAAATCAGCACAGTGCTAAAGCTTTACCCTCTTGGCAAGTACGTTGAAGGGTCTAAAGTCTTACCAAAACGACGTACTTCAAAATGCAAATGAGGGCCAGTCGAATGTCCTGTTGATCCCACACGCCCCAACAGTTGATTACCGTCAACTTCATCTCCAGCTTTAACTGCAGAGCTAGACAGGTGTCCATAACGTGTCCGATAGCCATACCCATGATCAACTTCGATCAAATAGCCGTAACCACGCATCTTCCCCGCGAACACAACCACACCACGACTCGCAGCCAATACAGCTGCACCAAATCTATTGGCAATATCAACCCCACTGTGCATAGCCCGTTGACCGGTAAATGGGTCAATACGCATACCGTAATGCGAGCTCAAGTATCCACCTTCCGTAGGCCATGCATGAGGCCGAGCCAAACTCTCTTCACGATCACCTTGTAAAACCATATCAATGGCAGATAGCTGTGCATCTAAGTGGGTCAGCTGTATATTTACATATTGCATCTGACCATCCAAAGCTAATATAGGAGTCTGCTCTAGGCGCGGCCCACCCAATGCAGGGGTAACACCAAAATCAAATTCATTTTTATTTAATTTAGACACTTCAACCAAGCGTTCTCCAAGGGAATCCAAACGCAAAACGCTCGCCTGCATGTGCCCAAGATTACGTGCGTACACAGCCAACTTCTTCTTTTCTATATCCAATTTTGTTTGCATAGCTGCATATGCTTCATTTTGGCGTTGACGCGCCACTTGTAACATTTCTTGTGAATTTTCTAAGCTTAACTTCACCTGTTTCGCTTGATATACGCTGTACGTGCCCCAGCCTGCAAAGCCGAGCAATAGCAAAACCGTCGCAGCAACATAAAAGAAACTACGCTGACTTACGCGGTAAGTACGTATCTGCCCAGCATCTGGCACCAACATTAATGAAAAATATTTCAATCTATCCCTACTCCTCACTTCACCCAAACACGCATTTATAACAGTGCCGCATGTATTAGTCAAAGAAACCTGTGTAACTCACGTTAAAAACAGGCATATCTCATTTTTCACAGCTATTATATTTGACCCTTGTCACACACGGCTTATGATTTGCCACATGCAATTGTCAGACCAAACTCCCTTATCTATCGCGCGTCATGCCATCCAGTTTATTTGGCAAACATCATTAGCTGTCCATAATAATAAAACCATTGGTCTATTGGGCAGCCAAATAAAAGGAGAAATTGACACCGCAACACACACATCATGGTGGCAAGTATCACCTTCACCTTCGGCACAAGATGTAACGTCGATCACACAGGAAAATATCAATCAATTTTCACAAACTTGGCAAAGTAACCACATTTTTTTATCAGGTGTCTACCAATTCTCACAACCAACGGTCTATTCAATGCAGGCCACAGAAGATCTTTTAAAACCATATTTCAATCACCACGATGATATACCCTTTATCCACCTAAACATCTCTTTTGATACCAAAGGAGTACTGGAATCCGAGGCGTGGATTATACAAAATGAGCAAGCCATACAAATTCCTATGCTGCTGACTGAAGATAGACAACCAGCAGCAAAAAGTTAGGTTTGCCAAATGCGTATTTGCCATATTGGTTTAAATCACAAAACAGCACCTGTTGAACTTCGCGAGCGCCTAGCTGTACCAGAGAAGGGTATTGCGTCTATTTTGCAGGCTCAAGTTGCCCTCCCCTCTATTCGTGAAGCGGCACTACTTTCAACATGTAATCGCGTAGAAATGACGGTTGTTACCCATGATCCTGATGCAGCCATTGCACTGGTTCACGAATGGTTTGCAAGCACATCAGGCATGGATCTTGAGCAAGTTTGCCCTCACCTTTACGCTTACACTACCGATGATGCCGTGCGTCACTTATATGCCGTTGCTTCTGGTTTGGATTCTTTGGTATTAGGTGAGCCACAAATTTTTGGGCAAGTAAAAGCATCCTATGAACAAGCTTTGGCTGCTGGTACTGCGGGTCACATCCTGCATCGCTTATATCAATCCACTTTTTCTGCCGCCAAACGTGCACGTACTGAGACATCTATCGGCAAGCAATCTGTGAATATTTCGTCCTGCGCTGTTGAACTCTCTAAACGTATTTTTGACGATTTAACAGGCAAAACAGTATTACTTATTGGTGCTGGTGAAATGGCTGAATTGGCTGCCCGCCACCTGCGAGCTAATGGTTGCAGTAATATTTTAGTCGCTAACCGCACTTTAACTCGCGCTCAAAACCTGGCAATTGAATTTGAAGGTCATGCCCTAACACTGGAACAATTACCCGACTATTTGGATTCTGCTGATATCATTATTTCTAGTACGGGTGCAAACACCTATGTATTGTTACCTGAAGTCGTTCAGCAGGCTATGGAAAAACGAGCTGGCAAGCCGATGTTTCTTGTAGATATCGCAGTACCACGCGATATTGATCCTCGCATTTCCGATATTCCAGGCGCATATGTTTACGATATTGATGATTTACAACAAGTGGTTCAAGGCAACCGTGAAAATCGCGAAAAAGAATCCGAGCAAGTACGTATTTTGCTTCTTGAAGAAGAAAAAACATTCTTATTATGGCTAAAATCCCTCGAATCTGTACCGCTTATTCGTAGCATTCAGCAGAACAATGAAGCCGTCCGTCAAGATGAGCTGCTTAAAGCACAGCGTTATTTAAAAGACTTATCACCCGAACAAAGTGAAGCGGTTGAACGCTTTAGCCGTTCTTTAATGAAGCGCTTTTTACACCCAAGTTTACGCAGTTTAAAGAGTCTTCCCGAAGATATGGAAGGTGATTTACTGATGGGTGCGGCACGCAAGTTATTTGGTGTGGAAATAAAATCTATAGAAACAAGTGCGACAACACATGATAGGGAGCCCGATGAACACACGTCTGGATGATATTTTACATAAGCGTGAAGACCTTACCGTCATCCTGTCCGATCCTGAAGTTATATCTGACCCCAAGCGTTATACTGAGCTTTCGCGTGAATTTTCGGAAATTGAACCTATTGCAGAAAAAGCTGCGCATTACCTAGCACTGCAACAACAGTTAGAAGATAATCAGGAGTTGATGGCAGATAGCGATTGTGATGCTGAACTTAAAGCTATAGCACAAGAAGAAATTCTAGACCTCAAAAAAGCCATGTTAGCCTGCAATGAGGAACTTACATTACTGCTTTTGCCCAAGGACCCCAATGATAACCGTAACATCATTTTGGAAGTGCGCGCCGGCACGGGTGGTGATGAAGCGGCTCTTTTTGCGGCTGATTTATTTCGTATGTACAGCCGTTATGCCGAAATAAAAGGCTTTAAGGTTGAAATATTATCCAGCAATGGCACAGGTATTGGTGGTTACAAAGAAGTCGTGGCACAAATTACAGGAACAGGCGTATTCTCCACTTTCAAATTTGAATCTGGCGCCCACCGCGTACAACGTATTCCCACGACCGAATCAGGTGGTCGTATTCATACATCTGCTTGCACTGTTGCCATTTTACCCGAAGCCAAAGAAGTGGATATTGATATCCGTCCCGATGACCTGCGTATTGATGTCTACCGTGCCTCTGGCGCTGGCGGCCAGCATGTTAACAAAACCGAATCAGCAGTACGCATCACCCACATTCCAACTGGTACTGTGGTGCAGTGTCAGGATCAGGCCAGTCAACATAAAAACAAAGCCCAAGCTATGAAAGTATTGCAAGCTCGCATTCTCGATAAAAAACAACAAACTGCCCATGACGAACGATCAGAAGCACGAAAGGACATGGTCGGCTCTGGCGATCGTTCGGAGCGCATTCGCACCTACAACTATCCACAAGGCAGGGTCACCGATCATCGCATCAATTTAACTTTATATAAGTTGGAGCAAATTCTTGCTGGTGAAATGAACGATCTCATCCAGGCATTGCAAACCCATCACCAAGCGGAATTACTTACCGCACAGCAAGGCTAATGACTGTTCAGCAAGGCTTGCATGGTGCGATCAAACTATTACATAATGCCGCATGTGAAACACCACGTTTGGATGCAGAAACGATTTTAATGCATGTATGGGGCATTAGCCGCACCCAATTGATTACCAAAGCCCACGATGATTTACCCGAGAATATTCAAGCAACCTTTGATGATGCCATTGCTAAGCGCTGTAAACGCATACCTGTCGCATATATTACGGGTGAAAAAGAATTCTGGTCACGAAACTTCAATGTCAGCCCCGATGTATTGATTCCACGCCCTGAAACAGAACATTTAATCGAAGAGTTGTTAAAACTTTATCCCAATACCCAAGCTCATTACCACTTTGCCGATATTGGCACGGGGTCTGGCTGCATTGCCACCACCATTGCCCTTGAATATCCCAATGCCACTGTGATTGCGACGGATATTTCCGAAAAATCACTCGCCATTGCTAAAGAGAATGCCATAAAACATGGTGTAGAGCAGCGCATAACATTCAAGTCTGGCGATTTATACCAAGCTTTTGATAGCGGTATACCCAAGCTGGATGCCATTGTTTCTAATCCACCTTATGTCAGTCAAGATGAAATGCATAAGCTGGCAGCAGAGCTTCATCATGAACCAGCCCATGCTCTTACCGATCATGCTGATGGGCTAAGTTTACTAAAGCACTTATTAGAGCAAGCCCCTAAGCACCTTAAACTAGGTGGTTATTTATTGTTAGAATCAGGTTTATGCGGTTTACCTGAAACAGCTAAGCCTATGACCATACTACACCTCTATCATGATTTAGCAGGGCTATTTCGCGGTGCTATTTACCAATATTTAAAGGATTAAGCATAGCTCCTAATTTGCTTGGAATATAAAGTACACTACGATGATACAGACCTATATAGAGGGGAACCCATCCATCATTGCTTCAAAGTACTGGCTTTAAACCAAGCAATAATGTCATTACGATCGCGCTCAGAAATAGCAGGAAGAACCATACGTGTATTAGCTTTTATTTGTCTTGGATTGATAAGCCAAGCTTGTAACGCCGCATCATCCCAGACATCAAAAGGCACCCCACTAATGCTTGGTTTTTTCCCGTAAATAGCAGCTAAACCAGGCCCAACTTTTTTATAGTTTGAATCCAAGTGGTGGCACGGGCCACAGCGAATGCCAGCCACAACTTTACCACGTATGGCATTGCCTTCTGCTGCCATTGCCACACCAAAAAATAAAAAGTTACTCAGTAGCAACATTTGTAGGAAACAAGTCAAACGTCAACGCTCCTTCTTGGCCATGATAACTTAAGCGCACATAAAGCTGGTCATGCTGCATATCATTTACTAATAGCGCGCGCCGATAAACACCCAAAGCACCATCGGGCATCGCCTGCCTCCATTTTGAATCCGGTGTACGAATTTTAACCAATAAATCAGGAATATGGCGTTGTCCTTCACGATTTATAATCACTAAAAACTCATTCATGCCTTGCCGCATAACTTCAGGGCGTGTTTCAAGACGGACATTAAAAGAACCCCACTTCTGCGCAGCAGGAGTCCATACCTCTGGGGAAGAACAGGCTGAAAGAAGACATAACACCACTGCAAACAGTTTTAATTTCATTCTAACCTTTCCCTTTTAAGCATGGGCTTAGCATGAGCTTGCAAATAACCCAGTATTTTCTGTTGTTCAACATCACTCATTACTAGCAAACCGCGCTGCTCTTTATGCCGCTGCATGCGCGCAACGACCATAGGCCATGCTGTGGCGATATGTGCATCGGGCATGGGCAGACCATGGCAGCTAGAGCACTGGCGTGAAAACTGTTGAAAAGCAGCTGACTGCTGATCTGGGTATGATGCAAGGCTTGGCTCGGACTCCGAAGCACATGATGAAAGAAATAGCAATGCAGTGCCCAAATACGTAACAGCACTATTTTTTATCATCGCCATGCTCAGCTGTTCTTTTTGTTTCATTCAAGCCATCAAATTCTTCCACATCTTCAGCTTCACCACCATCATCACCATACATCATGGTCATAAAGTAAACAAAGCCACCAAATACCAAGATATAAGCAAGAGCACCCACATGCCCCCATGTAAACCATGGGCGAGGATTATCTACACGATCACCCCAAAAAGGCACTGTTAAACCGTATGCAGCCAACAGAACTACCACAATAATCGCCCAGAACCACTTGGGCACACGGCCACGCGATTCTAAGCCTACCCCACTGGCAATAATCTCTTCATCACTCATGCCCTGCTTTTCTATCTGTTTGCGAGGCTGAGGCTGACCATCTCCAAACAAGCGTTCATTGTCTTTATCTTCTTTATTAATCTCAGCCTCCTGCTTTCGCTATGCCTTGGGCATAGTGGTATACTGTAAAATCATCCTGCCAACCATCACTGGTCTTGGCATGTACTATAAAACGATGTAAACCCTGCTTCAAATCGGGGGATATATGCATAATCACATCTTTTCGCCCCGCAGTCTCCCAATTCACACTATTGGACTGTAAACTATACTCAGAAGCATTCAAACCTTCGATTCTTAACTGCATATCAGCTGGGCGGTAACGTTTGTTAGAAACGTTGATACGATAATCATTGGCCGTCATGCCTTGCAATAACTCCGCCTTATCTGCCAACAAAACATACGGCTGATAACCCATAATACCGACCGTAAACCACAATGTGCCAATAACTGCCCCTACCGTGGCCGCGCGGGTGCGCGATAGCAACGAGGTTAAGCCATTGCGTCCAGCTTTTGACTGTCCAAAAGCAAAACTTAACAAGCCAGGCCCTTGCATTTTTTTACTCTTACTGTGCAATGTATCACAAGCTGCTACGCAATCACCGCAATTAATACAGCTATCAAACACCACCGTCTGACGCGGATCGATATCTAAGAAACAGCTATCTTCACAATATGTACAATTCAAACAATGATCCGAACGAGCCTCATCATAAGCAATATGTAAGGTTTCCCGCGTTTTGAATGAATGTTGCCAAATACGATATACACACATGTACTTGCATACCAAGTGCCGCATCACACTCACATCAATCAACACGACCAAAATACACACGCAATATATCCACAACAGGTTTCTCGCTTCAGCTACCGGTTGCAACGTTAAAAATGACCAAATCACACTAGGGGAGAAAAAATACAACAGCGGTATAATCGCAAACAGCATGGACACCAGTAAAAAAGATAACCCCAGCACAATTTTATTAATCCACCGATCTCTGCGCACTGCGATTTTCATCTTCTGACCTGTCACATCCATCATCAGCGCTCGCCTGCCTAACAGTTTAGCTGTCATGCTATTTGCCCATTCTGATAATGTGTTTTGCGGACAAATCCAACCACAAAATACTGAGCCAGCCCACGAATACATAAAAATCAAAAGTGTCGCCGCCATGATCCAAAAACCCATGATAATCGACATATCAGAAAACCAAACCTGATAGTCTAACATATGGAAAGCTCCAGCCATGGTATCAATTCGAAATAATCCAGAGACAGGAATCACGACCAAAAGAACAAACACAAAGTATTGCGCAAACCGTCGCCATTGGCGCACCGATTGAGCACCCGGAACATGTTCTTGCACGATAGGTATTTGACCAAGCTGTTTCTGAGCATTCATTTCGGTACCCTAGCATATGGACTAAGCTGATGCAGTTTATCTTTGAGTTGTTGAAAGGCTCTATTATCATGGTGTTCCGCAGCCAACGCTATCATTGCTTTTAACGCACCCTCATGATCAGGGCGAATGGCTAAAATATGCTGCAATGCCTTTTTTTGACTCATACCAGCAGGCAAGCCTTGCGACAAACTCTCAAACATCGCATCCGCTAAAGAAAAGCCTGCCCAACGATCATACTTATTTGCCTGATATGCCAAAGCCTGTAAACGCCCTGACTCTGGTTTACCTTGCAGGGCAGCCAATTGAGCCCGTTGTATAAATGATGTTGCTGCCCATGCACGCTTGAATGCTTCCATATTATCATTTTTCACCTGCCAAGCTTCTAGCCCGGCATTAAAAGAAACTCGATGCCGCATCAACCAATACAATACACTAGGCAAGACTGCATCGACATAACGCATATGCGGCACAGCATATTCAATCACGGGTGCCCACTCACTCTGAACTTTTCCAGGTTTCGCATCAGACAATACATCCGAAACATTGCCCCAATAACGACCCAGCCATGTCCACGCTCCTTCCCCGCCCCATGTATCTCTGGCTGGTGCTGCTGCGCGCAAAAAAGAAGCTGTATGGTGCTGCGCAGATTTAAAGCCCACCAAGCCCATACGATAACCATCTACAAACAATGCATTATTCGGGAAAGCTTTTGCAAAACTGCGTAACACCACCTGCAATGATGGCACATCAAACTGGTTAAATGCCAACCACTGCACAAACAAACCATCATCGTTCAAACGGAATTTTGCACGCCCGAACTGCTCTACAGACAACAATGCTCCGCGCCCAATTTGATCAGGGTGAAACAAATCACCAATAATCACATCGTAGTGCTGCTGTGTACGCATCAAAAAGCGACGCGCGTCATCGTGTTGCAAGTCTATTTTGTCTACAACACCATCATTAACCTCATTGAAATACTTTTTTGCAGCGACAATCGCACCAAACGATAATTCAACACTGTGCAAGCGTGCATCAGGCCATGCCAATGCTCCCGATGCAGTAATTCCCGTCCCCAAACCTAAAAAAAGAACTTCTTTGGCGGCACCATGTAAAAATAAAGGTAAACGCGCTTGGTTGCGCTGCACTTGCACTGAGGTTGGATCGCTGGAAGCATCCATACGCTGTAGATCAGCCAATAATATGCGCTGACCATCCATTTTTTCAACGACATGCGTGATAGAAACCGCATCTTCACGATCATATAAATCTTGAGCCTTTGGCAACTCATACGCCAGTAAACGCGATGCCGCAGGTAGTTGTTGAATAGGCAATGCCAAGACCGCAAAAACCAGCAAAGACACACTAATATACAATACGCGCTTATCCGCCGCCAACCAATAATAAGCACACACCATCATCAAGGCTGCAGCCAATAACCATGTTGTCGCTGTTCCCAGCCATGGAATCAGTACAAAGCCTGCCAACAAGGCTCCAATACATGCCCCGATACTATTGGCTGCATACAAACTTGCACCATCATCACCCTTGGCAATCAACGGTAACCATGCTCCCATCGCCAAGGTTGCAGGCAACGTGCATACAGCTATCAAAAAACCTTGAAATAACAATGATGCCATAAGACTATGAAATACCATGTTATGGCCTAAGTCATTCACATAAGGAAAAGCATATAAGCCCAAAATAGCCATAAGTGCGGCACTTGCAGGCAACCATGTTAAGGCGCTTGTGCGTGGTAAATGCTTGGCAAGCAAACTCCCCAAACCAATACCCATAAGGAATACACTCAAAATCACTGCCAACACATACTCTGTACGCAACAAAATCATGCCGTAAGCCCGCGTCCAAGCAATTTCCAACATTAAAGCTCCCGCTCCCATACCAGCATATGCCAATAAGCATGCCGCCTTTGGAAATACAACAGCTTCGCGCACCTCAATTTTTTCGCCCTCTTCTGCATACATCGATAACCAAAACAATACGATGCCAATCAACGTGCCCAAAATTGCCACGCACTGCAATGCCAGTGTCCAGCCCAACCAAGGCAGCAACAACAATGGTAACAAGGCGCCCAAGGCGCCACCCAAAGTGTTTACACCATAAAGTTTCCCTAAAGAAAGTTGCCATGATTTACCAACACGCAACATCCAAGGAAAAGCAAAACCCAATGCCATCGCAGGCAAACTCAATACCAACAATGCTGAGGTGACTTGCCAGAACTGCCAAGTTTGCACGCTATTCACCGACAGCCACAAATTTTGTAAAACATGCATCATTATCGGCAGGCATAATGCATATAAGGCAACACATACTTCAATGCCAGCCAATATTCGCAAACTATTCTTAAATGAACTTTGTCGACGGTAGCCAAGAAAGCTTCCTAGCCCCAAACCCAGCATAAAAGCCGCAACGGTAACCACCACACCCAAAATATTAATTCCAAACAACAGTGATAACATGCGCGTCCAAAGCACTTCATACGCCAATGCTGTGACACCAGAGAAGCCATACACCCATAATAACACGTTCGGTTTGTAAAAGAGTTTCATCCAGAAATATTACGCATTTTTATTTCATACCCCATCAATAGCACTGAAATAACACTATAAAAGCAGCATTGTAGCTAAGCAAAAAATATTTGTTAGTGGTTAAAGCTTCAAGCTATGCCCGCGATATATACTATAAGGTCATGTATGGCTTTAGGAGTAAACATGAATGTTGATGCAAATCTTAGGTCAATAAACAATATCGGCATTACACAGCAAGTCTCAGCAAATAATATTGCTAATACTCAAAGCAACGGCTTTCAGGCTAGCCGAGTTGTTCAAACAACAGATAAAGTCACTATTAGTCAGGAGGCTCGCCTTGCGGCCCAAAATAGTATGGGTGAATCCATGTCCACAACGAACGTTCCTCAAGATATCGTTAAAATGACCGCGAATGAATCATTTTTATCTGCCAATGTTAAAGCTATTCAGACACAAGACCAGATGGACCAAGCTCTCTTTTCAATAAAAAAGTAATAACCAAGCTGTTTCCATAAAAAAGGCAGCTCAAACGAGATGCCCATTCCACGACTCCAACACAAAGGAAAAGAGCCGCTAGCAATGCTTTGCTTTGCCAAACTCTAAGACTATTGAATTTTCTCACTATCGTACAAACTGACAATGCTTACTTTGACCTAATTGGGCATACAGCCCGTGAATTTAGGTTGCACTTACAACTTCACTACACATAGTATCTCAAGCTATTAGAAATGGTTGCGGGGAGAAAAACATGGATGAAGCAAATATAGGCAGCCTACTAAATGATTATGTCATTCCTTGGGTCATTAATATCGGCATGGCATTGGCAATATTTATTATTGGTCGCATTGTAGCAGACACCATTGTTAATATCGTGCGTAAGCTTCTTAAGAAGACTGGCACCGATGACATGTTAACCAATTTTGTGTGTTCAATTAGCAAAGCAGTGCTGATGTTATTCATTGTCATTGCAGCATTGAATCAACTGGGTATTGATACCACATCATTTATTGCCTTGATTGGTGCAGCAGGTCTAGCAGTTGGTTTGTCATTGCAGAGTACATTGCAGAATTTTGCCGCAGGTGTGATGCTTATTATGTTCAAACCATTCAAACTAGGTGATTTTATTGAGGCTGGTGGCAGTGCTGGCGTGGTAGAAAAAATCACAATTTTTAACACGGTAATGCGCACTGGCGACAACCGTGAAATTATTGTCCCCAATGGTGCGATTTATGGTGGAACGATCACCAATAATTCAGCCCGTGATACACGTCGAATCGACATGGTATTTGGCATTGGGTATGACGATGACCTTAAAAAATCTAAAGCTCTATTGAATGATATTTTAGCTGCGGATGAACGTATTCTGAAAGAACCAGCAGCGTTGGTTGCAGTCGCTGAACTTGCTGATTCGAGCGTGAATTTTAATGTTCGTCCTTGGGTGAAAAGTGGCGATTACTGGGGCGTTTTATTTGATGTCACCGAAAAAGTTAAACTCACATTTGATGAGAACAACATCTCAATTCCATATCCACAAATGGATATTCATATGAATAAACCGACAGAATAAAAATCAACAAGTCTGTGCGAGATTCGCACAAAACTAAGGAAACTCTGATTAACTCAAGGTTTACTTAACACACCCGATCCTTATTACACTATATTAGGTTTTATCCTTCCCTAAAGGCGTGTGTCATAGGATAGCGACGATCACGGCCAAAAGCGCGCTTGGTAATTTTCACACCTGGTGGCGCTTGTCTGCGTTTGTATTCTGAATTTTGCAACATACGCACAACTCGCGTTACTTCAGCGCGATTAAACCCCTGTGCAACAATATCACCCACACTTAACCGCCCCTCAATGGTTGCCTGTAGAATCGCATCCAACACATCATAATCAGGCAAAGAATCCGAATCTTTTTGATCAGGTGCCAATTCAGCTGATGGTGGTTTATCAATCGTATGCTGTGGTACAATTTTAGCATCGCGATTCATATATTTTGCCAAGGCAAACACTTGCGTTTTATACACATCCTTAATGACTGCAAAACCACCTGCCATATCACCATAAAGCGTGGCATAACCTACCGCCATTTCAGATTTATTACCTGTGGTAAGCAACATACGCCCTGTTTTATTAGAAATAGCCATGAGCAATACGCCACGGATACGGGCCTGAATATTTTCTTCCGTAACATCAGGCTTGGACTTCCCCCAAGCTGCAAAAGTATCTGCCAATGTCATATCCATAGATTCAACACCGTGAGCAATCGGTAGCGTAATCGATTCTATACCTAAGTTCTCCACCAATGCATGCGCATCTTCCAAAGAGTGATCACTGGAATATTTCGATGGCAATAACACACCCAATACATTTTCTGCACCCAGAGCTTGCACAGCAAGCACTGCTACCACTGCCGAGTCAATGCCGCCAGATAACCCAACCAACACCTGCGAACAGCCATTCCGTCGCACATAGTCACGTACGCCCACCACCAAGGCATCATTTAATTGAGCCATCATATCAGGTAACTTTACGATGTCTGACTCATGATTATCCGTATTCCATAACATCGTTTTTTCTTCAAACATTGGCGCACGCAAACACAAAGCACCCTGCGCAGTGACAACATGCGAGCCGCCATCAAACACCACTTCGTCCTGACCGCCCACTGGATTCACATAAACCAATGGAGCATTGAACTGCTTGGATCTACGCTGCGTAAGTATTTCACGCTCTACTTGTTTTCCCCAGTGGAAAGGTGAAGCATTTAAATTTAACCAAAGCTCGCAATCATGCCCTGCTTGCTCTTCAGCCAATTCATCTTGCCACAAATCTTCACAAATACCGAGTCCTACCTGTCTAGCATTCACTGTAAAAATAGAACTTCCTACACCGGGAGAGAAATATCGTCGCTCATCAAAAACACCAAAGTTAGGAAGAAATTTTTTGTCATAAATACCGATAATTTTACCGGCCTGACATAAAATTGCCGAATTTTTCAATCCCCCTTCATCACGACGCGGTGCACCAAATACACAGCACACAGCACCCGATGCCTGCACAATCTCATCGACAGATGCTTCAACAACTTGCATAAATGCAGGGCGCAACAGCAAATCTTCTGGAGGATAACCTGTCACGACCAATTCTGGGAATACGACCAACTCACAAGCCTTAGATTCGGCATCGGCCATGATTTTTTTAATCATCGCCGTATTACCCGGCATGTCTCCAACACATGGCGTGCATTGCGCTAACATTATTTTCATAGCTTGTGCTTTCATCATTTCGTCCCTATCACAAACATAGCATCCCCATACGAATAAAAACGATAGCCTTTTTCAATCGCATAATCATAGGCACTTAAAACTTGTTCTTTACCAACCAAGGCCGACACCAACATGAGTAATGTTGACTGCGGCAAGTGAAAGTTAGTAAGCAACCCATCCACTATTTGAAATGTGTAACCTGGATAAATAAAAATATCAGTTCGCCCTGCTCCAGCCTGCAATTCACCATCTATACTTGCGGCTTCAAGCGTTCTCAAGCTGGTTGTGCCCACTGCCACAATGCGCCGTCCTTCGGACTTTGCTCGATTAATGCTTTCTGCTGTGCTTTCAGAAATTACATAAGCCTCTTCATGCATTTTATGAGCATGCACATCATCCACCTGCACAGGCTGAAAAGTTCCGGGGCCAACATGTAGGGTTACACGCACAAAGCTTGCGCCTGCCCTCTCCATATCCGCCATTAATTCTGGGGTTAAATGCAGGCCTGCTGTCGGAGCTGCTACAGCCCCATCATGTGTGGCGAATACAGTTTGATAACGCTGCTTGTCCTCTTCAGAATCAGGACGGTCAATATACGGTGGCAAAGGCATGTGCCCATGTCTCTCAATGGCTTTAGCCACATTTTCTGCTACAAGCTTTACCTCAACACACTTACCATCACGCGATAAGACTTCAGCATAGAACCCATCCACAAAAAGAACTTTATCCCCTTCTTTTAACGGCTTATTTGCTTTACCCCATGCCGTCCAGACATCGGCAATCCCTGTAGGCTCAAGCAATAAGATTTCCACTTTTCCGCCACTAGGCTTTTGCCCAATAAGGCGTGCTGGAATCACCCGCGTATCATTGACTACCCATATGTCACCAGCTTGCACCAAACTAGGCAGATCAACAGTCGCACCATCCTCAAAACCTTGATCATTCCAGCGTAGTAAACGCGAAGCATCGCGTTTTTCCAAAGGACGCTTGGCAATCAGCTGTTCAGGAAGTTTAAAATCGAAATCACTCGTTCGCATAAAGGAATGTTTGGCAAAAGTATCTTATAAGGTTTTCACGCCTTCAGGCGTACCCATCAATACCACATCAGCGCGCTGATGTGCAAAAATACCATTGGTGACAATACCAGGTACTTCATTCAAATTATTTTCCAATGCTAAGGCATCGGCAATTTTAAGGCCAAATACATCCACAATAATATTACCATTATCCGTGATGTATCCTTCACGAACTTTTGCTTCTCCACCCAACTTATTAGCAATGCCCATGACCAAAGATTCAGCCATTGGAATAACTTCAATCGGCAATGGAAATGCACCTAAATATTCCACCTGCTTGCTGCCATCCACAATACAAACAAACTTATCCGATGCAGCCGCAACAATTTTTTCGCGAGTCAATGCGCCACCGCCACCTTTGGTTAGACATTTCTCAGGATCAAATTCATCCGCACCATCAATATACACTGAAAGACTATCCACCTGTTGCAAAGCATCGTTTAATTCCAAAACAGCCACGCCATGGCCGCGCAAGCGCTCAGCCGTAGCTTCGGAGCTAGCAACCGTACCTTTGATTTTATCTTTCATCGTCGCCAATGCATCAATAAACATATTGGCAGTCGAACCTGTACCCACACCGACAATGCTGCCTTCCACCACATATGCTAATGCTGCTTCAGCAACTTTTTGTTTCATTTCATCCTGTGTCATCCAAGCCTCCCATGTCCCTTATGCAAATCACATTTGGCGCAGTATAACGTAAATATATATATTTCATATCCATACTCCCTAGCACACATGGTTTTTTCCAGCCTATGCTATTTAAATCATTACCATGGGGCGGAAAAAATCATACCGCGCGTTGTTTGTTTCATGTTACTATGCTGCCATGTTCAATATAAATGCTGACCACATGATGAGCCTATTCTTTGTGCTAGGCCTCACCCAACTTATGTGGATTTCTGTGATGTTTGCCAAACGCGGTACTGCACCCGAATTGATATGGCAAAGTAGCATGCCATTATTCGCTATTTGGGTGTTGATATGGCCAGTTTATACGCAAACCATGTGGTTATGCTTCCCTCTCGGCATTCTCACTATTGCCGCCCTATTCAGTCATATCATCAAACGTCCTTTCTGGCAGTACTTACACGCTATCTGGGGCGGTTTTCTAAAGCAAAAGCGCAGTTTTCCTTGGCAAATTCTATCATTAACACTCACCCTTGCTATTAGTATTGCATTTTTTCAAAGCATTCCTGAATTTGGCTTTGGCTTAGCATTAACGGCTTGCCTTGCATTCCCTCTGGCAGAACTGCTTGATCGCACGCGTTATATGCAACTTGATTTTTCATTACACCCCAAACAAACCCTTCTTGGACATCTTGCTCTGATTATTAGCAGCGCCTTTTTATGCGCTTGGAGTATTCATCTGTATCACGGCATCAATTGGCAACAATTACTCATTGCCACCCTTATTACAGGCATGGCAGCATCATTATGTCGCGCACTACTGCCACGCAATTGGAATCAACCAGCCGCCATACTGACTATGGGCGGGATACTCTGGCTGTTGTAGGCTTGCCGCATGTCTTATATTCAAACACTGATTGACCTTGCGCTCGCCGAAGATGCTGCTTATGAAGATCATACCGCTTTAGCCACTGTTTTGGAGGTTCAACGCGGCACGGCTCATATCACAGCCAAAGCCGAAGGTGTATTATCAGGCTGCGCAATTGCTCAGCAAGTGTTTACCACTCTAGATGATAACATTCAGCAGCAATGGTATAAACAAGATGCCGATAAGGTAAAGCCAGGCGATCTAATCGTGGATTTGACAGGCAGTTTACGTCATTTACTTGCCGCTGAACGCACTGCTCTAAATTTTATACAACACCTATCTGGCATTGCCACAGCTACCCATGCTTTTGTAGCAGCGGTACAAGACACCAACTGTGCTATTGCCGATACACGGAAAACCACGCCTGGGCTTCGCCTTTTGGAAAAACAAGCCGTCATCCATGGGGGCGGTATCAATCATCGCATGGATTTGGCGAGTGGCATGCTTATCAAAGAGAATCATATCGAAGCCAGCGGCTCCATTAGCGAAGCCATCAATGCCTGTTTTAAACACAATGAAGATATTTGGGTTGAAGTTGAATGTGAAACCTTTGCACAACTCAAAGAAGCGGTTGTCTTATGCCCAGACATGATCCTATTGGATAATATGAGTCCTTCTCAAGTGAGTGAAGCGCGTTCACTGGTTCCTTCATCTATTTTGCTCGAAGCATCGGGGAATATCGGCTTACACAATGCCCATGATTATGCTAAAACTGGTGTGAACCGTATCGCTATCGGCGCTATTACGCATTCAGCACCATCATTGGATCTTTCTATGCGTGTGCAAGCGCTGCAACTTCATCAAGCTGCTAACGATGAAGCATAAGCATCATAATGAGTAAGGTACGCCAGCATATTCTCACGCGTCTTAGCACGGCAAGTGCAGCTATTTCGGGCGATGTATTAGCACAGGAGTTAGGCATATCTCGCGCAGCTATTTGGAAACATATGGATGCCTTACGCAAACAAGGGGCTGATATTCAATCACATGTAGGGCAAGGCTACCAACTCTGCTCTGATTTTTTTAATGCCAGCACATTACAAGCCCAATGCGCTAAACACCATTGCATTGGCAAACATATTCAACATTTTGACAGCCTCGATTCCAGTAACCGCGAAGCCATGCGACAGGCAGAAGCGGGTGCAGAAGAAGGCACTGTAATTTTTACAGACAAACAAAGTGCAGGTCGGGGAAGACTAGGTCGCACCTGGCATACCGCAGGTGATGCCCTTGCCCTTAGCATCATTCTGCGTCCCCCCTTATCACCAGAAAAAGTACCGCAGCTTTCCTTGCTTACAGCTGTAGCCCTTCAGCAAGCCTTATCTCAATACTGCCATGATATTCGTATCAAGTGGCCCAATGACTTGCTTATCAACGGTGCAAAAGTGTCAGGTATTTTGACCGAGATGCGTGCCGAGCCAGGCTTAGTACATGCTGTCATTGTCGGCATTGGCATCAACATAAAAGCTCCAGAAGAAGGCTGGCCAAGTGACATTTCACAAACCGTGAGCGATTTACAAAGCTGTCATAAACAACCTATATCACGCCTGCAATGTGCTAGCTCTGTTTTAAAAAGCATGGAGCAATGGTACAGCACCTATCTCAACCATGGTTTTGCCCCTATTCGCGATGCGTGGTGGCAAGCCCACGCCGCATCAGGTCAAAAAGTTCGTGTTCACGATGGTCAATCATATATCGAAGGTATCGCCCAAGCTTTGGATGATGATGGTGCATTACTATTGACCACACACCATGGCAACCAGCGCATTATATCTGGCGAATTAGAACTGCTGGAGGCACAAGCAGCATGAGCAACTTACTTTGCATTGATGTTGGCAACACCCAAGTTGTTTTTGGTCTTTACCAAGACAGTCAACTCACTTGCCACTGGCGCTTGTCCAGCAGTTCTCATGCCACCAGCGATGAATTAAGCTGGCAATTAAACGGCATGTTTACTCAATTCAATCGCGATCCCAAATCCATCGAGGGCATCATGATTGCCAGCGTGGTCCCCCACCTTGATAGCGTGCTGCGAGAAGCATGCATGCAAACATGTGATTGCCCAACATCCTTTATCGACGACCGTGATGTCAAAACGGGTATGGCTGTGGATTATAAAAACCCGCGCGAAGTGGGTGCTGATCGCATTGCCAATGCCATTGCTGCACGCGAATCTTATGGTAATCCAGTCATCGTCTTAGATTGCGGTACAGCCACCACATTCGATTTGATTAATAAACAGGGTCACTATGCTGGAGGCCTTATCATTCCAGGCATGGATATTGCACTAACAGCCTTGTGTGAGCGCGCTGCTAAATTGCCCGAAGTCTCTGTGACTGCCACAAAAACGCTCATTGGTCGCGACACCATCAGCAGTATGCAAGCAGGCAGTTATTGGGCGGCGGTCGACGGCTTATCAGGGATAATTAAACGCCTGCATGCACTTAATGAATATCGTGATGCGCCCATTATTGCTACGGGTGGTCTGGCAGACCGGATTCATCATGACATCTCCGACATCACCGCATTAGAGCCTCATTTAACCTTAAATGGTCTACATATTCTTGCCGAGCGTCATTTTACATCATGAAGCGCCTGTTTATGTTCATCCTTATTGCTGCCACTAGCAGTTTAACATGGTTGGCATGGAATCCGCCTACCGTGCAAAATCATTTAACCCGAATCCATATGCCTATTCCCGACATTCAATCACTGGATGCAGGCCCTTGGCGTGTGATGACCCGCCGCATGATATCTAAACAAGCTATTGGTGGGATGAAAACACGTTTATTGGAAGCTGGTTTTCATCCTGAACTTATTCAAAAGCGTGAGCCTGTCGAATTACATGCTTTTGATGATCCGCGCATATTTAAGACACAATCTGAAGCAGGGAAAGTCAAAGCAAAATGGCGTGCCATGGGTGTTGAAGCCGATGTACTGCATCATCTAACCAAAGATGATGAAAAGGTTTTTAAAGTTGGGCTAGGCCGCTTTTATATGTCCGAATATGCTGAAAGTATGCAAGAACAGCTCAAAAGAAGTAAGCAACCCTACAGCTACGAACGCCGTACGGTTAGCATTCCAAGTTATCACTTTATCTTTCCAGCCATGACCAAAGGTGAAGCTGAAATTTTATGGAAGCGCCTACAAAACATGGGCATCGCTGACCCTGTGATTATGCAGCAGAGTGAGTTTAAGAACCTTTATCCCAACAAGTTATCGCAGTAAATCAGCAAAGCGATCAAATAAATAGTCCGCATCTTGTGGGCCTGGGCTAGCCTCCGGGTGGTATTGCACAGAAAATACAGGTTTTCCTTTTACACATAAGCCTTCAACCGTGCCATCAAACAAAGAACGGTGCGTAATTTCAACATGCTCTGGTACCACATCATCAGCAACCGCAAAACCATGATTTTGACTGGTGATTTCAATCTTACCTGTGGTTTCATCTTTCACAGGATGATTACCACCACGATGGCCGAATTTAAGTTTGAATGTCTGTAGACCCAAGGCTTGTGACAACAGCTGATGCCCCATACAAATACCAAAAATTGGCATGTCAGCATCCAATAATTCACGAATCGTATCCACCGCATAACCCACTGCAGCTGGGTCACCCGGGCCATTGGATAAAAATATACCATCTGGATTCATTGCCAACACGTCTTTGGCTGGGGTTTGCGCAGGCACAATCGATACTTTTAAGCCACGATCCGCCAATTTCCGAAAAATATTGCTTTTGCACCCAAAATCAAAAGCAACAACGTGTTTTTTAATCACCGGTTTTTTATAAGCCGCAGCATCGATATCGTAGGTTCCCTGTTGCCATGTAGATACACTATCACGACTCACTTGCCCTACTAAATCACGCCCCTCTAAACCTGCCCAAGCCTTGGCTTTTGCCACAGCTTCTTCTTCGGACATACCATCGGATGCAATCACACCATGCTGTGCACCATGATCTCGCAAATGCCGCACCAGTGCGCGTGTATCAATATCGGCAATACCCACAACAGACTTGGACTCTAACCAAGTTTGCAAGCCTTGTTCTGCACGATAACTTGATGTTTGACGTGCAGGCGCACGCACAATCAAACCGCGTACAGCCACATCACCCGATTCCATATCCTGAGCATTCACGCCGACATTACCAATATGCGGGTAAGTAAAGGTCATAATTTGATCGGTATATGAAGGATCTGTCAGAATTTCCTGATAACCCGTTAATGATGTATTAAAACACACCTCACCAACAGTATTTCCCGTTGCGCCAAATGCTACGCCTCGAAAAATACGACCATCTGCTAACGCTAGAATTGCCTGTGTTTCACTCATGCGCATATACCTCGGAAAAAGACTCGCCGCAGAGTATGAAAAACACCATGAAAAGTCGAGGAAACATTACTACCTAAGTGATACTATAAGTATTTTCAATCCATGCGCAGTTTTTATGAATAATGCAGGCTAATCTCTAAAATTGGTGAAATTTAATGGTCTATCTACATCCATACCACGTACCAATGCCATGGTAGCCTGCAAATCATCGCGTTTTTTACCTGTCACACGTACTTGCTCACCTTGGATAGCAGCTTGTACTTTCATCTTTTCTTGTTTGATATATTTTACAATTGTTTTCGCAGTGTCTTTATCTACACCCTGCTTAATAGTCACTACTTGTCGGCGAGTATCGCCGCTAGCATTCTCAATATCGCCATACTCCAATGACTTCGATTCTAACTTACGGCGTACCATCTTGGCGCGTAAAATCTCAGCTACCGTATTCAAATTGTTCACATCATCACCCAGCAAAGTGAGCTTCCCATCATCCAGTTCAATACTCGCTTTACTATGCTTAAAATCATAACGCGTGGCGATTTCTTTTTTCACCTGATTTACCGCATTATCCATTTCCTGCATATCCATTTCACATACAATATCAAAACTTGGCATTAACCCATCTCCCAACCGATTTTACAATTTTCACACACAAACCCTTCCCCAGCCTCAAATGTCACATGGCGACGACATTTCGGACATGACAACTCCCGCAAGCACTGTTTATTCAACACAATAAACACTGCAACAGCTAGCAGTATACCTGCTGGTATAACATACCACATCCAATCCTCTTTCCATATCGCCAGACCAACAGTGGCAATCATGACGACAGCATCAATCATTGCAATTTTTGAGAATGTCATCAAAAATGGATTATCGGGAAAGACTTTATGCTTCACATTCACTTCCTCTTTTCAATGCTCTCAATGAAAATATCATAAACTTGGTAGCCTTATAAATATAGAATACTGATACAATACACCACACCCGTATTTTCCCTACATCCAAACAAAATTAATCAGCAAAAACAAATGCTTCGCCTTCAAACTACATAGAAACTTTTTCCAAGCATTACTTTTCCAGCATAAAGAGTTTATAATAAGGCTATGGGGTGTCTATAAAACTTCTCGGGGTTTTACTAATGTCACCAAATGTGCCATGAGTGAAGGTAATAGCTAGGTGAATGAGGGTCAACGCTTTCGCAGATCTCCCAGTGATACGTGCATTGCAGCTGCCTCGAAAAATTTCAAAGCCTGCCAACAGTTGTCATACAGCACGAATAAATTTAGAATTCATCACCACGATGCCTAACAAAAAAAGAGGGAAGTACCCATGGATAAAGTGATTAAGATTCTAACTATTGACGATGAGGATACTGTACAAAGCATTCTTGCGGCATTTTTAAATCGTTTTTTGGGTGAAAAGGGCATGCAAAGCGATATTAAAACACTAAATGACCCTGTACAAGGGCTCTTTGAATTAAGCACCAATGGCGAACAATATTCTGTCATTCTTCTTGATGTTCGTCTGCCCAAATTAACAGGCGATGAAATTTACAACAGCTTAATACATGTTAATCCTAATTTATTAGAGCGTGTATTATTTGTAACGGGTTACCCTGATGATTTAACGGAGCGTTTCCCCGACAAATCACTCAATATCCTTCAAAAGCCATTTAGATATCAGAATTTCACAGAGCAGCTCTCTAAAATTCTTAAATTTGACGAATAATAAACTTTCACATTGCACCTATAACAACACTTTTCACCATAAAGCGATCCTTTGACTATACAAAACCTACGTCCTTGGTCTACTGAATTATCCGAACGCAGGTGGGCAATCGGCATTGCTTGCGCATGTTTCATCATTCTTATATCTCTGCCTTTCTGGCCAGAAAAAAAGAATGTTCCTGAAGGAGAGAAGCTTGTAAAAGAAAGTATTGTGAACAAACAAGCAATGCCTTTTACGCCCCCTCAAAAAACACGCTTAAAAGCAACCCTTAAGCCTGTACAGTCACATACGAAACAAGATAATAAAAAGCACATTCTTGCTACAAAACCTCGTAGCACACCGATAAAAACCACTCAGAAAAACAGTCCGTCTATCTCATCACAAGCTTATTTTATTCAAGCGGGTGCATTTCGAGATGAAAATCATGCCAAAAAGCTAAAAAAGAAACTCACACAAAAACATTGGCCTGTAATCATTCAAAAAAAGAAACATTTATATGCTGTGCAAATTGGCCCTTATGAAAACAAAAGAAAAGCCAACCTTGCAAAAAAACAACTCTCTTATAAAGAAAAAATAAAAGGCTTCGTTACCCACCATGCCTATCCATAAGAAAACAGGCTCAAGCCATGCATGGATTGCTTTGGGTGGCAATGAGGGTAATGTTTATAGCTGTTTTAAATCGGCACGAAGAAGTATAGACAAGCGCTCTGACTGCAAACAATTAGAATCATCATTGCTCTATCAAACTCCGCCGCTTGGGCCGGCTGGCCAAGCCGATTATCTCAATGCAGTGATTACTATTAGCACCTACCTTAAGCCCTTGGATTTATTGCGTGTCTTACAGGATATCGAACATCTACACGGGCGAATTCGGCAAGAACATTGGGGGCCACGGACATTAGATTTGGATATTCTCGCTTATGATGATCTTCATTTGCAAAGCAAGACACTTAGTCTTCCGCATAGCCAACTGCATCTAAGGCAGTTTGTACTTAAACCACTATGTGACATTGCTCCCCAATGGTTACATCCGTCTATGGGGAAAAGTGCCAGCCAACTTCTACAATCCTTACTTGATTCGGGCGAAGAACCACTAGAAAATGGCTCCTTATGGTAGTTCAAAAGCCCTTAGACCAATGTCACATCGCCATTGAAGGTGTCATTGGTGTTGGCAAAACGACGCTCACACACAAGCTGGCAGAGCGATTTAATGCCGACACCTTACTTGAAGATGTGGATAATAATCCATTCATTGAATTCTTTTACCAAGACCCAAGTCGCCATGCTATGTCCGTGCAATTATCTTTTTTATTCTCCCGTTTAAAACAATGGCAAAGCTTGCTTCAACCCAACCTTTTTACGCAAGGCCTAATCAGTGACTACATTTTTGCCAAAGATCGTTTATTCGCCAATATCAACCTATCAAATGAAGAACTCACATTGTACGATCAAGTCGCCAACCTTGCCTGCATTGATATTACCAAACCCGACCTAGTCATTTATCTGCAATCCAACCTTGATGTTGTTATGCAACGTATTCGACAGCGCAACCTACGCATTGAGCATGGTCTATCAGAGTCCTATCTACGTGAAATAATGACCGCTTACGACCAATTTTTTTTCCGTTATCAAGATAGTCCCTTATTGATTGTACAGACCGATCATCTAAATTTCTCTGCACGTGACGATGATGTTGATGCCCTACTTATGCGCATTCAAAATATGCGCTCCAATACCGAGTTTTGGGCTGAATGTGTTAGCTCCTAATCTCCACGAACCACTCATAAGCCAGTACTTGATAGAGAGTGTTTTTCTCACTTAATATATGTAAGCTTGTGCCCTATCAGTCAGGAGGTGCTATGCCTATCGTATGGAAAGAAGAATACAACACAGGTGAACCTGAGGTTGATAAGCAACATAAGGTTATATTTAAATACCTTGCAGATTTAGAAGCGCACATGCAAACAGGCAACATCAACGACAGCTACATCAAAATATTACTCGATAATTTGGGTGTTTTTACACGCAGCCACTTTTGCTACGAAGAAATCTGTATGCGCCGCTTAAAATGTCCAGCAGCTTCTGAAAATAAAGAGTATCATGCCAAATTACTTGCCGCCTATACACGCTACTGCGAGCGTTTTGAAACTGAAGGTGCGAGCACTGACCTTATACAGAAAATACATGATTTTTTAGAAAGTTGGCTAGTCAATCATATTTTGAAAATTGATACACAATTGCGCTCCTGCGTATAGAACATCCTTCAGTTTATGTATCGGGTCTATGGTAGACTCTCCAAATACCCCAAGTATTAATGCTAATCCATGAAATTTCGAGAAATATAAATCCCAAGTTGTGATAAATAAGCGCAACAAAAAGTAATGCCACACCGCCCAGTAAACTCAATGAAAAATATAACAGCTTTTTATCTGGCCTCGACACCATCAAGTAGTACGCAATAAGTATCACCGTTGAACCCAATAAACTCAGCAACTGCTCAGGTGATGTTAAATTCCAAGAATAACTATCCATTCAACAATTCTATCAACTTCGGCATTTGCTCCAATGCCGCCTGACGACCTCGCTCAATTTCTTGTTCGGGATTGGAAAAATCATTCCACTGAGTAAAGCCCACCAATGGCTCTATTAATACATCCGTGAACTCTTTTTTATACTCGCGTAAATACAACCCTTTGATACGTGTAGACCAGTCCAGCATACCAATTACATTTTTGGGCTCATCATTCTCACTCGGTCTCGCACCCACATTTACTGCTACAACAAATTGTTCAGGTTTAGCAATCATGCGGGCTTCTTTGGCAGGTAATTCACTTGCCAAACCGCCATCAACATAACGTTCTCCATTTAGTTCTAGAGGGTTAAAGATGCCAGGTATTGCCATGCTCGCTGCAATAGAACCTGCCAAATCACCCTTTGAAAATATATGACATTCACCACATGGAAATGTTACAGCAGTCAGATGCAAATGTATTTTTGCATCTGAAAAATCACGGTTTTCACACAAAATATTTGCCATCTCAACCAAATAATTTACATCCGCAACAGCGATACCCCTTGCTGCACGTGTAAACAACACCGACTGCCGTGCTGCAGCGCCTAAGCGAGACAACCAGGTAGTATTGTTATCAGCAGCACCATCTAACTCTGCTAACTTTAATTGCCCAAAGGCATCTGAGTTCAAAAAACTTATAACCCGTTCCTGTAATTTATTCGCATCTGGCTCAAGCGCATACATGCTACCAAACAGTGCACCAATACTGGTTCCCACAATTGCATCAGGTCTTAAGCCATGTTCCTCTAAAACTTCCAACACACCTAAGTGTGCCAGCCCTCTGCCACCACCACCGCCCAAAGCAAGCACAAAACCATGAGGCTCTTTGGCCGGCCACCATTTTTTCCACCAAGTCATACTTCCTCCGGCAAACTCGCTTCCTCTTTCAACTTAGTACACAAAGAAGCTATTTCTTCCGT
>Ga0316204_10001935_pt1 | contig 51236 bp, 39 predicted proteins | sample 6monrhotite_MG_2_FD_205661 | JGI IMG/M metagenome (GOLD analysis project Ga0316204, IMG submission 205661) | Microbial mat bacterial communities from mineral coupon in-situ incubated in ocean water Damariscotta River, Maine, United States -... | ecosystem: Environmental > Aquatic > Marine >... | reverse complement strand
GCTTGAATTCCGTCAATACCTTCTAATCTACGTAATGTATTTTCAAATAAAGTGTGCTCATCAACTAGGGGTAAAAATTGTTTAGGCTTTTGTTTACGTGACAGAGGCCACAATCTTGTACCACTACCTCCGGATAAAATAACAGGAATCATATAAAACCCTTTTTGAATTAGTTAATAATGTGTTCTGATATATAAAATGATATCATAACGCCTTCATTTAAAAGGTTTAATTTTCAAAAATTGATGGATTTATTATGAAAGTTACATTTTACGGTATTGGTTATGTTGGACTTGTTCAAGCAGCAGTTTTTGCTGATGCTGGTCATGAAGTATGTTGTGTCGATATTGATGCAAAGAAAATTTCAAATTTAGAGAAAGGAATTATTCCTATTCATGAGCCGGGCTTAACAGCGATTGTTAAACATAATCATTCTGAAGGCCGATTACATTTCACTACCGATGCTGCTCATGGTGTTCATTTTGGTCAACTCCAATTTATTGCTGTTGGTACACCTCCCGATGAGGACGGCTCTGCAGATCTGAAATATGTTCTAACTGTAGCCAAAACAATAGCAGAAAAAATGACTGACAATAAGATTATCGTTAACAAGTCGACTGTTCCAGTAGGAACCGCAGATAAAGTAAAGCTCGTTGTTGCGAAAACACTAAAAACTAGAGGCTATAATGGTAATTTCCATGTGGTATCTAATCCTGAGTTTTTAAAGGAGGGTGCTGCAGTTAGTGACTGCAAACGCCCGGATAGAATCGTTGTAGGAACAGAATCTGATGAGGCCTTAGAAGTGATGCGAGAATTGTATGCACCATTTAATAGGAATCATGAAAAGTTGATTAATATGGATATTCGCAGTGCTGAGTTAACTAAATATGCCGCAAATTGTATGCTCGCTACAAAAATTAGTTTTATGAATGAAATTGCCAATATTGCTGATCGAGTAGGCGCAGATATTGAGCAGGTACGTGTTGGTATCGGCTCAGATAAACGAATTGGATATCACTTTATTTACCCAGGATGCGGTTATGGTGGCTCATGTTTTCCTAAGGATATAAACGCACTGGTTCAGACAGCCGAGGAATACAATTACAGCCCCAAAATAATTCAAGCTGTTGAAACAGTAAATTCTCTGCAAAAGAAAAAGCTCTATGAATATATTTGTGATCATTTTGGTGAAGGTAATTTAAGTGGGAAAAAATTCGCCATTTGGGGGCTATCCTTTAAGCCAAATACAGATGATATGCGTGATGCATCGAGCAGAACTTTAATGGAGTTACTCTGGAAATCAGGAGCTACTGTTCACGCATTTGATCCTGAAGCGATGGAAGAGACTCAGAGAATTTATGGTCAGCGTGACGACCTAACGTTAGCCGGAACAAAAGAAGCAGCTTTATATAACTCAGATGCATTAATAATCTGTACGGAGTGGCAAAATTTTAAGGCGCCAGACTTTGAGCACATAAAAGAGAATTTAAATGAAGCAGTAGTTTTTGATGGGAGAAACCTTTTTGAACCTAAAAGAATGGAATCAAAAGGGTTTAAGTATTACTCCATCGGAAGACCACATTTATGACACCTAATGAGAGCTCATCCATACTTGTTGGCTCAGGCCATTTTGCTATAGGGTTCGTATTAGGCTTTATGATAATGTTTGTACTTATAAAAGCACGATCTGAGAATATAAAAATACAACTATACAGTCCATTCTTACCCATTATTTTCGGATTATGGGCTGCATTGCCATATTTTTGGTTAGACTCAGCTCAACAATTATCGGCATGGTTAAATCTATTTATTTTATACCCAGTTTTTCATCATAATGAAATGGTAGTAGCCATCTTTGGGAAGCTAAATCTAGTAGCGCTTATTTGTGGTGTTCTTTATAGCTATATTATTATTAGGTATATACGGCTGGTAAAATACTGCCGGACATATGGGTGGAAAGAAGGAGTTGAAAATGCCTAACAAACATTTTTATTTCTCAATAGGTGCACTCTCTGGAACACTGATTTCTTACTACATCACAAAATCTATTAAAGCGATTAAGAATAATAGTTTAGTTAAAAACTTATCGAAGCTAGAGCCAGATTGGGAATTATATTTTCCTGTAGTTATTTTTGTCACTGGCTTGTGGGGTTTAATACCCGATATCTTACATGCCCTTAGACTTTTACCCAAAGAAGTTACTCGGTCAGAAATTTTTAATATTTTTTTTATGCACAGTTATTTCGAGCATGTTGAAGATAAATATCCAGCCATAGATAGGTTGCTAAATTGGACTGGTGAGATAATCCTTTTTAGTATAGCTATTGGGTGTATGTGTTATTATATACGATTGATAAACAACGCAATTAACTCAAGGAACATAAGTGAGTAACTCAGATAAATTTGCACATAATAGAACCTATGTTCTTATATCACCTTGCAGAGATGAAGAAGAGTACATGAGGCAAACTCTTGACTCTGTCATTAGCCAATCTGTACTCCCAACAAAGTGGATCATAGTTGATGATGGCTCGACTGACAGCACTCCAGAGATTTTAAAGGAATACTCAAATAAACATAGTTTTATCGAAATAATTACAAGACAAGATCGTGGAGAAAGAAAGGTAGGGCCAGGCGTAATTGAAGCATTTTATGCAGGAATGAAGGCGATAAATTTAGATGATTATGAGTATCTCTGCAAATTAGATTTAGACCTGATTTTACCTGAAGAATATTTTGAACAGCTTATGATAAAAATGGAATCAAATCCCCGACTAGGAACATTTAGTGGTAAAGCATATTTTATCGACGATAATAATGACTTTGTCAGTGAAAAATGTGGTGATGAGTCATCTCTTGGCATGACAAAATTCTATAGAATTACATGCTTTAAACAAATTGGTGGCTTCGTAAAACAAGTGATGTGGGATGGTATCGATAGTCATAGGTGCAGACGATTGGGTTGGACTTCATCCAGTGAAGACAGAAAAGAACTTAGATTTACCCATTTGCGTCCAATGGGTTCAAGTCAGCAAAATATCTTAACCGGCAGAAAAAGACATGGTTTTGGACAGTATTTCATGGGTACCAGTCTACTATTTATGTTGGCCTCTACAGTGTATAGGTTGATTCATCCGCCAATTATTATCGGCTCATTAGCCTCGCTTTGGGGTTATATTAAAAGTGCTGTAATAGGTGTAGAAAGATTCGATGATCCTGAAACCGTTAAACTGATGAGGGAATTTCATCGAAAATCATTACTCATGGGAAAACGCAAAGCAGTTGATTTAATAAATGCTAAACAACAAAGTGTCTGGGACCCATCAGCAAATGGGTATGATTTTCCTACCTAGGTTATATTAATTACTGTCATGACTTATCAAGAAAAGCTAATTGAAAAAATTAATTCTAAAGAAAGCATTATTGGAATATATGGATTAGGTTATGTTGGACTTCCTTTAGCGATTAGGTTTGCAAACAGCGGTTTTAGAGTTATTGGATTTGATATCGATCAATCAAAGCTTGATATGATTATATCAGGGCATACCTATATAAAACATATACCTGATGAACATATAAAAGTACTGAATGATAATAATTTTGAAGGAACGAATAATTTTTCTCGTACCAATGAAGTTGACGCTATCATTATTTGTGTCCCTACTCCTCTGAATAAGTACCGTGAGCCAGATTTAAGCTTCGTTTTAAATACAGTAGAAGCTACCCTTCCCTTTATTAAGAGTGGACAAATAATGTCCTTAGAAAGTACGACCTATCCAGGGACCACAGAAGAAGAGTTACTACCACGTATTGAAAAACAAGGTTTCACGGTGGGTGAAGACTTTTTTCTAACCTATTCTCCAGAACGAGAAGATCCTGGCAATACCAAATTTGAAACCCGCACAATTCCCAAAGTCTGTGGCGGGTATACCAGTTCATGTCTTGAGGTGGGTGTAGCATTATATGAATCTGCTGTTGATGTAGTAATACCAGTTAGCTCTACAAAAGTTGCCGAATTCAGCAAAATCCTAGAAAACATTCACCGCGCTGTTAATATCGGACTGGTTAATGAAATGAAAATAGTCGCAGATAAGATGGATGTAGATATTCATGAAGTAATAAAGGCCGCATCCACCAAACCATTTGGCTTTACTCCCTACTACCCTGGTCCAGGATTAGGCGGGCACTGTATTCCTATTGATCCATTTTATCTCACATGGAAAGCAAGTACGTTCGGAATAAATACTCGATTTATTGAATTGGCTGGTGAAGTTAATACTAATATGCCTATGTGGGTTGTGGGTAAAGTTTCTGAAGCATTAGCTGGGCATCAAAAGTCGATAAATGACTGTAATATTTTAGTACTTGGCATCGCCTACAAAAAGAATATTGATGATACGAGAGAATCTCCTTCAGTTGAGTTGATTCAGTTGTTACAGAATAAAGGAGCCAGAGTAGATTACTCTGATCCTTATGTAAATATTTTTCCTAAAATGCGTCGATACTCATTTGACATGAAGTCAATACAGTTAACGGCTGAAAAGATTAACAGCTACGACTGTATTTTATTAGCAACTGATCATGATGATTTTGATTATGAGTTGATAAAGCAAAATAGTAAATTAATAGTAGACACTAGAGGTAAATACACATCTCAATCTAACAAAGTTGTGAAGGCTTAATAATAAAATGAAAATTGCATACCTGATTAACCAATACCCTAAAGTAAGTCATAGTTTCATAAGAAGAGAAATACATGGTTTAGAAAATCTCGGATTTGAAATTACGCGAGTATCTGTACGACCTGGTGATAAAAATGTCGTTGATAGTGATGATAAAAGTGAAAATAAGAAAACTCTATGTATTCTAGAGTCGGGATTTCTTAAAATATTTACTTCTCTGCTGATCACTTTCTTGAGACATCCCATAAAATTATTATCTACAATGATTTATGCTATTAAATTGGGCTTGCATGCTGAAAGAGGGCCTCTTATTCACCTTATATACCTGAGTGAATCATGTCTACTTTACCGTTGGAGCAAACAAAAAGAGATTCAACACATACATTGTCATTTTGGGACTAACCCTACAACTGTAGCTATGCTGTGTAAATTAATTGGTGGACCTGACTATAGCTTTACTTCACATGGACCGGAAGAGTACGACAAAGGTAATGCCATTAATTTAAAGGAAAAGATTATAAATGCAAAATTTGTTATCGCAATTACTAATTTTGGGCGTAGCCAACTGTACAGATATTCAGAATATCAATACTGGAATAAAATTCATATAATCCATTGTGCTGTAGGAGATAAATTTCTCACAACTGATATTTCTGAAGTACCTGAAAACAATAAATTAGTTTGTATTGGAAGGCTATGTGAACAAAAAGGTCAGGTACAGCTCGTTGAGGCAATTGCAAACGTTATTCAAAAAGGTGTTGATTTAGAATTAACTTTAGTTGGTGATGGTGAAATGAGGCCCGAAGTTGAACAGATTATTTCTGATAGAAAAATAGATAAACATGTCACAATAACTGGCTGGGCTAGTGAAGACGAAGTATATTCACAAATTAACAGTTCAAAAGCATTAGTACTTCCTAGTTTCGCTGAAGGGTTACCTGTTGTAATTATGGAAGCATTCGCACTTGGTAGGCCAGTTTTAAGTACCTATATCGCTGGAATACCAGAGCTCGTAATTCCTAAAGAAAATGGCTGGTTATGTGCTGCTAGTGATATTGAATCTATCACTGAGGCTATTATGGATTTATTAAATACCGATACAACACAATTGTCAGAAATGGGCATGAATGGGCGCGAAAAAGTTCTTCGAAATCATAATATTAGTATCGAATCTCAAAAATTAGCTGACATTATTCATCATTATCATAAATAGGATTAAGAGATCATGTGCGGTATATCAGGTGCTATAGGTTATATTGACCCTACGATCCAAGAGGCAGTTAAGAGGGTTAACCAGGCCATGAGCCATAGGGGACCTGATGGTGATGGTTACTGGAGTAATGTATTGCCAGAGGATAGATGTGATTCAGGTGTAATTCTCGCACATAGAAGATTAGCTATCATTGATTTGTCTGATGCAGGCATTCAACCAATGAGAGATGAAGTATCAGGCTCGATCATTGTTTATAACGGTGAATTCTATAACCATAATGAAATCCGCCACAAGCTCGAATCAAACAATATTCAAATTACTTCAGACAGTGACACTGAGGTTCTTTTAAAGTCTCTAGTGCATTCAGGTTTAAATGCTTTGAATGATGTGAATGGCATGTTTGCTTTTGCCCTATGGAATCCGAATGAGTGTAATTTACAACTAGTGAGAGATCGTGTTGGAATCAAGCCCCTTTACTATACTACCGTGATACATTCTTCTGGCAAGAAAACAACATTGTTCTCGTCTGAAGTAACCGCGTTGTTAAAGTCCAATCTTATTCCTAGAAAAATTGATCCTATTGCATTAGATACCTATTTATGGAATGGATATGTCTCTGGAGAAAGAAGTATTATAGCCAACGTAAATCTTCTTGATGCAGGCTCTACTCTATCTATTGATAAGTTTGGCAATATTGAAAGTTATTCAAAATATTGGGAACTACCTGAAGTTACAACAACAAAATCACTAGATGATCTTCAAGACAGTTTTGAGCAATCAATCAAAAGACGGCTAATATCTGATGTTCCCTTAGGAGTCTTCTTATCTGGTGGAATTGACTCTAGTGCAGTTGCAGCCACAGCCCAATCAGTATCGAGTAACATGATTCATACATTTAATATCGGCTTTCCTGAAGCCGAGTTTGATGAGTCATCATATGCTCAACAAGTAGCGCAAGAGCTCGGCACCAACCATACTTCGATAAATTTAACAGAGTCTGATTTTCAGAATAATTTATCTAATGCTATGAAGTCTATAGACCAGCCAACTTTTGATGCTATCAATACTTTTTTTGTTAGCAAATCTGTCAAAGACGCAGGGATAACTGTTGCATTATCGGGTGCCGGAGGTGATGAGTTGTTTGGAGGTTATACTAGTTTTGTAGACGTACCTAAAATATTAAGTGCTAATAAAATATTGGCTAAACTACCAAAAAGCTTTATTAAAACTGCAGCTAATTTTGCCAGCCAACTCAAATACGGAAAAGCAGGAGCGGTTAAACCCCAGATCAGGTGGGGAAAAATCGAAGACAGTGTTTCAGCAGGAAGTGATTTAATCAAAGCATTTCAAGTTACTTACTCTCTTTTTACAAAAGAAACTCTGAAGTCATTGAGCAGCGCTTATGACAGTTCTAATTTTGGTCTGACAGAAAAATATTTCAACAATTACACCGATTTAACACATGATGATTCAACATTATCCGCAATATCAAAACTAGAAATATCTACATTTATAGGCCAACGCCTATTAAGAGATACCGACTCGGCCTCAATGGCTGTTTCTTTAGAGGCTAGAGTGCCTTTATTGGACCATGAGTTTATTCAAACTGCGCTCTCATTAAGTGATGCCGATAGGTTTTATCCATTAGGTAAAAAGATGGCGTTAAGAAACACAGCCTTGTCATCATTATCACCTGAAATATTTAATCGTCCAAAATCAGGATTTGTTTTACCAATAGGTGATTGGATAAGAAATAGTTTATCAAATCAAATACATGATACCTTCAACAACGCTGAACTAATTTTACGTTGTGGATTAAACCCAGTGATGATATCTCAAATTTGGAATGCGTATTTATCTAAAACGCCTGGGCTTTACTGGTCTAGAGTATGGGCTTTATATGTTTATCTAAATTGGTGTGAACGTTTAGACGTTTCTATTTAAGTTGTGCTTAGATAGCCCCATTATTTTTTATATTGCTTTGTTCAGATTGGCCTAGTCTAATCGCACTACCGAGCAATGAACCAATAAGTAACCAGATGTAGCCTTTCATAGAAGAGTTTGGTAGTTGATCGAGCATAATAAAAGCAACCAATAATCCATGAGCTGCTATTAAAGTTTGAGAAGCCTTAGTGGAACACAGTTTAAATGCCTTTGACGCTTTTAAAACCGACACTAGAGGTAGTCCGTAAAAGCCTATAAAACCCAATAGGCCAGCAACTCCAATGACAATAATCCATGTACCATCAATAGTAGAGTTGTAAAATAGATTCCTTCCCCAACCACCCCAACCCAACAAAGGTTTTTCAAGTGCATGCTCTAAAAGTATTGCTTCATTAAAAAATCTAAAGCTTAATGATTGCGCTCGATCAGGAGATAACATACCAGCAACTTCCACTAAATAATCATGTGGAAATATATTAAATATAGACATTAACGGATAAGTTATTACTAATGCCATTAACGTATTAGTAATTAGTGCGGTCCTACTGAATAAGAATTTTATTATTACTATGAATAATACAGAGTAAATGATTGGGGCTACAGATTTAGACATAAATAAGACAAGCAGTAAATATAAAACAATATAAGATGCTTTAAAGCCAATTATAATCTCATTTCTAACTGATAAAATTAACGCCGAGGCAATAGAGATAAATAGAAACATTGATACAGTAAGTCCATGCCCCAGAAAAACTACCGCTCTAAAACCACCAAACCTAACTTGTTGTGCAAAGGAGTGAGGGAAAAATCCGTATATCCAATTATGTAACTGAGGACTCATTCTAATTTCAAATAAAATAAGGGCAGAATAAAAGATGGCTCCCAGTACTATAGTTTTAAATAAAAACAATTTTTCATCATCTGTTTTTAATGTTTGAATTCCAACGATAAAAGGTAATAATGAAATGTACCTATCTAATACAGCGGATATACCATCATAAAATGACAAGCTCTGAATCCACTTTTGGCCATTAAAGGTAGGTTCTGTATTTGTAATAACATTTATAAGCGGAATGGCTAAAAGTAATATCAATAATATTCTAGCTACAGAGTTTGTTGGTAACAATGAAAGCTTTCCTTGATATGTTGCTTTAGCCCCGAGAAAAGTTGTTATTGCTATGATTGATTCTTTATCTAACGGTGGTATAAATGGAAGATCAACCGAGACGCCAACTGGCATCACTAAAAAGCCAACAACTACGTTCATAACAACAGCTTCTGAACATTTATATCTTTTAAATAATAATACCGAAATGAGTGGCCATGAAAATAATATAATATAGGCAAAATAATTTGGCATAAGAATCTATTAATTTTTAGAAGTAAAACTCTAAACTTCTAAACCTTGGAATAAATTTTGAATAACATTAAAAAATTATTAAAATAACGTTTAAATAACCGTCTAGGATCTTGCAACATTCTATAAAACCACTCCAAATGTGCCTTTTGCATCCATTCAGGTGCCCTTTTCTCCGTTCCAACCAAAAATAAAATAGATGCACCTATACACAATACTGCTCCAGCGCAAGCTAATTGCTCTTTTAATAATTGTGCAACATACTCTTGCCTAGGTGACCCAACTGCAAGAAATGTATAATTGGGTTTATTTAGACGTACAAAATCTATAACTTTACTTACCTCATTGGGATCATTTATAAAACCCATAGGAGGATTATAATGCTTTATAGACAATTCACTATATTTACTTCGAACTTGGTTAATTGTTTCTAAGTCAGAACCTATAACAACAATGCTATCTTCAGGTGTTAATTTAGACTGAAACAAACATTCTGTTAATGTACTACCAGGAACGACATTATTAATCCTATAGCCTTTGAACCACAATAGCTTCTGTAAGATATTACTATCACACAGACATAGTGATGCCTCTTTATATAGATTCCATAATTTATCAGCTTGAGGAAGCTGAACCAATCTAGCAAAGTGATCTATATTCGGTGTGACAATTACTTCTGGAGTTCTTTCTTGACTTAGCTCTACCGTTTTAGTTAGGGCATCATCCAGTGAGTAATCATGTATTTCACAAATTTGGGTTAATAACTTAGACATTTGGTTACTATTTATACAGCCTTATATCAGTAAAAAATCAAATAAATTGTATATAAAAACACTACTATAAAAAGAATAATACTAGTTTTGTATCAATATAAGCGTTTGATTAGTTCTGTTGTGATAGTTGAAGTACAAGGTTTCTACGAATAATACATTATTTGCTATTTACTTAGTAGTTTTTAAACGTCATCATGCGTTATAGCCTATTTTGTGCAAATCGTGTCACATTTTTGAACTTTTTGGCTTGTATAATCTCTTATATAAACGAGAATGTGCATACAGCAACTAGTACTTTAATGTTATCCAGCACTATTAATTAACTTAGGCCACAGAATGAAAACCACCAGAAACTACTTAAAACTTAGCTTTATAAGCATTATATTATCTCTTCTTGTCGCATGTGGAGGGGGAGGAAATAACCCAACAAAAGAAGAGGCACCACCAGCACCGCCTCCTCCTACTCAAAATCAAGCACCTACTGTCAATGCAGGCAGTGATCAAACTGTAGTTTCTAATCAAACAGTTACCTTATCAGGTACAGCCTCTGATTCAGATGGCACAATAAGTACTTATGCTTGGACTCAAGTATCAGGCTTAAATATCACTTTATCTAATGCAAATACGGCTACAGCATCATTTGCAGCACCACAGGTCAGTAATACAACTCAATTAACTTTAACTCTAACTGTAACCGACGATGGCGGCCTTACAGCCTCTGACTCTGTAGTGATAACAGTAAATCCAGATTCAACAAATTCAGGAAATATCTCAGTTGATGCGGGAACTGATCAATTAATTCAATCAGGAAATATTGTCAGTCTTCTAGGTCGTTCATCAGGAAACAATATTACAAGCTACACATGGACACAAATATCAGGTTCTAACGTGGAACTGTTTAACAGCTCTGCTGAGGTAACTACCTTTACCGCACCTACTGTTTCAACACAAACAACACTTCGCTTTCAATTAACAGTAAGAAATAGTGCTAGTGACGTATCATCTGATACAGTAGATATTACAATTTCCCCAGCAGATACTTCAGTTTATGAAGTTCCAAGAAGTACAAGCAGAGTTATTGGTGTGGCCCCACTAAATGTGTTTTTTACAGCTGGAATGAATAACAGTACAGCTAACAATAAAGACTTTCATGATTTACATTATAAGTGGAATTTTAACGATGTGAACTCTAGTAACTGGGGTACATCTGATAAAAGCAGGAATACAGAAACTGGCCCAGTAGCAACACACCTATTCGAAACAGCGGGTGTTTATAATGTAGATTTAGTGATTAGTGATGAAACTGGAGTTATTGAGACTGATAGTTTTGAAATAACAGTACTTGATGCTGATGATTTTTATGTCGGAAATAAAACGGTTTGTATCTCTGATACTACAAACAACAATTTCCAAGGCTGCCCTGCAGCCGCCCTAAATATTTCAACCAATGACCTATCTCAGTTAATAGACTATCTCGATTCTGGAGTTAGAGTTTTACTGCATAGAGGTTCATCTTGGAATGTAAATAGCACTCTAACAATTCCAGCTAACTCTACCCTTATTCAAATAGCTGCTTATGGTCAATGTCAATCTGCAGATGCTCAAGGTATCTGTCAAAATAATCCATTGATAAACGTCTCCGGTGGAAGTACGTTCATTTCCACAAGCAAGAATCATGATTTAAGACTTAGTGATTTAAATCTTGTAGGTACGTCAAGCACAGGTAGAGCAATTAATGGTAATTTCAATGTTAGACAACTTTTAGTAAATCGAATAAAAACTGTCGGTTTCTCTGGAGCATTTAGTAATGGAACTGGACGTGAAAAAAATTCCGACTATACCTCAGAACTTTCAATAATCTCATCAAACTTCAATGATACTAGCGGAATGACTGTTTGGATTGGTTCTGAACGTTTAAATATATCAGGAAATATTATCGCTGACTCAAAGGAAACGCATGTTGTACGTATCTACTACTCATATAAAGGTGTTGTAAGTCATAACATCCTTTCAGGAGCGAGTTATCAAGTTACGCAGGGATTACACGCCCTCAAATTTCATGGACCAGAAGAATCATTAATTGGTTCATATTCACAAACTGGCTCCGCTGGAAAGCCATTCAGAAGTAAATTTAATATGGTTGCCAATAATATTTTTGGTGCATCCGGTCCGTGGCCAGTTTCGATTGGTCCGCAGAATAGCGTTAAAGATGAACGTGTATCAGACTTTATTATTGAAAAAAACCAAGTATTTAGTGATTATGGTACTCAAAATACAAAAGATCATGCAATTGGTATGATGGTTGAAGGCCGATATCAGACAATTAGAAATAACATTCTTGATGGCTCAAATACAAATGTGAATAGTTATATTGGTATCAATATCGCTCGTCGTGGAGTTGAACCTTCACCTTTAGGTAATACTGTATACAATAATACAATTTACCTTGCCCGATCATCTAGCTTTTTTAGAGCAGTAGAAATAGATGCATCAGCAAATGATACTATTATACGAAACAATTTCGCTTCAGCGCCTAATTCATCATCAACAACAATGGTGGATGATAATTCTGGTAATGCAGTATTTGATCATAACTTACTAGAAGCTTCAGCTGGGTTCATTGATCCTACTAATAGCAATCCATTACTACGAGATTTTAAGTTGGGTAACTCATCAGTAGCGATTGATAATGGAATAGCTGTGCCAGTATTTGATGATATAAATGACCGAGTAAGATCTGGAACCTATAGCCTAGGAGCGCACAATAAATAAAGTACTAGCTAATTTTGAATAATTGTATTGTTTGAAGTTTGTACAACAGAAAAAGGCGGAATATCAGTGTCAACGACAGCATTAGGGCCAATGACACTGTATCTGCCGATAGTAATATCACCAACTATAACTGCACCAGCGCCTATGTTTACGCCTTTCTCAATCGTAGGCTTACCTAGAAGATTACTTAAATCTTTAATGCCGAAAGTAGTGTTTTGACGTATTGTTACATCATCTGCAATTTCCTTTGCACCAAGTATCATTCCGCCAAAATGCTCGAGCTTGACTCTTCTTCCAATTTTAACCGTATAATCTAATTTTATACCACATAGCCATTGGACTAATTTAGTCTGAATTCTATATATAATAGTCAAGGGAAACCTAGCTAGTTTATAACGAAATCCCATCCGCATATTACCAAAACGATTATTATAAACCGCCCAGAAACCTTGTGAAAAAAAACTTCTATCATGTGTTAGATAATCTTCTTTTACTAACTGCCAGAAGCTTAGATCGGATGGGTTCATATTTGATGAACCAAGATTTGAACTATTAATTATATTCTGATTACTTTGATTAAATTTCTTTTCAGTAATGTTTGCACTTTCATTTACTAACTCGGAAATAGTTAATTCTCTCCAAGTATTTGGAATAAAACCAAGTATTCTTTCTAAATCAACACTAATAGCGACCGCAGCTAATGAGTCCCCCCCCATTGACTTAAATGTCGTGGTATCACGATCAATATTATTGAAGAACTTTACGTATAAGCGATATATAAGCTCTTCTTTGCTATTCGTAAAATTTGTATTTATGCTTTCATTCACATTAGTACTATTTTGTAAGTATATTTCGGATAAACGGTTATATTGAGTTTTTCCTGTATCAGTCAGAGGAATTTTCTCACAGACATAACTTCTCAACACAGCAGTCGAACTAATTCCAATTTCACTAAGATGATCCTTAACTATTTTAATTATTTCATCAACTCTATTTTGCGTGTTTGATTCAACTGATAACAAGATGCCATCGCCATAAATTGGATGAGGAATTTTAGATATTGCGAAGCCATTAAATAACTTCAAACTTTGCTCTATTTTCTCTTCCAAGTACTCACAGGAAACTTTCTGTCCACCACAGTTAATTAGATTGTCCGCCCTACCTTGATAATACAAATATCCATCATTAATCTCTCCTAAGTCACTTGTAACCAACCAGCCTTCTTCATTAACTGCAGGAATAATCGTTCCATCTTTTAAATAACCATCAGCGATATGATGACCTTTGATGAGAATTCTACCAGTTGGCGAGATACTCACGCTTGTAGTACCTACTGCCTTACCAACACTATCAAGATGCTCTTTTTTTACTTTATCTACTTCAAGAATTGTTGCTCGTGAAGCTTCTGTTAAACCGTAGTGTTGAATTATATTTGCATTGGGGAATAGGTCCTTTAGCTCTTGTTTCTCTACTGCAGACATTGGTTGACTGCCAATTTCTATCCATTTTAAGTTTAATGCTTCGGATCCAAATATTTCTTTGACGCTAAGTAAAACACGTAACATGCTTGGTACGGCTGACAATGAATTAATACTCAAGTCTTTTAGCATTTTTGATAATTCTTTGGGATCAAAACCGTTCTCAGGGATATAGCCAAGACCACTTACCTTTGCTATTAACCTACATCTGGCATAACCAAATGAGTGGTAAACAGGTACTCCGATATATTCACGTATAGTGCTATCTACTTTACTAAACTCATACAATCTATTAACCACGTCATATAAGGCCTGATGTGATAAAAGAACACCTTTCGGTTCTCCTTCTGTTCCTGAAGTGAATGAGATCTGTGCAATCTTATTCAAATCCATTTGTTCATAGTTATAGTCAGTAAGATCTAGCCATCCTTTTGTGCTCTCTGGGGTAATAACTTTTGAAGTATTAGTTGCTTCTAATCGGTACTTATCATCAACCTCTCTAAGAGGCACAATACATTCGCCTTCTAATAGACTTTTATACACACATTGAACATAATCTATAGAATTTATAGAAACGATAGCCGTTGTTTTGATTTGATCTAATGAAATTTTCATTTGCTAGATATTAGTCCTGATAAATGAATATTAAACATTTTAATAACAATAATAGGCTACATTATATATTAAAATAAATTACATTTAGGCGGAAAGAGCAATTTTCTTTGTTGAAGATTTAAGTTGCTATTATTGGTATAATTATTGAATACATAATTAAGAGAATTAATTTCTATTTATAGTACATATAATGAATTTGAAACGTAAAATACTAAACAATGCAATAAAGTTTCTCAATGTGTTCGCATTAGATAAATTATATGTCCGTACTCAGTCTAAACATGGAATATCAATACTAATGTATCACTCTGTTTCTACTGAATCTGATGCTGCATTCATTGACCCTTCAAATAGTATAGTAGAACCCTTGTTTGATTATCAGATGAATTATCTACAACAGAATTGTAATGTTATTAGTTTAAACGAAATGTTTACTCTAATAGAAAAACAAAAGAAAATACCAGCAAGAACTGTTGTTATAACTTTTGATGATGGTTATAAAAATAACTTGACCACTGCAATACCTATATTAGATAAATATAACTTACCAGCTACAATTTTTTTAGCAACGAAATATATTGATCTACAACTTCCTCAATGGATAGATGAAATATATTGCATATTCAAGTATAGACAAAAAAATAACCTTCAAATAAATGATTTGGGTATTACGAATACTATTACATTGACTAGTGAGAATGAAAGTAGTCTATACAAGAGTATTGGACAACTTTTCATTACATCATCATTTGAGCAACGCTCAAGATGGATTTCAGAATTATATGAACAATTAGACCCTAATATCAATTTTCCAAAGTTGAGTCTAAGCTGGGAAGATATTGCCACTATTATTGAAAAGCACCCAAGTATTACAATTGCTTCTCACACTGAAGATCATGTAGACCTTTCTCAATTAAATTCAACTGAAGTAAGAAAGCAAATAAATAACTCAATAAGACGAATTCAAGATAAAGTTAATGTGGATGTGGATTTTTTTACTTACCCGTATGGAAGAGCATCAAAAACAGCAGTCAAAGAAGTGCGCAACTTGGGGCTCAAATTAGCCCTAGTAACTGAACCATTTTCCATTACTACTTTAGAATCGGACAGATATGAAGTGGCTCGAGTTGCCAGTCCTAATTCAAAAATATTTTTCAAACATATCGTGAGTGGAGCATACCCAAGTCTAGCAAGATATCTGTTTAAAAGAATATAATTAACCCTACTTCTACTATCAGTTATTTACGGAGTTTCTTGGTGTAACTTTATCAAAAAAACCTATCCATATATCAAAGATTTCATGCTTACATAAGTGTGGTTTTTTATTACCGACTAGCTCTCTTAAAAAAGAGATACTCCTACCTAGTAACCAAAATAAATTAGCACCTAATAAACCTAATTTCCCGTAAAACTTCGTAAAATACCAACTCCTCGAAACATACCAATAGTTCGGTCTTCTTTGTAACTTTGCCTCATCTTCCTGAATCTTTGTACTTTGGCCTACGATATGTGCAACAACAGCTTCTGGGACTGATTTCATTTCCCAACCTGCATTACCTGTTGTTCTACAGTAATCTACGTCATCATAATATAGATAGTATCCTTCATCCAATACACCTACTTGATTCATTACTTCTTTACGAATTAAAGCACAAGCGAAGCTTAACCACCTTTTATTTTTTGGTACGCTTCTACGTTCATTAGAGATCTCCCACTTTTTCAACAAGGACGTAACTAGGCCTGTTCTTGCCGAGTGAATCATTTCGCTAACTGGTGAAATATATCTAAAGCTAGTCACTCTAGAGTGATCGCTCATATCGCCAATTTGAGGTCCAAATATTCCAGCTTGAGGATTTTGTTCAGCTGCGTGTAGTAATGATTGAATTGCACCAGGTCGGACCAAAGTATCGGCGTTGAGTAATAAAAAGTACTCAGGACAATTATTGTCTTGCAAGGCTTCTCGAAGAATTACATTATTACCACCACTAAACCCTCTATTAGGTGAAACTCTTCGAATATAAACCCACTCTTCCCAACTGTTTTCAGCAATATGATCGACCAATCTCTGATAAGTGTTGTCAGTATTGCCATTATCACAAATGCCTACCTGTAATTCTGGCACGAGTTTTTTCTCTTCTGCCAAAGAATTTAAACAATCAATGGTGAGATCAGGAACTTTATATGAAGTGATAACCACTAAAACTGACATTATTTATCCGCCATACTTAAATAATAATTTGCTACAGAATCCCAGCTAAGAGACTCATCCCAACCGGGAAATGTTGAGTAACAAGGTTCTGTATTAATTCGTACCAATGGCTCACTAAAATCAGTTTGCTTATTTAGCTGAAGTTCACAAGGTAGATTAAAACGCTTGCTCATTTCACGAGAAAATCTAGTTGCGAATGCACCCTGACTCTCAACGTATCCAGAAGGATTTAATTTCATATTTACAGTAGATTTAGCTAGTGATTGTACAAAATCAACATATGCTAACGATAATAAAGAAATATGGATATTATCTCTAACATAGTCTGGAGTATTCACTCCAGCAATTTGATTGTTGAACCATGTTCTTACTAAATATGCAGTAAATCTAGGCTCTTCTTCTGGCCCGAATGGATTTGGAATAACAAATTTTCCCAAAGCCAAGTCTAGCTCTTCGCACCAATAACTGAATATATCCGCAGTCAAACCCTTAGACAGGCCATATGGAGAAAATGCTCGCATTGTTCCATTACCCGCACCTTCATTTTGTTCAAAAACACTGCCGGTTAAAGCTATATGATTACAACCATTTGCAGATAAAACCCTTAACACCTGTGCAACATTAGAGGTATTTGAACTCACTGCGTTGGCAACATTAAAATCCATACTTTTATAATTAGTAACATCAGCAGCATGATGACAGAACATATCCCAAGGACCTTCAGCTTCAATGGTATCGAGTAATGTCCGCTGTCCAAACTTGCATGACCATATAGGCGTGCATACCCTACATAACTCCTCTACTCTACTCTTCCTAGCATCTTGATAACTATCAATATCTTCTCCTGTAAGAGTAATACTTACTTCATGACCTTGGTGAATTAGTTCTCGAACAAACCAATAACCAGTAAAAGAGCTAGCACCAGTAAAAAGTACCTTCATTTGATTCCCTTCATCAGGTCAATACCATGCCACTCTGGCTCAAAGTCTGGCCAAGATTTATCTTTATCAGAAACTTCTATTACTTCATTTGGCCACTTGATATCAAATTTAGGATCATTGTAGCGAATACCTCTTTCTTTATCAGGGTCATATGTTGTTGATGTAAGGTAAAATGCTTCAGTATCATCCTCCAAAGTTAGAAAGCCATGGGCGAATCCTCTTGGGGCATACATCATTAGCCTGTTTTCAGCTGATAATATCTCACCATACCATTGACCATAGGTTGGCGAATCAGGCCGAAGATCTAATATCACATCAAATAAAGAGCCTTTAATACAACGTACAACTTTAATTTCAGCTGAGCCAGGTAATTGATAATGCATGCCACGAAGTGTACCTTTTTGCGCTGTCAGAGAAGTATTTATTTGTTTAATATCTGTGAACAAATCATGTTCAGCATACTCATCCTGACAAAAGAATCGAGCAAAAAAACCACGATCATCACCTAATTTATTAAGTTCGATTGTGAATGCATCTTTTAATGGAGAAGGATTAAATTTCATAATAGCTCCTAAATTATAATGACCATTCCAAGTCACTGTTTAATCTGCCGTTTGCCAGATGAGACTCTAATACCTTTAACCTCATGTATTGGGACTGCCTAAAGTCAGCATCAGCAAACTTCATGGCCTCAAGGCCTTCTTTAAGCTCAAGAATGGTGCTTTCCAATGTCATCAATGGTTGATGATCAGGTGCCATTGACTCATAGACGCTAAAGTCGACTCTATAGGAACGTTTATCAGGTTGAGCATCTGTATTTATCGAGACATCTGTTCCTGGTATTAATTCAGCAACGGTATTAGCTAAATCTTTAACTTGGTAATTCCAAGCCATTGAGCCAACATTCACAGCTACAAAATTTCCACCATTTTGATTCTCTCTCTCAATACCCCATGCCATCGCTCTAGACATATCCTTTATGTGAATTAGTGGGCGCCATGGAGTACCATCACTTAATACTGTAATCTGACCACTTGTGATAGCCCCTGCAACAAAATCATTTATAACCAAATCTAACCTTAACCGTGGTGACATACCGCAAGCAGTTGAAAAACGAAGTGAAGTCACCTCAAAATTATCATCAGCCAAGCGTTCTAGATTTTTTTCCATAGCTACTTTAGAGCGTGCATAAGCCGTTAGAGGATTAAGAGTGTCCGTCTCTTTTCTTGCATCGCCTTCAGCCTGACCATACATGCTACAACTGGAAGCAAAAATAAACTTCTTCACGCCTCGTTTCTTAGCCTCTTCAGCAATTAACTTACTGGCGTTATCATTAATTGCAACAGTTACATCTTCATAAGACTTACCCATCGGATCATTTGAGATTGCCGCCAGATGAATTACAATATCAATTGAATCTAAAAGTTCAAAAGGAAAGTTACGTATATCCCCAAAGATCTGTTGATCAACACGACACTCAGGAAGTATTGATGCATTAGTTAGGCAGTGAGCGAAATACCCCGTATCGAAACCTGTCAACTTGCAACCTGGAAAACGACTTCTTAGTTCATTCTCTAATACTGGGCCTATATAACCCATATTTCCTGTGATTAATATATTCATTATTGTTCCTTTAAAAATTAAGATAGTTGAATTTTATCGACAACATATTTCGCAAATGGCAAAGCACAAGTAAAGGCAGGGGATACTGCATTTAATACATGAGTACTTTCCTTATCTCCTTCTACTATGAAGTCCATTTCCAGCTTTTGCGTTGTCTTATTGATTAACTGAGCTCGTATTCCAGGTTTTCCCCAGTGGCTGAAATGACTCATTTCAATACCGTCAGCTAATTGTTGAGCCTGTTTTACCATATAACTTTTTGAGTATTTCTTTAATTCTTCTACAGCCAGCTTTCTAAATGTCGAATCACTACCTGCCATCAGCTGTAGATGACGCCCACTTGTTTGTAAGAACTCGCCAATTTTGAAATTTTCTAAATATTCATATTGTTCAGGCCAAAATGCAGGAATTGCTGAGGGGCCTAGTTTCATTGTACCATCAACAGTTAGTGTATAATGAACACCTAAAAATGGATTCTTTAAATCTGGAACAGGGTAAATATTGGTTGCAAGCTTTGGAGCATTATCACCAGCATAAAGGTAAACACCCTTAAAAGGTAAGAGGTGATAATTTGACCCTTGATCATAAAACTTAGCGACTTTATCTGCATACAACCCAGCACAATTTATTAAATGTTTCGCTTTAAACATATGCTTTGATGAACGCACCTGATTATCTGAATTACGATTAATAAAAGCGCAATCAAAATGAACTTTAACTCCAAGTTTCTCCACTTCACTAAATAGCTGTTTTAATACTTGCTGCGGATTAACCGTTGCTGTGTTCGGTGACCATAAAGCTCTTTTATGCGTTTTAACTCGAGGTTCTATTTTTTGAGCATCTACGGCAGAAATAACATCTAGTTCTATACCATTTGCTTCGCCTCTTTCAATAAGTATATCAAGTGTTTTGTTATCTTCCTCATCTTTAGCCACGACTAATTTGCCACATTTATTAATATCTAAATTGTGCTCTTCACAAAACTGATGCCACGCCTGATTACCCTCTTTTGTAAAACGTGCTTTTAAACTATCAGATGTATAATAAAATCCAGCATGAAGAACACCACTATTACGACCACTTGCATGTTCGCCTATATGAGTTTCTTTTTCTATCAGATTTATTACCGCATCAGGATTTCGTAAAGCCAGTTCATACGCAATGGATAAACCAACAAAACCTCCACCAACAACTAGGAAGTCAGTTTCAATAGCCATCTCGTTTACCAACTCTTCCATGGTGCTTTTTTAGAGTCCCAGAGTGACTCTAAATAACGCTTATCTCTTAAGGTATCCATTGGATGCCAAAACCCTTTATGAATATAAATAGATAGTTCGCCTTCATCAGCAATATTTTCCATAGGCTCTTTTTCCCACACTGTACTATCGCCATCTATATAGTCGATAACTCTAGGAGATAGGATAAAGAAACCACCATTGATCCAACCACCATCTCCTTGTGGCTTTTCTTTAAACCCAGTAACTTTAGTGCCATCAAAATCTATAGCGCCAAATCGCCCATCAGGTTGAACACCTGTTACTGTAGCTAATCGCCCTTGTTCCTTATGAAAGCGAATAGATTCAGCTATATTAATATCGGAAAGCCCGTCTCCATAGGTCATACAAAAATCATCATCGCCCAAATATTTGGCCACGCGTTTCATTCGTCCACCGATCATAGTTTCTGGTCCAGTGTCAACTAAAGTGACCCGCCAAGGTTCTACCTCTGTGTGGTGTACTTCCATAGTATTATTTTGCAAATCAAATGTTACATCTGATTGATGAAGTGCATAATTAGCAAAATACTCTTTAATGACATAACCTTTATATCCAAGGCAAACAATAAATTCGTTGATACCATGATTTGAATACATCTTCATGATGTGCCACAAAATAGGCTTACCACCAATTTCAACCATCGGTTTAGGTTTAATGCTTGTTTCTTCTGCGAGACGTGTACCAAGCCCTCCGGCCAATAAAACAGCTTTCATTATTCATTCCTGTAGGTAGTAGTAGTTGTATTAATTTTTATTTCTTAGTTATCTTATGCTCAATTATAGTATGTTGACGAGAAAAAAGCTCTCTTCCTAAGTATGTCAGTAAGCCATATAATTCTGGAAACTTACCTGCAATACAAAAAAATGAATGCAACATAAGATCATCGTTATTTTGGATATTTTCATCACCACGTAAATATATTTGAATTACCTTTATTGGATACAAAAAATTAATAACTAGTAGGTATGGAGTCATTAATAAGGTCAATATAACTGAAATTGGAAATATCGATGCCCATAGCCCGATAGAAAATAAATCTTTTAATCCATATCCACCACTAAAACCCTTCTGTAAAGCAACTGACTGGGCTACAGCAACGCCATTTCGTGTTGTTCTTTTCCACCATTGGCTAAAGCCCATATTGCCAGAGTCATGGCTCGCCATTTGGTGGGCATCACGAAATATTTTCCCGCCGTTGTTTCTAAGCCGTCTGCATAATTCTGGTTCTTCACCTGCAATAAGAGTTTCGTTAAATCCGCCTATTTCAATAAAAGCTAACTTTCGAATAAGGAAAATACCACCACAACTGTCCGTCTCACCAATTTCTCGCTTCCACTCAATATTACATAAGCGGGTATAAATTGTACGGCTAGGTTCGACTTCACTTAATACACCACACAATACCGTTAATTCACTATTACGCATCAGCTCAAGAGCTCGAACAGCCCATGACTCCTCAAACACACAATCACCATCTATAAAATGTATAAAATCGAGTTCTTGGTGATTCTCGTCTAAATACAAGGCGCCCTCGTTTCTTGCTCTAGCAGCAGAAAAAGGTTTACTATCATCCAGCTCGACATAAGGTACTCGCATTTTAGCTGCCAAGTGAATACTTTCATCTGTAGAGCCTGAATCAACATACACAATATTTGTACATATTTTGAGCGAAGACTCCAAACAAGCTTGTAAATTAGTCGCTTCATTTCTACCAATTACTACAATGCCGAGATTTAATTGCCCTTGAGCAACACTCTTTAGTGACGCCATTTAGATAAATCTCTCCCCCAGAATGACTCTAGTTTTGAAATATCATCGTTAAACTTTTCTGATAAGAAGATAATCTCGTTTTCTGTTATTTCTTTAAATTGTCTCTGCTTTTTAGTTGTTAGAATTTTCGATATAAAACTATTACTAAGAAGACCAACCAATTTACTTCTAACTATCACACGCTTATTTTCAGGTATGAGAATATTAATTACTTTGTTTAATAGTGGTAAATTTCTAATTTTTAACACCACTGAAGTTATATCATTTGTTACTGCAGCTGTTCCTTTCTTATTTAATACTCTTGAAGAAGTTTCAAGTCCAGGCTCATAATCATGAGATATGCCTAAAAACTCTAAAGTGGTCTTAACCACATTTTCTGGTGAGTTCTTTAAATCATCAAAATCAAGTAACAGGATCTGCTCTTTTTTAAAGAATTTCAAATACTGTTCAATTTGATACATATACTGACTTGATGAAATGATTTCATCCGATAACTCGAATGCTTCTTTAAAAGAAGAATAACGGTAACGGTCGTTTAAAACATTATGGCAATAATGAGAGTATGCCCGATCTATTGGATCTCTCAAAATATAGATAAGCTTCATATCTTTATTATAGTTACAAATTTTTTCTGGTACATTATCATAGGCCGGATGTCGAGAGTAACAGGTCGAAGCATCTCCTTTAATTGAGTTGTCATCAATATATAGAGAGTCATAATAATCATGCCCTCGATGAAAATACCGACTAAAAAATTGTGCCTCTTTTTTCTGAAACATTTGCACATCAGGAATATTGTTAAGTAAATCACTAAACGATGTTGTCCCTGATTTCATTGCGCCAATAATAATAAATTCAACCATTATTATAATCTCTACATACTTCCTAAAATAACTAACCAAAAGTCAGGATTGAGTAAATATAATACACAACCAAAACTAATAATTATAAAAAATGAAAGAGCTTCTCCTCGAAAAGACAATATTTTGGCTTGCTTTAACCAGAATAATTGTATAGGTATAGAGAAGTAAATATTTAGCGCATAGGCTAAAATAGCTCCAATGAATCCAAAAATATTAAACAGTAATGGAAGTGTTATAACTAAAACAACACCTCTTATAAACATTGATTGGACCTGTACTTTTGTTTCACCCATAGCTGTTAAACAAACTCTTGAGACACCAGTTATTGATACTCCCATAAGAGAAATGAGCAAAACTTTTATCATCATTCCAGCTGCCATATATCGCTCATCATAAAGAAAATCAATAATAGGTTGCCCTAAAACAAACAAAACAATAGCTACAATAAAAACTGATATTTGGTTTAGTATTTTAACTCTATAGTATGATGATTTAAATGAATCTTTATCGTCAACCTTATTGCAAAAGTAGGGATACCATATTTTTGTAGCTAAGGTTTCTAAAACTGAATGAAACACATTAATAATCATATATGCAATTGAGTAAACGCCCAGTTCGGCTGGCGTGATTATCGTGGAAAAATATAATTTATCACCTTGCTGTACTAAATAGGTTAGGGTAGAAGCTATAAATATCCATTTTCCAAAGTTATAAACATCTCGAACTATCGTTTTATCCAGAAGGTGACTATGCCTTATATCAAAAAGAGAGTATGTCAATATCAAAAGAGACAGTGAGGCAATCAAACTTCCAACCACCAAAGACCAAATTGTAGGTGAATAAAATGCTAAACTAATCATCGCAACCATTCCCAATAGCTTTGAGCTAATATTCATTAGTTCAAGCTTCTTATGGTTTAAATTTTTAGTATGTATCGCGACGGCGAGTGTTCCATATCCTTCCAGAAGTGGTACAACCGAAACAACTGCCAATACCCACGGCAAAACAGCAAATGCATAAACACTATCAGGTGAAACGTTAGAATATACTTGTTGAGAATATATATAGAGTGCCACGATGTTGATAATAAAGAACAGTAACCAACCTCTAATGACTTTCATTGTCCACACAGTATCATGAAATCGAGAGGGAGCAGTTTCACTTGAGCGTACAACAGATGGAATGAGGCCAATATTTGAAAGCATTTCAACCCCATTAAGTACGACCCAAACAATCGCCATTATGCCAAATAGCTCAGGTTCAAGTAATCGAGTTAAAACTAAATTCCCTCCAAGTCGTATTACTTGTGAGAAACCATAGCCAAAAATAACCCATAATGAGGCATTAAATGTTTTTTTACTTAAGTTATTCAATGTGGAACTACTCTACCTATGATTAGAATCCTACAGTATTGCTATATTAAGGGTTTTATTACATTACGTTAATACTTCTTTTTTAACTTTAAAAAATACTGCTCAAAGGTATAAAAACTAATAAGAGCAACAACCGTACTTATTACAGTAAATACGGTAAAAAATATCACTTTAGTATCATTAAAAGGTAAAAATCCTACGAGATATCGACTAATACCTTGAAGCTGTCCATGAAAGATATAGATTCCGTAACTTACGATACCGATTATACTAAATAATCTATTACCTATTATTATTGCCGTATAACTATTCTCATTAATAACTATTGTACCAATTAATAAAGCGAACATAATGTGAAGTACTAGCTCAATACCGCCATTAATTGCACTAGAAGCCATCGAAAGCATTAAAATAATTAACACAATTAATATTGGTGCTGTAAACCTATGCGTCAAAACTATAAAGAAATTACTAAAACTGTTTATATTATGTAGAGTGAATGCTAGTAGAGCCCCTACAAAAATTGTCCGAAACGGAATAAAATGTTTCAGCCAATAGCCAAACGCGCCATCATCCATTGAAATTGTTAAAATGATGCTAACCATAACCAGCAATGTTATTGAAACCTTAGTACGATATGCGCCTAAGATAAGTAACAAGCCTGGCCAGAATAGGTAAAATTGTTCTTCAACAGCTAAACTCCAGCCTCGCTCAAAAATCTGGCTAGTATCTGATGAAAGCCAATTTGTTAAATATAAAGCATAATATGGGAAAACCTCCAGATATGTATTAAATGTGTCTTTATCTGTTAAGCCGTACCATATTAATAGCATCAATAGAAACGCATAATAAACAGGAAAAATTCGGAGCGTTCGCCTTATATAAAACTCTTTTAAAGAAATGGTTCCATTTCGTTCATACTCTCTCAATAGCAATGTTGTTATTAAAAAACCACTTAATACAAAAAAAAGATCAACGCCCAAATACCCTCTAGTGAATATTGGGTTAGTGCTTGGATTCAAACCCAGAGAATGATGCCAAACGACAGCAAGTATAGCCAGACCTCTAATACCATCCAAACGCTTGAAAAACCGCTTCGTCTTGAACTCATTATGCGATGTAACTACGAGAGAATTCAGTGTTGTTTTTGTCACGATATTATTACCAGCCTATATTCTTTATTTGTACCATATAATTGCCAATTTGCACGATTTACTAACTTGTTCTAGCTATTACAACAATTCAAAATAAATGCGTCAGGAATAGTTCTGATGTATCTTTATGATACGCTTAGCCAGCTCTCTGCCGTTCTCACCTTCGAGCATTTCTAAATGCCCAAATGGAATATCTTCAACAAGAACATTTCCACTTGTTACCGATGACCAACCTCTAGTTATATCAGATTTTTTCCAATATACCTCTTTGTAGGAAACAGGTGGAGACATGAATAAATTGATATCAGTTTTTAATTTTCCACCAGCATAATCAATTATCATATCCGACCAGTACTGATATAATTTTTTATACCGTTTTCTTTCAGGGTCATCTTGGTTATTGTCTGTATTTGACTTGCTAGTAGTTTTAAATTTACTCAGTATTATTTGAAATATCTCTTTAAAACCCGAATTAATGTGCCAGCTTAATTTCTCTTGTAACTTTGAAATTAAACTGGGCTCCAGATTAAACAAAGGCGCATGCATATCAAGGATACTTAAATATGTAACCTTTTCACCTTGGGACTCTAATTGTTTTGCAATCTCTAAGGCAGTGAATCCACCGCCACTATATCCTATTAAACGATATGGGCCTCTGGGTTGATGTTTTCTAATATATTGAATATGATCCTTCGCCATATCTTCAACACTTGTATTAAAACTATGACCTAATATTCCCCTAGTCTGAAGTCCAACAATTTTATAGTGATTACCTAAGTAACTAGCCATTTCATACAAGTTATTCAAATTTCCGCCGACACCACCAGCAAAAAATAGCGTTCGATCTTCACTCTGTACACTATTGTACATAACGACTGAAGTGTCCCAAGGTTCATTTTCATCAAATTGATCATCGCCACTATGAGATAGTTCAGAGGATATCTTTTCAGATAACTTACTCACGGAAGGGTGATTATATAATGTTGATATTGGTAGTAATAAACCAAATTGCTTTTTGATCCTAGTGAATAAATCTACAGACAGCAAAGAATCACCACCGATTTCCAAAAACTCATCGTCTAAATTTATAGCATCAATACCTAATACCTCTTTCCACATCAAGATAACTCTATCTTGTACACTGCTATTATTTAACTGTCTGTCTAATATACTAAGATTATCCTCTTTCTCTAAAGCAACACTGTTTGAGTTATCCTTATAACTTAACCAGTGCTCTATCGGTTCAAAATTATACGTTGGCAAAGAAACGTAGCTACCCTGATTAGAAAACCCTAAGTCCTCAAGCGAAATTTTGTATCCAATACAATATAACTTCGCCATCACACCATAAAACAATGGCATGGTTAATTCTGAAGCTTTTTTACTTGGTAGAGAGTTAATAAGTGTCATATCAGAATTAGGGATAATGTCTTGAACGAAGGAAGTTAATGCTGATCCAGGACCTATTTCTATAACAATACCATCGCTAGCACTCGAGAAATTATCATTTACTGCTGAATAAAAGTTTACTTCACGCCGTAAATGTTTTACCCAATATTCTGGAGTAGCTAAGTCTTTCATAGAGCAGTTTGGTGTAGCAGATATGATATCAATTTTAGGTTCCGACAGTACAACACCATTAAATGCCTTACTAAAATCATCTAAAACCACATCCATAAATGGTGAATGAAAAGGGTGCCTATTTGCTAAGAGCACGCTAGAAATACCATTGCTTTTTAATTTATATTTTAGTTCATTAATATCTTCAACAGTGCCCGAAATTACTATATTAGTTTGACTATTTTCAACCGAAACAACTAGGTTGTTTGTTAAATACTCCTCTACTTTCGACCGGTTAGCGAAAACAACTAACATGGCGCCTGTTGGAGCCTGATTCATCAGGCGTCCTCTTTCAGCAACAATTGATAAAGCATCTTTTAAATCAAAGACACCAGCAATACAGGCAGCCACATACTCCCCTAGACTATGACCCATCATAAGCCTAGGTGTTATGCCTATCTCAATAAATGTTCGTGCCAGTGAGTACTCAACAACAAATAAACCCACTTGAACATTATCGGTATATAAAAGTGCATCAGGCTCATCTATCTCATGAAATAATATAGACTTAAAGTTTTTACCAGTTATCTTATCAGCAATATTAATACACTGGTCGAGATGTTTTCTATATAGAGAATTCTCATCATACAGTTCTTTACTCATCCCCTTGTATTGGGAGCCCTGTCCAGAAAACAGAAAACAAATATCAGCATTACTTTTTACATGATAGCTATCTTTCTCTGGATAATAATTCCATTCACCATTACCTGCCTTCAATGCGAGAGTGTAGCTGGATAAATCAAATTTCTTTCTGTGATTTATTAGAGTATATGCTGCATCTGCAAGTGAAGTGGAGCTATTCTTAATATATTTCAAAATGCTCTTTTGATTGGCATCAATCGAATATTCACTTTTTGCTGAATGAACTAGTAGTACTTTATCACTAGTAGTTTCGCTGAAGGCCATTTTTCTCTCAGGAGGGCTTGAAAGAATAATATGAGCATTAGTGCCTCCCACACCAAAAGAACTAACACCAGCGATAACATTTCCAGACAACTCAACAATATCTTGATTAAAGTAGAATGGACTTTTTTCATCTTTTATTTGAGGCGACTCACCGTCAAAACGAACGTTTGGAGGTATCTTCTTTTTATTTACTACTAAAATTGCTTTTATTAAAGAAGCTATACCCGCAGCAGTATCTAAATGACCTATGTTGGCTTTTAAGGTTCCAAGAGCACAATAGGGTTTTTCTGAGGTTCCAAATGCATCGGTCAATCCTGCTAACTCAATAGGATCGCCTAAGTCTGTGGCTGTTCCGTGAGTTTCAACAAATTGTATGTCACTTGCCTCAATACCGGCAATATCTTGAGCTAAAGCAATAACTTCCATTTGCCCTTCAGAACTTGGTGCGGTATATCCAACTTTATTCTTACCGTCATTATTTACAGCAGCACTTTTAATTACCGCAATTATCTCATCACCATCTTCTACAGCTTCGCTCATTCTTTTAAGCACAAGCACTCCAACACCCTCACCGAAAATTGTTCCGGAACCGGCTTCAGTAAAGGGTTTACAATATCCATCAGGTGAAAAAATCATTCCTGGTGAATAACTATAACCAATTCCGTGAGGGACATTGGCGCTAACACCACCACAAATTGCCATGTCGCACTGATATGTTTGGAGGGATAAAACAGCGAGTTGTACAGATACTAACGAAGTCGAGCATGCTGTTTGTACATTTAGGCTAGGACCTCTTAGATTCAACTTATACGAAACCCTAGTAGTTAGATAATCTTTCTCACTTGCCAACATTTTCTGAAAATCTGGTATCCCAAATCCAGCGGTATTAATATCATAGCAAGAAAGCTGGTACCGGTTCATACCACATCCAGCATAAACGCCAACCATATCATTACATTCATCAGGAATATATCCAGCTGACTCCATCGCCTTCCAGCAATGTTCTAGAAAAATACGGTGTTGGGGATCCATTAGCTTAGCTTCATTTGGCGTGTAGCCAAAAAAGTTCGCATCAAACTCTTTAAGATTAGAAATACTCGAAGTTTTTGCTACATAACTTTCATCTTTATATACATTCTCAGGGATGCCTTCTTTAATTAGAACATCTTCAGTAACATCAGTAATCGAGCATATACCATTAGATAAGTTTTCCCAGAACATTTCTATTGAGGCCGCACCAGGAAAAGCGCCAGATAACCCTATAACAGCAATATCATTATTATTATCTTCCATTCTCGTCTCAATATGTTAGTTAGTTTGGTTACTTAATAGCCAATGATACAATGGTTCATTATATACAATATTGGATAATGAATGACCCGTTTCTAAGATTTGCAAATGCGCATCAGACTTAAAATTATTGATAGCTGAAATCATATCTATAGAGTTTTGAACAGGTGCAATTTTATCATCCCGGCCATGAAATATTCTCATTGGCGTTCTAGAAATTGTGCTAGCCTTAGCAGGATCATTCCTACCATTTAAAATAATGGCTGCAGCAAACTTATTGGGATATCTATACAAAAACTCCCAACTTCCCGAAGCTCCCATAGACTCTCCTGTAATGTAGATTCGGTGAGGATCTACATTCTTAGATTTTATTAATTCATCTATAATGGAAATAATCATTGTCTGACGCCATGATTGAGTATGACTATCCATATCGTAATTTATAAAAGGAGCTCGGCTAATTCGATTGTTATTCCACTCAAGTCCATTTGGACATTGCGGAGCAAGGATATAAGATGATTCAATCGATTGGAAGTCACTGGATGTGAACTTTGAAACAGTATTACTTAAGTGCCTTATATTATCACTGCCTCTACCGTAAGCACTTTGTAAAATCAGAACTAATGGAATCTTTTTATTACCACTAACCTTCGGGTTATAAAGCCTGTATTGTAGCTTATTATTATCAAGAACCAATTCATGACCAGACATTATCCAAGCCAGTTTTATCTGCTGCATACCTATGCCTCTCGTATTCAGTATAAATAGTACAAGAGCAAAAAGTAGAATAAATAAGGTTATAAATGTAAGCGCCTTTCTTTTCATCAGAATTCCAAATAGTTACATTGATCTTCTACGAGGCTTTGGCCTACTGAATGCCGTTGCTTGACGAATTCTAGAGCTTCTGCGGCTTATATCAGGCTTTTCAATTTTGGTATTATCCTTATCTAGGAAATTACTTAGTAACTGAACACTTGGAAAACGAAATAAATCAACACTTGATAAACGACCTTCAAACTTCACTTTTAGTATTTCGTACACTTGTAATAGTGACATCGAATCACCCCCAACTTCAAAAAACTGCGAGTCAATAGGAAACCTAATATCCCCCAACACTTCTTTCCATGCTAAAAGTACAACTCGTTCAGTATCTGATAGAGATTGCTCAACTTGCTCCTTACTGCTTTCAATTATTGGTAGTTTAATACTTGGCAATTGATTTCTAGCTATTTTACCACTACTAGTCAATGGAAACTCTGTTAATTGCTGGTACGCTACTGGAACCATGTATTTAGGTAAATACTCTTGCAAAAAACCTTTCAACTTCTCAATATCAATACTAATTGAGGTGTTTTCAAGTTGATAGAATGCTGCTAAATATAAACTCCCTGATTGGCTTTTCTCAACAACCACGGCTGCAGTTAAAATATTACTAAATCGTTGAGTAACCGTTTCAATTTCTGCTAACTCTATTCTAAGGCCATTAAACTTTATTTGAGAGTCAATTCTTCCTAAAAACTCAAGTTGTCCATTTGTTCTCCAACGAGCTAGATCGCCTGTTTTATAAATGACACCAGAGCCAAAAGGATTTTGAATAAATTGCTGTTCTGTTAAGTCAGGACGTCCAATATAACCAGCAGCAACCTGTACTCCACCTATTAATAACTCGCCAGTCATCCCAATTGGGAGTTGGTTCATATATTCATCAACAACGTATAACATTGTATTAGATATTGGAGCTCCAATTGGAATAATCGTGTTAGTTTGACTAATCTCACAATCAAACTTACTAACAGCCACAGCTGCTTCAGTGGGCCCGTATAGGTTAATTAACCGTATGCCTTTGAACTTATCAACAAATTCAGAAACGGAGTCTGCTAGTAACTCTTCACCACAGCATGCAACAATACGTAATGTACATTCTTCAGCATGATAGTTATTAGTTAGTGCAGTTAATACGGAAGGTACAATTTGCAAGATACTTACATTATATTGTTGAATCTGTTCACAGATTTGTAGCATGTTTTTATGACTATCATGCTCAGCAATTGCAAGAGTAACTCCTGAGGTAGGCGCCCAAAATATTTCAAAGAGAGATACGTCAAAACTATAAGGTGTTTTTTGTAGCACCACATCTTCATTTGTTGGCTCAAAATCTTCACTCATCCAATGCATAACATTAGCTATACCTGAATGATTATTCATAACGCCCTTAGGTTTACCAGTTGAACCCGAAGTAAAGAATACATATGCTAAATCATCACCAAGTATTTCAGTACTTGGATTTTCTGAACATTGATTAGATAGCTCTGTTTCTAAATTATCAGTAAGATATATTGGGTAATGATCTATAGTAAATCGTGGCAGAGACCTATTGTTGGAGATAATCACTTTACTATTTGATTGTTTAAGAATGTAATATATTCTCTCTTTGGGAAGGTCAACATCTATAGGGACATACGCTATGCCCAGTTTAACCAAAGCAAATATATCAACCATCATATCAATAGATCGCTCAATGATAACTGCAACTATATCACCTTTACTAAGACCCTCACCTGATAGGTAATGTGCTAATCTATTGGCGCGATTATTAAACGCTCTGAAAGAAAGCTCAACATCATTATGTATGAGAGCAATCTTATTTGGTTGTTTTTCTACTTGTTCCTCAAACAATGTTTTAATATTTTGACGAGGACTGTACGGATTTAACGTGTTATTGAATTGGTTCATTAATGATAAATCAGTTTCTGAAACTATCGAACTGGAGAAAATATTAGCATCTTGATCATCAATAATTGAATTTAGTAATGTCTTAAATGAAGAAACAAATCTTTTTGAGAACTCTCTGCCAACCTTTTGGCCCTGGTACTCAATACCACCGTGAATTGCATCATCTTGTTCCCAGAGCCTTAAAAATAATTCCATTTGAGCATCTTTAAGTTGAAGGTTCTTAGGTGTGGACTTTAAACCTATCTCGTCGAGTCTCATTGGATGCTCATAAGCAAACCCATGGTTGTAAATGGCTCTGTTAGTACTATTTTTAGTGGCCTCAGAAATTATTTCAACTGAAGGGCACTCTTGATTTCGATGCGCTCCTAATAGTTCATATCTAATAGCTTTCAATACATCTTTATAAACTGCATCGCTACTAATTTCTATTTTGATCGGTACAGTATTAACAAAGCATCCAGGCGTATCTTTAAATTTATTGTTTCGTCGATTAGATAACGGTATTGCAATACAGAAATTTGTCTCACCCAGATATTTCGATAACAGAATATAGTAACAACTTAATAAAAGAATATATGGCTTGAGTGTATTTTTATTGCAAAAATTAAGTACTGATTGCCACAAAATATCATCAATATTTAAAAGCTCAATACCTGCAAAAGTATTCTCTTGACTAGACAACATAACCGGCTGATCTATTTGGCTAACTTGATAGTCTGTTAACTTATTTTTCCAATATTGTTTTTGCTTTATTCCTTTAGGAGAATTTAAGAAAGAATTTTGTTCAACAATATATTCATCATAATTACTAACTAAAACAGCTGGTGTTTCTAATGGCTCCTTATAATAGAAAGTAACTAACTTTGAAAATATCTCTTTAGTTGCTAAATCTATAACTATATGAGGAATAGAAATCGCAATTAAATTACTCTTAACATCAGGGAATTTAGCAATAATTAATCGAATAAAACTATCTTTATCGAGTTCAAAAATATCGAAACATTTTTTTGAAAGCCACTCATTGGCAACTTCTAAATCATCACCCTCAAATGTCTTCTGACATAGTTGACATTGATTTTCTTTTTTAACTTTCTTTACATCACCATCAATAAGTTTAAATCCTATACCAAGGATACCGGTTTGCTGCGCCGCTTTGTTAATTGCAGTATAAAGCCGATCTATATCAATACTCTGTGATTGAAAAACAGAATTAACATTGTATGAAACAGCATTTTCTTGCTGGTTTAATAACCAAAACTGCTTCTCAATTAAACTTATTGGCGTAATAACTTCACTTGGTGTCATAAACCTGTTTCACATTTACAATATCTTCTGGAGTTATAGATAGCGATTTCATAATTGGTGCAATTTGATCTTCTGGCCTATCATTTACCTTTTCTATAGCTTCGTCTCTCGACATTAAGCCTTCTCGTATTAAATGGCTTAACTCCATTTCATAGGGGTTATAACCAAACACTTCTTCATGAACATAATTATTAAATGTATTGAGCATGCAGTTAGATGAACAACCGTCAACATCACCGGGACTTTCCCATCCTAATGAAGCAATGTTATCTTTAATCTCAGTTTCAGATACATTCTCCACACAGAGAATGTTAACATTATGCGGATACTCTTTTACTTTCTCTATTGTTTGTTGATCGATACATAGGTAATCATCCACTACATCACCGACCTCTTCGCGTAATTTATCTAGCGATTCTTTTCTTGATTCCTCAAGAAATTTATAGTGATTTTTATATATAATACCGTTTACTGGAATTTGTCCTAAAGTAAAACCTGCGAGTATAAAAGGAATATCTTTCTCTAAAGCAATCTTAAGTGCTGTCATATTAACAATTGATATACAAGAATTGCAGATTGACGATATTCTAGTCAGTGTATTCTTTCTATAAATATCTCTTACTGCACTTGCTTTAGCAATAGCGCGGTAATTTCCTGAACCAGGTTTGAATACCCAATGATCGACGCCTAAATTATTAATTACCTTATTAATGTTTTTCCAAGCTGCTTTTGCAATATAACCATTATCCAAGGTGAAAGCTAAGACATTTAAACCATACTTTTCTACAGCTAACTTAAGTGCATATGTACTGTCCTTTCCTCCACTATAGCAAACTACTGCATCATACTGAGAGTTGCGAGGCATAGTCTCAAAGAGCTTATTAATTTGTTTAGCTGCTTCTTCAATTTTTGAATTATCAGTATCAGCAGTTTTATTAGACTTATGGCAATAATTACAAACACCATTATCATCGAATGTAATTTTAGGAAATTCTGCAGTCAATATACACTTTGAGCATCTTTGATTAACTTTCATTATTTTTTTTCCTATCAACGAATTGAATCATCTTCACTATAGAACCAAAATTCTCTCTAATTAATTCTTCATCCTCAATTTTAATGGAAAACGTTTCTTCCAAAAATGACGCAATTTCAATTAAACCAAATGAATCTATTATGCCTTCATCTATTAGTGATTCTTCTAGAGGAACCTCTTCCCTCTCAACCATGTAAGTATCAACGATAAACTCTAATAATTTCTCTGTTGCTACAGCAATGTCCATCAACTTTTTCTCCCGTTACTTATTCAACAATGTCAACTCTACATTTATTCTTATCTAGTTCATTATCTGGACAGTGATCTATCCAATATTTTGATAATTGTGTTGTGAGCATAAATATGAATACCATATTATCTCTATATCCTGTTGTTTCTGGAACACCCCTACGAAATTTACGTAAAAACTTTTTAATCATCTCATAATCAAAAATACCATAATCTGCAACTCGTTCCTCACTTAGCATTTCAGCTGACAATTGAGAGAGTTCTCCATTTTTACCTATGAAGGCAGATAAATCTGGTGCCATATATGGTCTTTTAGGCCTATTGGTAATTTCTTTAGGAATAATGTCCTTAAATACTTCCTTCAATATGTGTTTCTGATCAAATCCTTTTAGTTTATATTCATCAGGCATCGCGAATGCTTTTTCAACAACTCGATGATCTAAAAATGGGAAACGGCCCTCAATACTATGGCTCATAGCCATCCGATCTCCCTGAGATGAGAGTAAATATCCAGGAAGTAATGTTTTTAATTCTAAAAAAGAATTCTTTTGCATTAGTGACCATTTTGAAAAGTCATCAGGGAGTATAGTTTGAAGTTTTTGCAACAACTGGTCTTCATCAAAACTTATCCGCAAATCTTTATTAAAATAATTAGCAATAGCTTTATTATTAGCTATTCTAATGTTTAGTCCTGCAAAGTCGTTCTCAAAACTGGTCAAAAACCCCTCATAATACATTTTCATGAGTCCAAAACGTCGCTTATCTGCATAATGGTCAAGATGAGGATAAAGGGACTTTATAGACTCAACCACAGTGTCTGAATCTGAATTATATTTCCAATGGTTTAATATTTTTAATTCTTTAAATACATCATAACCGCATAAAATTTCATCAGCACCTTCACCGGTTAATACGACCTTTATATCATGCTGTTGTACGTCTGATGATAAAAGATGCAAAGGAACTGGTGCTGTCCTAAAGACAGGGCGCTCACCATGATAGATAGCTTTGCTAATATTAGTATCAATGTCATCTCCTGAAATTTTAACAGTACTGTGTATTGACCCTATTTCCTCACTGGCCATAAGTTGATACTTACTTTCGTCAAGACGATCATCCTCAAATGCAACAGAGAAAGTTTTAAATGCATGATTCGTTTGCTCATTAACCATGTATGAGATTACAGTAGAGTCAATACCACCACTCAGGTAAGCGCCCACAGGAACATCACTTCTTAATCTAAGTCTTACTGAATCCTCTAATAACTCTTTGAAAGATTCTTTGCTTTGTTCAAAACTTTCGCTCTTTTGATTGTTTAAGCTCTCACCTATTTCATAATAACGGCCAACTGTGTGCCTTCCCGACAACGAGAATATTTCATAACATCCTGCACAAACGGACCGGATGTTCTTATATACAGTACCATCAGCTAATGTATTCCAAATCAATGCATGCTCAAAGAGTTGCGAAGGCTCAAACTCCCTCTTAAAACCATCGATTTTATCAAACGCTTTCATTTCTGAGCTAAAATATACTGAACCATCAATCTCAGCTGTATACAGAGGCCTAATACCGAGGCGATCTCTCACCACTACTAGTTGTTTTAGTTTTTCATCCCAAATTAATGCAGCAAATTGCCCATTAAGCTTTTTAAAACCTTCAACCCCATAATACTCATAAACTTTTAATAAAACTTCAGTATCTGAATGAGTAGAAAACTTACAACCTTTTGCTAATAACTCATCTCGCAACTCAAGATAATTAAATATTTCTCCATTATATGAGATAACACAATGATCTGAGCGCATTGGTTGGTGCCCATCAGACAAATCGATAATAGAGAGCCTAGTATGACCAAGCCCTACATCCGAAGAACAGTAGACTCCCCACTCATCAGGACCACGGTGCTCAAGTACTGAAATGGCGTTTTCAACAAGCGCTCTTTTTGTGTTGGCATCAATAGATTGACCGAATACACCAAATATTCCACACATTAATCAAATTACCTCGGATAAATATTACTGATTGTCCTATATGATAGGCTAGATAGTTTAACATAATACGAAAAATCAACACTATTTTCTGTCACAAATGTCGCTTTTTTATAGTTATTTCATTAATCGGGTTTTCAATTAACCAATACCATATTGCACCGATAAGAAAACACAGTGGAATTGAAAAAATGACTAACATCAACTTTGCCAATATCTCACTTGGTAAGATAAGATAGTTGTTCATTACCTTGTATAAAATATAAACAACTGGAATTTTAAATAGGTATATCGCAAAAGTGTATTTACCCAATGATGCTATTTGATTAATTACTGGTCCATTTATCGGATTACTGATTATAAAATTTAAAGTTGCTGCACAAAAAATTGCAATGAATGGAAATGCTACTGGAATAGTTAAAGCATGCTCAACCCAAAAGCCTCTAGTAATCATAATAATAAGAAGAAAAAAAGACAGAGAAACAATGAAAATATAACCTGAATATTTATTCAACAATTCACCAAAATTTGTTTGATGTAGAATGAGTGCTAACAGTGATCCTAATATAAAAGGATCCATTCGAGTAAAGGTAGAAAAGTAGATGTACCAATATCCATTTGTTTGCATTTGAAACCTTAAAATAATTGCTACAATCCATGAAATAGCCAATATAAAAATTATTATATTGGTCCTTTTAATTATGCTGAACATCCATGAATATACAACATATAATTGGACTAATATTGCAATAGAAAAAAGAGCTTCTAATGCAACACCGCTTAGTTTCCCAGTAGCGAAAAAGTGATTGATGGAGAATGACAACAACCATGGTGTTATTTCGCTAGTATACTGCATGGGCTTGCCCAAGCTGTTAATAATAAATAAAACAATAGTGAAATGAACCGCAAGAAAAATATAGTAGCTTGGAAAGATTCTAGTAAGCCTTTGAATATAGTAAGAACTTAGCTTTGGTTTCTGTTCCCTACTAATAAAGTGGAATGCAGAAAAGTAGCCCGCTATAGTTAAAAAGAAATCAGTCCCAACCCATCCCATATGTATAAGCTTTAAAAACTTATCAATTACACTCGGGTATTCGGAAGCATTTCCTATAATGCTAGTATGATACAAAATCAATAAAATTATTGAAAACACACGAAGCAATTCAATACCAGAATTTTGTTGGGTGTTGTTATTCAATCAATCATTCCTTAGTTGTATTTCGCTTGAGATGACGTAGGTACTTTTTACTTCTGTCGCCTGTTCTTTTCCGAACACTTTTTGTGTTTTTATTTTTGTCTATATAATCAGCCAAAGAACGGATTGTAGGGTATTTAAACATATGAGTGCTATTAAAATTATCAGGCACAGACACCTTAAGTTTTTCATAAACTCTTATTAGAGATAGTGAATCTGCGCCCATTTCAAAAAAAGATCTATCTATTGATATATTTTCTGCTGATAGAATACTCTGCCAAATATCAACTATCGTTCGTTGGGTTTCACTTAATGGAACGGTATTTTTTCTAGTTGAACGTCTAAATGAAAATATTGCTTGGATTTTTAAATGCAATGCAGCTTTGTCCACTTTACCACTTATAGTTAAAGGCATAACATCAAGAAAAACTACAGCAGCTGGGACTATATTACTTGGTAAGAATGAAACAAGATAATCTAATAAAAGTCGTTCTTCAATTGGAGCTTTTGCTACATAAAAAGCGACTAATGATTCGCGGCCATCTGCGCTATATTTAACCACTGAAGAATCATAAATACCACTATACTTAGTCAGCAATATTTCGATTTCTTCTGGCTCCAATCGGATTCCATTTATTTTTAATTGGTTATCAAGTCGACCTAAAAATTCAATATTTCCATCTAAGCAGGCTCTTCCTTTATCACCCGTAAGATATAGATATCCAGGTTCAAATGGGTTACTAATAAATTGAGTATCTGTTAGCTCTTGGTTATTGACATAGCCACTTGAGACTTGGATCCCTCCGATGGCTATTTGACCTTCCATTCCTATTGGCATTAACTTGAGGCGGTCATTCACTATATACAAACTTGCATTATCAATCGGCTTGCCAATAGGTACACTAGAACGACTATCATTTGGGTTGCAATTATAATAACTAACATCAACAGCCGCTTCTGTAGGACCATAAAGGTTAATTAGTTTTGTGTCTGGATAGTTAAAATAGAACTCTTCAACTAACTCCTTATCTAACACTTCACCACTGCATATAACAACTCTTAACTGATGTTTAGGGTTGACCTTCAATGCCAAAAATGAGCGCATCATAGTAGGTACAAAATGTATTATGCTTACCTCAAAATTACAAATCTGGCATTGTATCTCATAGGGATTCTTATGACTATTATGGTCGGCTATAGCTATTCTTGAACCTACTTGTAATGGCCAGAATATTTCCCATAATGAAACATCAAAACTATTCGGAGTTTTCTGTAAAATGGTATCCTCTACTGATGCTGAAAATTCATTTTGCATCCATAGCAACCTATTTCCAATACTTTCATGACGATTAATTACTCCTTTGGGTTGTCCAGTAGAGCCTGATGTGAAAATTATATATGCTGGATCGGAGTTATCAATTTTTATATTAGGATTGTTACTTCTAAATCCTCTGAATATTTCAGAATTATCATCTAAAAATTGCACTGGGCAATCAGTTATTGAGTGTGAAACGGTAATAGAATTGTGTGAAATTATCGTCTTAATATTTGCTTGTCGTATAAAGTTATGAATTCTATCTTTTGGAAGACCTGTGTCTATAGGTACAAATATCGCTCCGGTTTTTAATACAGCATATGTGGCTATAAACATAGGTATACTACGTTCAAGTAGTATACCTATTACCTCTCCCTTAATTATATCTTGATCGATAAGAAAGTGAGCTAAAGAATTAACTTGAAAGTTAAAGTCCTGATAAGTAATTTGCTTAAATCGATCAAACAGTGCTATTAGATTGGGGGTTTTATTTACTTGTCTTTCAAATAATGATACTAAATTTAAATTACTAGGTAACCGCGTTTTGGTCTGATTCGTTGTTTGTATAAGCCCATAACTTTTCGAACTACAACAATTTATATTATCTATCTGAGTCTTATTATTATCCAATACATTTTTTAATAACTCTCTATATGACTCTATAAATTCAAGAATGTACCCAGGTTGGCATTTCTTGGGGTTATACTCTACCCTTCCTTCTAGGCCATCGTCTTCCCATAATCTTAAAAACAGTTCTAACTGAGTAAACTCCTCCGGCAAACTAATCTTGGTAATATTTACATCGTCTAAATTTAAACTCATTGGAGTTTCAAATGTAAAGCCACAGTTATATGGCGTTCTCTTTGGACTGTCAATAGTGTCAAATATTGCTTTTGTTGGTATTTTTTGGTGTCTATGAGATTGAAGTAAAGCCATCCGGACTTTTCGCTGTACATCTTCAAAAGTATCATTTGATTGAAACTCAACAACAACTGGTACAATATTTACGAAACAACCAAAGGTGTTTTTAAAGCGGCTATCTTGCCTATTAGATAATGGAATGCCAACACATAAAGAGTCTACCTTTGTGTATTTGTATAACAGTGTAAAATATAGAGACAGTAATACGATATAATTAGAGACAGACTGCTCTTTAGAGTATTTTGAGAGTTTCAAATATGTTTCTCTTGAATAGCTCATACCTATTGAAGCATCATTTGAGACCTTTACAGAATCGTAGGGAAAGTTTAGCTCAAACTTCTCAATATTTTCTAGGTTACCAACCCAATAATTTAAGCTTTTAGTGCCCTGATTGGATCTTAGGAAGTCAGATTGATACTCTACAAATTCTTGATAATTATTGTATTTATTAAGTTCATCCTCTGGAAATGAAACTAACTTTTCATTGTAAGCTCGACTTAATAAATTGGAAAATAACTCTTTTGATCTTAAATCTAAAACTACATGGTGTATTGAAATACATACAAAACACAATTCACTCTCTGAACTTTCAGCGATTAAGACCCTGACTAAAGAGTCATTATTCAGTTTAAATGGCTCGGCACTACGATTCTTAAGCCACTCAAGCGCGTCGCCACTCTCTAAAAGTTGTTCATTTGTAAAGCATTCTCGAATAATAAAAGCTGAGAGACTATTATTGGTTCTATATATTTGACCCGAATCAAAATAATAGCTGGAGGAAAGTAGCTCAATAGATTCAACGACTAGATTTACTGCTTTGACAAACCTACCAATTTTTAAGTTTTCAAACTTGAAACAGCTATTAATATTATATGCAGGTGCTCTCGACTGCTGATTTAGTAGCCAATATTGCTGCTCATTATAACTAGTTGGTTGAGTTGGATTTACTGACAAAACTGTATTTCCCTGTTGGTATGACAATACTTCCGATTATGTGATTTTGTATCGCTATAAAGGCCACTCTAGCAGTGATATTACTTTAATTTAGTCAGAATATATGCCGATTAGCTCACAATATTATCAACCAGCTTATATGTTCCCTATATCTCTGATATTATCTAATTACTAGTGTAAATTGAAAGGTGTAAGAATATAACACTCTATCAATCATTACAAAAAATAGAGCCATGATGTCATATTTGTCATTTTAAATATTTCGAAATAAAAGTAATTACACACTATTGACAAATTATCATTCAAAATCACTAATCAAATATCAAATGGATACTTCAAGTTTTTATGCAGTTAGTCATCAATCTTACGCAACGTACATTCACAATAGTTCAAATATCCCTTTCAACTGCTATTATTCTTGCTGGTTTAGCTGCATATCTCTTCGAACACTTTACTGGGCATGGCAGTCTCATGGGTTTTTTATGGCTGTTAAATGTCGAGTCTGAGCAAAGCATTCCCACTTATTTCTCTGTACTTAACTTATTATTATCAGCTTTACTCTTATTTATTATTTACATTTATGAGAAGAAGAATAAGTCCAAACACTATAGATACTGGCTCTTTCTAAGCCTATTATTCCTTTTTCTTTCAATTGATGAATCAGCAAGTATTCATGAAAACTTCCAGCGAGTGCATGAAACATTAGTATCTAATAATATAATTCCATCGCTATTAGATTCTCATCAATGGTTACCATTTGGAATATTATTTGTATTAGCAGTAGGAATAGTAACATTTCCATTTTTAATTGCACTGCCCTCTAAGACCCGGCTGTTATTCTTACTTTCTGCATTAGTTTTTCTAATAGGTGCTATGGGTTTTGAGTATCTAGGATCATGGATGCTAACGAACCAAATTGTTGAAACTAGAGTTGATCTAGCCTATAAAATTAGAAGAATATTTGAAGAAGGTTTTGAAATCTATGGAATTGTACTTTTCAATTGTGTACTTTACAGAGAGATCCTAAATAGAAAAATTTCTCTTAACTTGAACATATCAAACTAATGCTGAAGTAATTTTGAGCTCATCCTTACTTCAGATTTAATTTAAAGCAAATAACTATTTCAAATGTTTGATGTCAACAATATCAATTCTTTTTTGTACATAGCTGACCCATGAGTCAATATTTACACGTCTTACAATAAGTAATTGTAAATATAATATGAAACCATATTTCTTTACAGAAAAATTCCATTTAAATATCTTATTTTTAAATTTTAAGCTAATTAGCTCAATTACATTTGGTTGTTTCGGATCATTGTACTCCCTCACATACCCCTTATCTAAAATGTAGTCACCTAATTTATACTCTATTAATTCTTTCTCACGCTCACTATATTTTTTCTTCCACTGATAGCTCAATGATTTGTCAGGTTTTGCATAGGTTGTATTATTTGAATAATCTAGCATAGAACTATTATATGGTATATTCATGAAGCTACATATCTTTTCCAATTCAATATCAACATTTTCTAAAACTTCTTCGTAGCGGATTTCAATAAATTGTTCGTCACTAATAGTTTGTGATAAATTATCCCATGACAACTCAGCATTAGACCAAATATCTACGGTACTAAATACATGCCCCCCCCAACCCATTCCAATACAAGATCTAGCAACATCCCTAGGATCTCTTAATAAATGAATGTATTTAGCATTAGGAAATAACAAGGGGATACGTTCAAAATTTCGATGAATTGTAAGACATAAGCGACTCTTAATAGATAACTGATTTGTAAATGAGGTTATAAGATCAGTAACTGATGTCTCTGTTTCAATATTTAAACCTTTCCCTTTAAAAATTCTATTTTGCTTTAACCAGTTGATATAATCATCAATATCTGGCAACTCTCCTGAGTCACTGATTAGATCGAATAAAAAATCAAATTCACCTGGATTTGAAATATCTGGATGATGATCAAGCATTAATTTTACAAAAGTACTGCCTGAACGTACTGGGGCAACTAAAAAATAAACTTCCTGTTCTATCATGTTTTCCTCAATAAGTAAGAATAGGTTCAATTAGTCTCATCAAAATCGTTGGAGACTACCCTACTTGATCGCTCAATATACTACATATAGCCGTAATCAATTACCAATATTTGGATGATTAACTCTAAGTGTATTCATTTTTAACCCGGATAAGAAATGCAAACCACTATGTCAGGAAAATCAATATAAATTAGTTTCGAACTTTCACAGCCTTCAGATTCACACGCAAAAGGTCTACCATTGTTCCACATTATATTAACGCTCAATGGATTCTTTAACATGCCTGTTCCAATCATTTTCAAATATGCTTCTTTTGCTGTCCATAGGTCATAAAAACGCTTTGTTTTTAGATCTTTATCTTTATGTATATATGCTATTTCGTTATCATTAAAAAAACTACTGAATCTATTTCCTGCATATCGTAGATCTTTATTATACTCAATATCAACACCGATAGGAGAACCTTCTGAAGTTACTACAATTATTGTCTCACCAGTATGAGAAATATTAAACTCTAAAGGCTGAGGAACAAGCCTTGGCTTACCATTTCGGTTAAAAGAAAACTTAACTTCCTCGGGTAAAACTCTTAAATGTTCTGATAAGATAACACGAACGATGTACTTAAATAAAATGAACCTATTTTGATCCTCAACTACAACAAATTTACGAGCATTACGCCTTTCATTATCATCTAAAATACTCCAAGCTCCACTAATCGAATCAAGCTCATTTATTGAATATAAGTGATATTTGATACCATTACTTACAAATCCGCTTTGCATTCTATTGGATAATTCGTTCACATGTACCTACCATGATTTGACTACAGTTAAAGCTATGTTAATGAAGGGAATAATACAAGATTGCCTGAGTTGTTCTAATTAACATTATACAAGTAATAATTTTCTAATTGTATGTCCGTTAAAGACTAAGCTTCCACTATGTTCAGCACCACCGCCATGCAAACAACGCATATGCTTTGAGAATATGCCTCACTGACTCAATATCAACCCCTTCATCCACACCATGAATTGAATTACCAATTGGCCCATAACATGTTCCGCCTGTCTTGCTATAAAAATGAAAGGCTCTTAAGTCAGTTGTACAGGTAGCTAAAAACTCTTCCGGCTCAGCCTGAGTCAAACTTCTATGACATTCTTGCAACAGTGATATTCCTGGACTTGCCATATCAACTAAGTGTCCTTCTGAACGAAATCCACTAAATCTTAACTTAGGTCTTTTGGATTTAAATGCTTCTATTTCATTACAGGCTAGTTCGAGTCGATCACTAACCATTTGCATAATTTCATTACTAGTCATACCCGGAGGAAAGCCGATCCGTGCTTCCAGTTCAGCATGAGCAGGAACTGATGAGGCCCAATCGCCTCCTTTTATTTTGCCAACACTTAAATTAAAAGGATGTTCAAATCGGTCGTAAGGAGGTTTACGAAAACGTTCATTTAACTCGACTTCTAATGCCTTAAAATAGGGTATTAGTTTATAAATAGCTTCGATAGCGTTTTCACCAGCAGAAGTATCCTCCACATGCACCGGCTTACCACTGACGGAAACTTTAAACCACAAGACACCGACTTGACCAGTATAGACTGTTGCTCCAAATGGCTCAGGAATTAATACAAAATCACCACCGTACCCTTGGTGCAAACAAGCTAAAGCACCATTGCCTGTACATTCTTCTTCAACAACTGCCTGAATGGTTAATGGCTTGTCTAAGTCCAGTCCGATTCTTCGTATCGCATGAGCAGCGTATATCATTGCAGCTACACCAGCCTGCATATCTGCGGCCCCTCGACCGTATAGCCAACCATCCTTTTCCCAAGGCTCCATGGGCATTTGTGACCACATATCAAACGGCGTAGCGGGTACTACATCAATATGGCCGTTGAATACTAATTTACCCCCTTCTGCCTCTGGATTTAATGTTGATACTAGGTTGTATTTGTTCTCATAATCCCAATCAACTGGTGCATAAAGGTGGTGGCTCTCAAGATCGTTATCAGCAATATTGACACGGATCGGCGCCATATCTAAGTCTTGCATGGTTTTCTCAACCACATTTAAAACGCCTTGTTCTTGGTTTAACACACCATATTGTTTAACCATTTCTTTGGTGAATTCAATAACCTCAGGAAAGACTTCATCGCAACTATCAAGGATTTTCTGTTCTATTTCTGATATCGGTTTTATATTCATTAGAACGTCTCAATTTTATCCGCTAATATTAGGTCTGCTTCAGTATCATTTACGACCTGCTCTACTGATAACCCCTCAACAACCTCTGTTAATAACAATCCGTGCTCAGTTACATCCATCACAGCTTTATCTGTGATGATACGACTAACACAATGAGATGCCGTTATAGGCAGCCGGCATTGCTTTAGTATTTTAGAGCGATCCGCTTTATCGTTATGCGTACACAATACCAAAACCTGTGGTGTTTTCTGAGCTAGCTCCATCGCTCCACCTATACCTGGTGAAAACTTACCAGGGATCTTCCAATTGGCTAAACTTCCTTCTTGATCCACTTCAAAGGTTCCAAGAATACTCAGGTCTAATTTACCTCTACGAATCATCGCAAAAGAAATGGCACTATCAAAGAAACTCGCGCCAGATACTGTACTGACGTATTGTCCCCCAGCATCAATAAGCTGAGGATCCGCCAATTCAGGACTGGTTTTTTTCCAAGCGCCAAGAATGCCATTCTCAGAGTGAATTAACAGAGGCATTTCATCATCAAGATAATCAAGGATTTTGGTTGGCAGACCAATACCTAGGTTTACTTTCATATTCGGTTGAATTTCTTTCGCAGCCCGAGCTAGTAACTTATCAATACTCACAGATGATGCTCCATCAGCTGATATGGCTTTCCAAGCTGTTCTATTAACACCAAATCGTCGATGAATGCTGCGGAAGTATGAACCGCTTCAGGCTCAATTGAACCAGGGACATCGATGGTCCTAACCTCTACAATAGTCTGTTCGGCAGCCATTGCCATCAAGGGACAAAAGTTCATGGCGGAAGCTTTGTATTGTAAATTACCGAGACTATCGGCTCGATTAGCGTGGATTAAAGCAAAGTCAGAATTTAAGGCTGTCTCAAGCTTATATACTGTTCCCTGCCATTCAACTAATGATTCAGGAGATGTTATTTCAGTATCTAAGCCAATATCACTTAAAAATCCAAATGATCCCGCTCCAGCAACTCGAATCTTTTCAGCTAAAATCCCTTGTGGGTAAAAAGCTACATCTAAGCGCCCTTGATTCATCAACTCTACTGCTTTTCTATTTAAGCCTATATGCGTTGTGATCAATTTATCAACCTGACCATTTTCAATTAGGTGACTAATGCCAATACCTGTTTCGTTGGCATCATTCTTTATCAATGTGAGATTTTTCTGACCCTGTCTTAGTAATTCTTCTATGAGCGTAAATGGTGTTCCTGGCGATCCAAACCCACCTATCATGATACTTGCACCATTAGGTATCTTTGAGATAGCAGCCTCTAATTGTGTTTGTTTATTCAAGGTTACGTTCTCTCTTGAGGATTATCTTGATAAGTATAAACAGATTCTATATCCCCTTCACGGAACATAAACTTATTGGTATAGGCTAGCAATAAAGTCATTGCTGGCGCTAAGAATCCTAAGAACATATAGGGTAAATAATCTAATGTGGCGACACCAAGCACTCCAGTGTAATAAACACCACCCAAGCCCCAAGGAATTAACGGTGAAGTGACTGTGGCTGAATCTTCGCAAACTCGAGAACAAACCTGAGGTAATAACTTTTTCTCTTTATAGGAAGAAACAAACATCCGGCCAGGAATTATGATTGCTAAAAATTGACTGGCGGTAAACAAATTAGCAAGTATTGAAGAAAACACATGCGTTGTGACCAAACCGGGTACTGACCTGACCATGCCTTTGATCTTTTCTAGTATGACTTCGAGCATTTTTGTTTTTTCTAGCAAACCACCCATAGCAAGTGCGCAGAAGCCTAAAGAAATAGTCCACATCATATTCTGAAGCCCACCACCTGAGAGTAGCTTATCAAGGTTCTCAACACCTATACTAGATACATAGCCATAGTTCATGTATTGCCACATACCTTTCATTGTCTCGCCCTGTAAAGCAATGGCAATAAATGCACCGGTAAAACAAGCGATGATCATAACTGCAAGGCCACTCATTTTTTTCATTGCCAAGCCAACGACGAGAATTGGAGGTAAAAATACAATAGGATTAAGTGAATATTTAGAAGCTATACCTTCCATAATAATGGTTATTTGCTGATTATCAATTTCCTCAGACGTGTCATAGCTATAGCCCATGATGTAGTAAAGCACTAAGCAGATTAAAATTGCAGGGCCGGTCGAATATGCCATACTTTTGACATGATCAAACAAGTCTGCTTCACCCACACCAGCTGCTAAATTAGTTGAGTCCGATAGTGGCGACATTTTATCGCCAAAAACAGCTCCGGAAATAACTGCTCCCGCGGTAATAGCTGGGTCTATATTAAGTCCAAGCCCAACACCCATAAAGCCAACACCAAAGGTGGCTGCAGTCGTCCATGAACTACCTGTAGAAACAGAACCAATAGCAGAAATCAAACAGGCAGAGAATAAAAAGTACTTAGGCGAGAGCAACATCATACCGTAATAGATCATCGCAGGTATGGTGCCAGAAGCAACCCAACTCGCAATCAATACGCCTACCATCATCAAGATCAACATTGGTAGCATGGCGAGATTACAACCATACAGAATTCCGTCCTGAACTTCCTTCCAAGAATACCCATGTAACATAGCCACAATCGCGGCAACAGCAGTGGCCAAAATAAGAGTTATCTGTGTCGTATATGGACTATCTAGGACAAAAACCTGAATTCCAATAGCTACCATAAGAAATGCAACTACGCCTAATGCGCTTAAAATATGAATCTGTTTTTGAGTTTTGTTAACGGAAATTGCATTATCAGACATTATGGTACCGTAGTAATTACTTTATACCCCATTATAGAACTAACACCTAAAAGAAAACAAACCAACACCATAATCAAATCATGAGCAGAGTATAGATTTTACCAATGTGGTAAATTTATTGCGCATAGATAGAAGAAAAATCATGAGTTATAATTATTCTTTAACTGTACATAAATAGAAAATATTAATGAATAAAGTAGCCTACCTTACCATGGATAGCCTCGAAGGTTTCGAGTGTTATGACACACTTACATTCTCAGCAATGAGTGAGTTAGGCTGGATTGTATCCGAAGTCTCATGGCGCTCAGATACTGTCTGGAACAAATTTGAGTATGTTGTTGTTCGCTCACCATGGGATTATCAAAATCATGCCCAAGAATTCATGGCTGTTTTAAAAAAAATAGACAACTCAAGTGCTGTTCTGCTGAACCCTCTCTCGATTATTGAATGGAATATCAACAAACATTACCTTATCAACCTACAGAAAAACGGTGTAAAGATTGTTCCAAGTATTTGGTGTGAACACCTGACTGAATACAATGTGAAGCAAGCCTATAATCACTTTGAAACAAATGAGTTAATTATTAAGCCTGCCGTCAGTGCAGGCGCCAATGACACCTATAGAATCCCAAAGCAATATATCGGTGACTTTTATTATGAACATCTAAGTAAATTCAACAAACGTCAATGCCTGATTCAACCCTTTATGCCGGCCATAGTAGAAGAAGGTGAGTTCTCCTTATTCTATTTCAATAGTATACTCAGCCATTGCATATTAAAAACACCACAAACTGATGATTTTAGAGTCCAAGAAGAACATGGTGGACGGCTAAAGTCGATAGAAGCACCAGAACAAAGCTTATTAGATTCTGCACGCATTACACTTAAACAGATTCCCGAGCGCTTACTTTATGCGCGCCTAGACTTTGTTCGTCATAATGATGGCTTTGTGCTCATGGAAGCGGAATTGATTGAGCCTTCACTTTATTTTAATTTAGATAGTAAATCGCCTGAGCGTTTTGCTAAAGCCTTTGTTAACTTTACAGAAACTCTATAAAAAGAAGAGAAAACTTTGAGCGAATTAATTGAAAAGCAAAAGCCTAGAAAGGTTTTGCTCATTAAAACCTCTTCCCTTGGTGATGTGATTCATACATTGCCAGCCTTGACCGATGCCCAAAATGCCATTAATGACATTCAATTTGATTGGGTTGTAGAAAAAAGCTTTTCTGAAATTGCATCATGGCATCCAGCTGTAAATAAAGTCATCCCGGTACAAATAAGAAAGTGGCGTAAAAATTTATTTCAAACAACCGGCTCTCAGGAATGGAAAAACTTTAAATCTGAGATTAAGTCTGAATCATATGATGCCATTATCGACGCTCAAGGATTATTAAAAAGCGCCTTACTTAGCCCCCTAGCCAAGGGTCCACGATATGGGCTTGATAAACATTCAGCACGTGAACCATTATCGAGTTGGTTTTACCAAAATAAAATCTCAGTTGCAAAGAACCAACACGCTGTAGAAAGAATCCGGCAATTATTCTCTCAAGCTATTGGTTACGAACTTCCAACCACTTCAGGTGATTACGGTATAAAATCAAGATTTGAGCCCAATCAAGATAGCCCTTACGTGGTATTTCTCCATGGCACAACATGGGAAACTAAACACTATCCTGAAGTTTATTGGGCAGAACTTATTAGAATTGCTACTAACCAAGGCTTTAAGGTTAAGTTGCTCTGGGGTAATATGGAAGAACATGAACGTGCAGCACGCATTTCTGAGGTTTCAGAACAATCCGAGTTGATGCCAAAAATGTCCTTAGAATCCATCGCTAACCTTCTTTGCGGAGCTCATGGCTCCATTGCTGTAGACACCGGCTTAGGCCATTTATCTGCTTCCGTTGATTGTCCCACTTTATCGCTTTTCTCTTCGACAAACCCTGGTCTGAGTGGTGCCTATGGTAACGGTCAAAAACATCTTCAATCTGTCTATGACTGTAGTCCCTGTATGAGACGCACCTGTTCCATTGAACCAGTACGTGATTTAAACATCCCGGAGGCTCATAATATTTTTCCAGCCTGCTTTTCTAGTCTAAAACCTGAAAAAGTATGGAAGAATTTTATGGATTTACAGCTTATGCTTTAAGCGAGCCCAACATACTGATAAAATCCTCACCCTTAACCACTTATTTTCTAGAATAGAGCACAAAACATGACTGAGTCAGAAAAACAGATGTCTTTAAGTTATAAAGATGCTGGTGTCGACATCGAAGCAGGCAACGAATTAGTTGAGCGCATTAAAGATACGGCGAAAGCCACCCGACGCCCTGAGGTTTTATCAGGACTAGGAGGCTTTGGCGGTTTGTTCTCATTGCCTTCGGGTTATAAAGAGCCAGTTCTAGTCAGTGGAACGGATGGGGTAGGAACAAAGCTTAGACTAGCCATAGATATCAATAAACACGACAGTATTGGTATCGACTTAGTCGCTATGTGCGTCAATGATTTGATTGTCTGTGGTGCCGAGCCTCTGTTCTTCTTAGATTACTATGCTACCGAATCGCTTGATGTTGATATTGCTTCTAGTGTTATCAAAGGCATAGGCGAAGGCTGTCTACAATCTG
>Ga0316204_10001934_pt1 | contig 51242 bp, 53 predicted proteins | sample 6monrhotite_MG_2_FD_205661 | JGI IMG/M metagenome (GOLD analysis project Ga0316204, IMG submission 205661) | Microbial mat bacterial communities from mineral coupon in-situ incubated in ocean water Damariscotta River, Maine, United States -... | ecosystem: Environmental > Aquatic > Marine >... | reverse complement strand
ACTTAACGGCCTGTAATTTAAATTCTAATGTGTATCTATCGTAATGTCGTTTCTTGGTTTGTCCCATGCTACACCTCTCGTGGATTTCAGTAAATGTACTGTCCACGAAAGTGGTGCTACTTCAGCGTGTTTTTTGTCGCTTGCCTTTTATTGTTATAACTCGATAAAGCATGGCTTACATCATGTTTAATTTCAGAATAACTTGCTCTGTAGCTGAGCAATTTTCAATAAGCACATAGCCAGTCATTGTTTCAAAACGCTCAGAAAAATACCAAAGCTTGGAATTATCAGTTACTTTTTTCTTTAAATTTTCCCATTCTTTAGATACATATTTGAACGGGATCCCATCAACAGTTTCTTTTCTTGCTGCTTCCGATATAGTAAGACTAAACATTAAGGCTCCTGAACTCAAAGGCGACCTTACTGCACTGTAATCCACGTGGTCACATCCATTAGGAATATTTGCACAAGCTCCTAAAACTAGCATAAACAAAATAGGTACTAATTTAGCCATAAGTAGTTATAACGCCAAGCTTTGCGGAAACCGGAGCAGCGCGTAGGTTTTCCGCAAGAGCTTTTTGTTATGAGTTTATACCACGATATTGCAAGCCTCGCATTTGCCTGTACCATATCTCACATTCATATCTAACTCTTGATCGCAGTTTGGACAATGGCTGGGGTCGCCGTCATCAGTATCGTAAAACCACCAGTAATAAGTTGGATACCGAGCAGATAGCTTTTTAGCTACAGTCACACCTTCAGTGTTCACCTGGCTAGTTTTGTCGATAAGTTTTTCTTTCGCGTAATGCTCATATTCTCCAGAGTTTAGCCATAAACTATAAAGTGATTGAAAAACACCGAACCAGCTAGCGATTTCATCGACCAATTTATCGTCTAGCTTTAGCGCCTCTGGGTCTATCTCACCCTTGCACGTAAAACAATGAATTGGATTATCAGTTAATATATCCACGAGTACTAAAGACGTGATTTTTGTGCATTCACACCTTTCAATTTCAGTCCATGGTCTAAGTTTATCGTAACTGCTCATTTGAACTCATAACGCTCAATTGATGCGCGCGTTTTTCGCGTCGTTTTCTTCCAATTTCTTGTTATAGAATTCATGGCTCATCGTTAAAATCAGCACTCATAGATGATACAAAAACTATATCGTACAAAAGTCCGTGAGTCCTAGCATATTTGATAAGTATGATTCCAAAAACAGCTATCGCAATCCCGATGCCTAGATATCCATCGTAAGCAATCATCGCTCCTGAAGCCATAGTTATCCAGCCTAAAGTTTCGGTAAACAATCCAAAAACTCCAATTGCCGCTCCACCTAGTATGAAAACAGGAATGAGAAGAATTCCACTATCGTTGAAATACCATAGTGCTAAGAAAAGTACTGATAATACAGCCGCTGTCCGTTTCATTAATTCCTTCTATAACGTCCAAATAAATTGAGCATGTCTTTTAATGCTTCAACTTTCATTTTTTTGTTAAGTTTCTTCGCGCACAAGATAGCATTGTTTGTGGCCACGCTCAGTGTACTTTTTCATTACCCAATTTGCAGTATGTTCTCTCAAGAATCTATGCATCTCTACTTCGTTCCCATCATCACCCTGTCGAGTCAGAATCCATCTTGGCTGAGATAAATCTTCACAAATATGTGCCATATCTGGAATGCTCGCTTCAAAATTTGCTGCAACTTGTTCAAGACCAAGCTGAGGATCAGGATGATCTCCTGGCATATTTACACATACGCCAATCTCTTTCTGAGCCATATCACCAAAACCACGAAGAAAATAAAGACTATCTTCGACCTGTACTATTGCTGCAAAGCATTCGCCCAGACCATCTTCGAGATACTCTTCGAATTTAATACCAAACCTATCGCAAACTTCTTGGACGGAATAAGGAAGCTCACATAAGAACTCGTAACCATACATACTATCCCATTCTTCATCTGGTACCTGCTTTATCAAGATGAGTCCCTCTTTTGAAACTTAACGCTTACTTCAAAAATTCATGCGTTTCTTGCATGAATATTTTGCTAGTTCTTGTTAAATATCTATTTGGATACATTTGCTTGCGCAATGAAACTATGCATTTTAAGTTCTTTTCTATATCCCAATAAGCCTGCAAAAGCAGCACCGGCCAAACCCAACAATACAGTACTAGCTAAATAGTTACCTACAATATTTCCCACATACCAAGCCGCTACCAATAGCGCTATACTTGCGATGCTTCTTGTGATCAAAATTTGATTTTTCTTTTCAAGCCATGCTTGGCTATCTTTCACAATTTCATTCATAAAACTCTCGTATATTTAACGCTCAATTCAAAAATTTAGGTTGTAGTTTAACCTGAATATTTTGCAATTTCTTGTTAAGAGCTTTAGCTTCCGGCATACCCGAACATATCAAACAACCACTTCACGAATGGTATAGTTGCGACAATTAGAAGCAGCCAGCTCAACCTTTTCTTCTGCTCTTGTTGCTTTATTACAATGCCTCTAAAAATCACCGGGACAATAGAAAGCAACAAAGCCACATAAAATAGATTTACCGTAATATTCGTGATCTCATCTGGAGCCCAAGATTTTAAACCACCAATTTCAATGCGATGCACAGTCCAATAAATATAAGAAAAGAGAATTAGCGAAATCCCTAATGTTGCGTCTGATGCTAAATTTATCGATTTCATTCCTTTGTGCTCTTAACGCCCCGCTAAAAAGCGCGGCTCTCTTTTTTTGCGTCTTTTTTCAGCGACTGGTTAGGTACTTTTTCTGTTACAATGAGATAAAGCACTGCACTATATTTAGGTGATACATCACTCTTTATAATGCTAAATTTTTCATGATATATAGATTCAACCGTATATCCGATCCCTTTAAGTTGTTTGAAGACATCATTCATCATTCGGGTAGAAGGAAATGCCTTCATAAAAGGTTTGATCAATGGAACAACTTCTGGGTTATGCATGTTTCCGGAAGAAGCTAATGCCCTCTTCAGCAAATCAGGATGATATTCTGAGAAGTAGGTTCCAATATCTTCTTGAAAAGAAGGCGAATTATGCAATCCTCCAATTATCATGAATCTTAGCTTGGTGTTTCTTGGACAGGTATCAATCGCTTCTTCGATTGTGCTAGTTCCTTTCTCGGAACTGAATACCTGAGTATAATCCGAATCCTGATTGTCTATTCGGCATTCCCACTGAAGCCCAATGGCTGGAGTGACAAAAAATAATAAAATAGTGAATGCTAAATATTTATGCATACTAATCTGCTACCTAACGCTCAAATCACGCGAGTGCTTTTATTCGCGTGCATTTTCTTGTTAACTCAGTTTCTCAACACTGATTGGAATACTATATTTTTCGGTAATCCGACTTGCCTCTTTAACAATTTTCGTTATTTCAAAGTTCGTATTTACCAAAATAGAATCGTCGAGTTCAACTTCCAATTCTGTATGGTCTTCCTTGTCAGTATTAATGGGAGTGGGGTTATTTCTTAGCTCTCCCTCTTCAAATAAAAATTCTGCAAATTTCCCTTTACTGCTAACAGATACAAATAATCGAGAACAAACACCGTTAAGAGTTGCAAGTCCGAGCTCGCATAACTCAGAACCCACCTCAATATTCTTTTTATGGTTGTGACATCCCATATGTAACGCCAAGAATATCATAGCTGCTGGGAGTTCGTCTGCGGCCGGATGAGGTTCAAGTGGTAACCCCACGTCATATTTGGTAATAACTAACTTATCGCTCACTCGAATTTCGATATTTTTACAATTTCCTTCGATGAATTCATCAATAGCATGGCAAAGGGATTGAAATGCGAGTCGAGTTGTCAAATTAGGTTCGTCAAGATCACCTAAGTAAAGACCTGGGCGCCTTCTAACAGGTTCAAGACCTTTTAATACTTCAATTTTGTTAGAGTCATATTCTTCGGACAATTTCAATTCCTTTGTTGAGTTAACGCTCAATTCAAAAATTTAGGTTGTAGTTTAACCTGAATATTTTGCAATTTCTTGTTAAGAGCTTTAGCTTCCGGTATACCCGAACATATCAAACAACCACTTCACGAATGGTATAGTTGCGACAATTAGAAGCAGCCAGCTCAACCTTTTCTTCTGCTCTTGTTGCTTTATTACAATGCCTCTAAAAATCACCGAGACAATAGAAAGCAACAAAGCCACATAAAATAGATTTACCGTAATATTCGTGATCTCATCTGGAGCCCAAGATTTTAAACCACCAATTTCAATGCGATGCACAGTCCAATAAATATAAGAAAAGAGAATTAGCGAAATCCCTAATGTTGCGTCTGATGCTAAATTTATCGATTTCATTCCTTTGTGCTCTTAACGCTCGCCTCAGTTGAGGCTTTTTTTGTTTTTTGCCTTCAATTGCAGGCTCTTGTTAGTATTCTATCAACCCATCAATGATTTTCGATATTTCAACTGATGAAATTTCATCCCACTTTGATGCTCGTTCTCTTACTAGAGTTAAAATTTCCTGCGAGTCAATTTTTTCACCAAATTCTATCGGAGGTACCACTTTATCATCCATACCTTTTTTAAGTCGATATACATCGGATGAAGAGTCAATAACATAGTGCTCGTTATCATTAATCGGTCCGATTGCATGACGAGCATCAACATCGTGATACCACTCGTCAAATGAGATCGCCATTAACTCTTCATCTTTGTGCTTATGAATATAAATTACCGGCCAGTCCATTTCGTTCTCGTAATACTAACGCTCGCCTCAGTTGAGGCTTTTTTTGTTTTTTGCCTTCAATTGCAGGCTCTTGTTAGTATTCTATCAACCCATCAATGATTTTCGATATTTCAACTGATGAAATTTCATCCCACTTTGATGCTCGTTCTCTTACTAGAGTTAAAATTTCCTGCGAGTCAATTTTTTCACCAAATTCTATCGGAGGTACCACTTTATCATCCATACCTTTTTTAAGTCGATATACATCGGATGAAGAGTCAATAACATAGTGCTCGTTATCATTAATCGGTCCGATTGCATGACGAGCATCAACATCGTGATACCACTCGTCAAACGAGATCGCCATTAACTCTTCATCTTTGTGCTTATGAATATAAATTACCGGCCAGTCCATTTCGTTCTCGTAATACTAACGCCCCAAGCAGAATTGCGTGTATTGCATATGCTGCCTTGACTGGTTATACATTTGCTTTTTCAACCCCTTGCTTTACCAGAGAGAAGAATAAAGCATAATAGGCTGGAGTTAGTGCTATGAAAATCCATGTAAAAATACTAGCGGTAATAAAGGCTGAGTAATATCCAGAAAGCAGCACAACGTAAACTGCCCAATAAGCCGTCTGTGACTTGACTGTAGCTGGAAACCCAATAACTATTAGGGCTTCTATTACGGAAATTTCCTGATTTTTCTCGCACGACTTATAAACGCTAACTATAGAAAAATAAGAAACTAAAGCTGATACAGCAAAAGCGATGATAGTATACGAGTTAGCCCCGTAGCCAAATAAAAGCCCAGTAATAGAGAGCAATATCAATTGCAAGAAAAGTGTAGCAATGTAATATTTTGTCTTATCCCATTCAGACATGACTTTATCTCTTAAGTCCTGCGCTACTTTATCTACATCCCAAAATTTCATCACTACTCCGTATTGTTCTTTGTATAACAGTTGATTGAATGCTATTGGGCGCTCTAAACTGCCACATTTATTCAACGTTTTATATTATTATTGAATTAAATCAATATCATACATCTATTAAGTGCGTTTGCAACGGAAGGTTTAACTATATTTAGTTCATATGCACACTTATCTCAAGAGCAGATAGGGCTTTAAAAACAATTGTTTGAACTCTCAAATAGAATTTTCCCAGCGTTCTAACCTGATAAGCTTGACTAGAGCTACTTATACAAGTAGTGTTTAATTTGTACATCGTCAAAGGGAGATTGCAATGACCGATACCAAGAAACCAAAACTTTTACAACGGGTTCGGATAGCCGTTCGTAGCTTAAACTATGCTTTAGCAACCGAAAAAACCTATGTTTACTGGGCATATCGATTTATTATTTTTCACAATAAACGTCACCCAAAAGAAATGGGTTCAAAAGAAGTTAGTGATTTTTTAACTGATTTGGCTGTGAAATGGGATGTTGCTCCCTCAACTCAAAATCAAGCGCTATGTGCTCTTGTATTCCTCTATAAACATGTAATAAAGATTCCTTTAGATGACAATATATGCGGTGTACGAGCCAAAAGGCAAAGAAACATTCCAGTTGTTCTCACTGAAGATGAAGTTTTAAGTATTTTAAATAACATGTACGGATTGCCAAAACTCATGGCTTCGTTGTGTTATGGCGCCGGAATGAGAAAAATGGAATGCCACCGCCTAAGGGTAAAAGATATTGATCTTCAAAGAATGGAAATTACTATTCGAAAAGGCAAAGGCAATAAAGATAGGCGAGTACCAGTTCCGATAAGTTGTAAAGAACTACTGGCAGCGCAATTGAATTTTGTTAGAACCTTACACGAAAAAGATCAGATAGATAATCTACTCGGAGTAGAGTTGCCTTACGCTACAAATAGAAAATCCCCTAATGCAGGAACCTCTCTAATTTGGCAATGGATTTTTCCTAGCCTAAAAATTAGTACTTGCCCACGAACACTGATCGAACGCCGCCACCATGTGCACCCTAGTGTTCTTGGTAAGCACTTAAGATCAGCGGTAGGAAAGTCTGGAATAAACAAGCATATTACATTGCACGTTTTAAGACACTCTTTCGCAACCCACTTACTTGAATCGGGCGCGGACTTACGAACAGTGCAAGAACTGCTAGGACATTCGGATGTAAAAACCACTCAAATTTACACTCATGTACTGAATCGCAATAAATCCGGTTCATTAAGCCCATTAGATAAAATTATCGCCAACAGAAATAAGGTTAAAGAACCTAGTGTAGTCTATGCTCGCTAGCTTTAGATGAATAATTTAATGCTTAGTTTAAGATTGACCTACCTAACTAACCAACTCTATAATGTACAGAATATCGTACAGGTACAATTTGGAGAAATCAATGGACGCAATTAGTTACACCGCAGCTAGAGCAAATTTAGCCAAAACAATGCAAGAAGTCTGTAATGACCACGCACCAATTATCATTACTCGAAAGAGCGAAGACCCCGTTGTAATGATGTCTTTAGAAGACTATAACGCAATGCAAGAAACTACCTATCTATTAAGATCACCTGCAAATGCCAGAAACCTGCTTGAATCTATCGCTGAATTAGAAGCAGGAGACGGAACGCAAAGAGAGCTTATTGAATGACATTAACCTTTTCAACAAAAGCATGGGAAGAGTATCTTTATTGGCAAACTACCGATAAGAAAATACTTAAACGTATAAATTTGTTGATTAAAGATATCCAAAGAAATCCCAATGAAGGAATTGGAAAACCTGAACCATTGAAACATGGGTTGTCAGGTTATTGGTCCCGACGAATTAATGATGAACACAGAATCGTTTATAAACAACAAAAAACAATTCTAATTGCACAACTACGCTATCACTATTGATATCTGAGCTTGCCATAACGGCAAGCTCATTGACTGTTTGACGCTAAACTTATTTAACAACTATTAAAAATTTCTTACTACAACGCCTTCACAATATTATCCACACTGGCTTTGGCGTCACCAAATAACATGCTGGTGTTTTCTTTAAAGAATAAAGGATTTTGAACTCCTGCATAGCCTGGATTCATCGATCGTTTAAACGCGATCACTTGTTTGGCATTCCAAACTTTTAACACCGGCATACCTGCGATCGGACTGTTCGGATCTTCCATGGCAGATGGATTAACCGTATCGTTTGCGCCAATCACTAACACCACATCGGTTTCTGGAAAATCATCATTCAGTTCATCCATTTCTAAAACGATGTCATAAGGCACTTTGGCTTCGGCTAACAACACATTCATATGACCGGGCAGGCGACCTGCTACCGGATGAATGCCAAAGCGAACTTCAATGCCTTTATCACGCAATTTTTTAGTCATTTCGTAAACCGGATACTGTGCTTGCGCTACGGCCATTCCGTATCCCGGAGTAATAATCACTGACTTAGCATTCTTTAATAACTCAGCAACTTCTTCCGCTTGAATTTCAACATGCTCACCATAGTCATGATCACTATCCACCACCACATCGGTGCCGAAACCACCGGCGATAACACTAATAAACGATCGGTTCATCGCTTTACACATGATGTAACTTAAGATCGCACCGGACGAACCCACTAGCGCGCCGGTTACAATTAGCAGATCATTACCTAGCAAGAATCCGGCTGCGGCTGCCGCCCAACCCGAATAAGAATTCAACATTGAAACAACCACTGGCATATCCGCACCACCGATGGATGCCACTAAATGCCACCCAAAAACCAATGCGATTACTGTCATGATCAACAATGCAGTCATATGGCCTTGCTGTTGCACAAAATAAATCATCAACGCAAAGCTAACGATACCTGCCAGTAAATTCAGCTTGTGTCTGTGTGGCAACATCAAAGATTTACTACTAAAAATACCTTTTAGTTTTCCATAGGCGACCACGGAACCAGTAAAGGTCACGGCACCAATAAACACCCCAAGAAACACTTCAACTAAATGGATATTTAGCATGATGCCTTGCATTGGCTCATGCTCTAAAAAGCTATTAAATCCAACCGCGACCGCGGCAAGCCCTACAAAGCTATGCAACATGGCCACTAGCTCTGGCATTTGGGTCATCTCCACCCGCAGCGCAAACCAAGTTCCAATTAATCCACCCACCACCATCGCAATCATAATGGTTTGAACGTTAGTTACCGTCGGATTAGCGATAGTCGCAACCAGCGCGATCACCATTCCGATAATGCCATACCAAACACCATGCTCGGCGGATTCTTGTTTGCTTAAACCCACTAAACTAAAAATAAACAAAATCGCCGCGACAAAATAAGCACCATTTATCAGAGGCATATTATTGGCAGCCGGTTCAATCAAGCCTAGTTTTTCTCCGGCCTGTTGTGCGACTTGTGCAGCTTTGTCGGTTAACGATTCACTCGCCTGCGCTGTTTGGAATGTGAATAAATGGGAGTTTATTAGATTAAAAACACTCATGATTAATCCTCCTTCCTAAACATCTTCAACATGCGCTTGGTGACAACAAAGCCACCCACCACATTGATAAAGGCGATTAATACCGCAAACGCTGAAATCCACATCACAACCGTATTACTACTGGAAATTTGTAACAAGGCACCCACCACAATAATCCCACTGATGGCATTAGTAACACTCATTAACGGTGTATGTAACGCGTGAGTGACATTCCAAACCACGTAGTAACCAATAATGCAGGCGAGAATAAACACGGTGAAATGCTGCATAAAATCGGGCGGTGCCACCATCGACATCCAACCGAAAAAGAGCCCACCAATGAGCAACATTAAATGTTTTCCCATGCCCGAAGATTTCTTTTCTGGCTCCTTAACCGGGGCTGGTGCTGCCACCGGTTTAACTTGCGGCGCGGCACTCACTTGCACCGGTGGTGGTGGCCATGTAATTTCCCCTTCTTTTGTCACAGTCACATTACGAATAATCTCGTCTTCAAAATTCAATGCAATTTGCCCATCTTTTTCTGGGCAAAGTAATTTGATTAGATTAAGGATATTGTTGGAATATAAATTACTGGATTGAGTCGGCAATCTGGATGGCATATCGGTGTAACCAATAATAGTCACTCCGTGCACCTCAACCGCTTTGTCCATCTCTGTTAATTCACAATTGCCGCCGCCCAATGCCGCTAGATCGACAATCACACTACCCGGTTTCATCGACTTAACCATGTCGGCGGTAATTAGTTTGGGAGCAGGTTTTCCGGGGATCATGGCGGTGGTAATAATAATATCCACTTCTTCGGCTTGCTCTGCAAACAACGCCATTTCTGCGGCAATAAATTCTTTACTCATTACCTTGGCGTAACCATCTCCACTGCCGGCTTCTTCTTCAAAATCCAGCTCTAAGAATTCCGCCCCCATGCTCTCGATTTGTTCTTTCACTTCGGGGCGGGTATCAAACGCTCTAACAATTGCCCCCAAACTACCGGCGGTTCCTAGGGCAGCTAGTCCCGCCACCCCTGCTCCAATGATCATCACCTTGGCTGGAGGCACTTTACCAGCGGCTGTAATTTGTCCGGTGAAAAAACTACCAAAAGTATGCGATGCTTCCACAACCGCTCGATAGCCGGCGATATTGGCCATTGAACTAAGCGCATCCATGGATTGTGCTCGAGAGATCCTAGGGACTGAATCCATCGCCAACACATTGATGAGTTTGTCCGCCATCAGCTTCATCAGCGCTTCATTTTGTGCCGGCCAAAAGAAGCCAATCACGGTAGCGCCTGATTTTATTTTAGCCACCTCTTGTTCACTGGGTGGATTAACCTTAAATAAAATATCCGATTGCCAAACATCTTGCGAAGACAAAATACTTGCCCCCGCTTGTTCGTATGCTTCATCTGAAAAACTGGCAGCCAGTCCGGCATTGGATTCCACCGCAACTGTAAAATTAAGTTTGAGTAATTGAGAAATACTTGATGGGGAAGCGGCTACTCGAGATTCATTAGCAACCGTTTCTTTGACGATACCTATTTGCATAAACGTGACCCTACTTTAATGAATACCAAGGGTCATTAGTTAAGAGCAAATCCAAACTGAGTGACCCAAAAAACGGACTAGCACTTGACCAGTGATGCCTACTTAAAAGCGATCAAATCAAGTGATTCTATCGGTCTTCATTTTTATAGTGTCTATTAACCAATAAGCGTAGAAGCTAACTTTGTAAGTTTGAGGTTATTTTGTCTAGATGAATTGATTGTTCTGTTTAATCGACATTGCCGTGTTAATGATGGTTTAGCTTGCCAACCTCAAATTACTAACGTCTAAGCTGAAAGACGGTAATGAATAACCGAACTTCGTAGAAATTAGTGTGCGCAACCAATGTACGACTTATCAAGTTGAAAAGCAATAATCACTCCATATTAAGTTTATATAGACAAGCTATCACAGCTAATATTGAACCCACCTGGTGCTCGGGATTATGCGTAACGCCGCTATCAAGGCCAAAAGAATTGTATCGCATGATGAATACACTCGAACTCGGCCGGAGTTTCAGCGATCACCTCACCATCGGGAATTAATTGAGTGGGCTCGGATTCAATCACTTTAACTTGCTTGGCTTGAAAGTATTCAATTTCAGGATATTCAATATGCGAACCGTCATAGATACTGGTGAAAAGCCGCAACAGTTTTAATCGAGATATTTTATTCAGCACCACCACATCAAGTAATCCGTCATCTAGTTTGGCTTTAGGCGCCATTAAAAAACTGGTTCCGGTGTAGCGAGAATTGGCCACTTCGACAAATACCCCCTGTCGCTGAATGGTTTTACCATCTATTTCTAAGGTGATATCTTGAGCTTTTAAGTTGATTAGTTTCTGTAAGGTGGCAGCCGTATAAGCGGCGTTTCCCATCCACTTTAATGGAACCGCTGCTAATGCGACCTTAGAAACAAAGCCCATACCGACAATATTAATAAAATAATGCGTCTGCCCTTGGCTAATTAGCTTACCAATATCGAGCGGTTTAGGCTGATTTTGCAGAATAATGTCGATGGCGCGTTGCCAGTCATGCTTTTGCAAACCCAAATCTTTCATAAAAGCATTGCCGGTACCATTTGGGATTAATCCTAAGGCCAGCTTATTCCCGCTTGCATTAAGCATATAGCCATTTAAAACTTCAAATAGTGTGCCATCTCCACCTGAAGCAATTAATCCATCATACCCCCTCAAGTCAGCGCTTTGAGCTAACTCAATGGCATGGCCATTATACTCGGTCATTAAGAATGTCGCTGAAATCTCTAAACGCTCTAAATATTGCTTGATGGATTGAAGCAATCCAGCGGCTCGGCCACCACCAGCTTGTGGGTTGTAGATAATTAATAATTTCATCGCAAATACTGCTTAATATTGTGAGTAAGCTAGATTATCTCTAACTGAGAACGGGGTTAAATCGCTGTCACTCTAGGCGGTTCTTAGACTATTGTCAAAAGCACCCTAGCGGTAGCTTGGTTTTTGCATTATTCTGATTAGTGTCACTGGATGAAATGGTTCAGTGATAGGCTAACACTTAGCTCATTGATCAATTGCAATAATGAAAGGATCCGTATGGCTCAAACTAGTTTAATTATTCAAGCACTTAAATCGAGCTTAAAAGAAAACAATCTCACCTATGTGGATGTTGCGGAGGCTTTAGACCTAAGCGAAGCCAGCGTCAAACGAATTTTCTCTGAAGAAAATATCTCTCTCCAGCGGTTAGATACCGTGTGCCGTATGATGAATATGGAAATCTGTGACTTAACTCGTATTGCCGAGCAGCAGCATGAAGAGATTACCGAGCTGACCGAAGAGCAAGAAGCCGAATTTGTAAAACAGCCCAAGCTGTTATTTGTCGCGTATATGCTTTTAAATGATTTCGATTTTAAGTCGATCACCGAATATTATGAAATAGAAGAGCTAGAGGGCGTAAGACTGCTAGCGCACCTTGATCGCATTAAATTTATTGATTTACTGCCTGGCAACCGAGTCAAACTATTAACTTCACGAAATTTTCGTTGGCGAAAAAATGGTGCCATAGAACGTTTGTTTAACCAACAGATTCGAAAAGAATTTTTTCAGTCTAACTTTACCAAACCGCAGGAAACTATGAAGTTTTCTGGTTCGATGCTATCTCGCGCGAGTATTTTGATCATGCATCGAAAATTAGAAAAACTAGTGAACGAATTTAATGAACTAGCCAAACAAGATTCCAAACTACCTTTTGAAGAACGTTTAGGCTGTAGTGTGGTAGGCGCCATTAGACCTTGGGAATTTAGTTTGTTTGCCCAATATAGAAAATAGCAACTAGCAACTTTTAATCACATAGGTGAAAGAATGGAAAGTAATACACTGACTGACTTACTTGATTTATTAAGTTTAGAGAAAATCGAAGAAGGCATTTATCGTGGTAACAGTCAAAATTTAGGTCTGCCACAAGTGTTTGGCGGACAAGTGATTGGGCAAGCTTTATCCGCGACTAAAGACACTTTAAATGATCATCGTCCAGTACATTCGTTACATTCTTATTTCTTGAGACCTGGCGATGCCTCTCGTCCGATTATTTATGATGTTGAAAATCTTCGAGATGGTCGCAGTATTTCTACCAGGCGAGTCAAAGCGATTCAACATGGCAAGCCAATCTTCTTTATGACCGCTTCGTTTCATGTGCAAGCGGACGGGCTTGAACATCAAGCGGTGATGCCGGAAGTTGAAGGCCCTGAAAATTTAACCACGACTCGCGAGCGAATTCGTAAACTAGCGCTAGAAGAAAATATGCCACTGCCGGAACGCTTTGAGCAACAGAGTCCAATAATCATTAAACCGGTTGAGTCTTTTAACCCCTTAAAGCCGGAAGCTACATCGCCTGTTAGACACGTGTGGATGAAAACCAATGGCGGACTGCCTGATGATCCTAGGGTACACAAGTATATGTTGGCTTATGCGTCAGATATGGCATTTTTACCCGTCGCGGGACAGCCGCACGGTATTTCATTTTTTACTAAGAACTTTCAGATGGCCACCATCGATCACAGTATGTGGTTCCACCGCGATTTTAGATTTGACGACTGGTTGCTATATCAAATTGATAGTCCCTCTGCGACCAATCAAAGAGGATTTGTGCTGGGTAAGTTCTTTGACCGAAAAGGCCGCTTAGTCGCCAGCACAGCGCAAGAAGGGGTAATGCGAGAGAGCAAAAAGAAATCATCTTAGTGGTCTCAATATCTTAGACGCTTTATCTTAGATTCCGTGTTGCTAGATTTTGCCGTTAGAGATCATTGCCGTTAGAGATTATGGCAACGTTCCGTTACTTTGATCTTCTGCTGCGCACCGCTGCTATAATTGGCTGCTATAACCGGTTGCTACACTTTGTTACAGACTGATTGGAACCGTTACGTCTAAAATACCCTGGCGTCGGTAACATGGAGTTTCCATTAATTATATTAGGTCAACAAAGATGTACTTAAACAATCTTAAATTACTATTTCCAACCTTCGCTTTAGTTTGTCTCTCCAACGCCAGCTTGGCGAGTGGGATCTCACGGGATGTACGAGAATCCGCAGGCATCGAACAAACCGAACAAAACGGTGGTTATTTTGAACTGGGTGTTGGAATTTCCTCGCAAAACAAGATCATTTTCAAAGGCAATGAAGATGAAAATAAAACCGGTCTTGGCGCTAGGATCAATCTCGGTTATCAGTGGAATGGCTTATTTGTCGATCTGAATGACGATGATGGATTTTCATTTGGCTATAATGCGATCAATACCGAACACTGGAGTTACGATTTAATTGGCGGTCGTCTACTTGGCATCGTTAAAGATAACAGTGATGATTTTGAGGTTTTAAGAAAACGGGAAAGTGCAGCCACTTTTGGGGTAAGGGCAACAGGGTTTTACGATAACCATATTTTTCAATTTGAAGTACGTCAAGCACAGCATGACGATTTTGATGGCACTCAGGCGTCTATTCTAGCGGGAACAAGCTGGCAATATCGGAATCTGAACACTCACTTGATCGCCGGTATCCATTATTCTTCTAGTGGCATTAATGATTATTATTGGGGAGTCAACTCTGAAGAAGCAACGTCGGAATTTGCCGAGTATCAATTGGACGACTCTGTCTCTTTTTCTACGGAGCTTGGAATGACTTATCCACTTTCAGAAAGCTGGATAGTCAAAGGAAAACTCAATTATGCTTATGGTTCAGAAGAATTTGCCAATAGCCCATTAAGAGCTGATGACTCGCAGCACTTTGTTTCGGCATCCGCTGCCATCATTTACGTTTTTTAACGTCATTTTAGGAGACACTAAAATGACTAAAATAAAACTAAAAAATGTTAAATTAAAAGCGCTGATGGGTACGCTAGTATTATTAGGTCAGTGTTTGGTCCATCAAGCCAGCGCGGAATCATTGGACGAAAGTTCGGAAAGCCTATCGTCACAGGCTTCTGCTGAACTCAGCATTTCGCCGGAGCAGTGTATTGCGTTACATCAGGGACAAGTTTGTTATCAAAACGTCATTATAGAGTGGCATGCGGATAAAATGGGTGACTATTGCTTATTCTCCAAAAAACTTAGCAGGCCGATAAATTGCTGGAAAAAAAGCGCTAGTGGTAAGCTGGCGTTTGATTTTCAATCGGCTCATTCGGTCGTTTATCAGCTGCGTCAAATGAATGATAACTTGGACGTCGCAACTGCCGAAATGACAGTCGCTTGGGTATATGGGAATAAAAAGCGCCGCCGAGCAAGTTGGCGATTATTTTAACTTGTGCCGGTGCAAATTATCGATAGTGGGAATAGTAGTTAGCCAGACGACAAAGTGACCAAATATGACAATGCAAAATGACGCGAATGATCGCCCTCACATTTTAGTGGTAGAAGATGATCCCTCTTTAGCTGATTGGATTATCGACTACTTAGTGTCGCAAAATTTTACAGTCAGCTTTGCAAACCGAGGTGATACCGCGATTGAGTTGATCCGAACTGATTCGCCTGACCTAGTTTTACTCGATATCAATCTGCCCAAAAAAGATGGCTTTGATATTTGCCGCGAAGTTCGTCAATTTTTTCATAAGCCAATTTTGATGATGACTGCTAGAGATGATGAGATGGATGAAGTTCTCGGGCTCGAACTCGGCGCCGATGACTACATAACCAAACCTTTAAGAGCACGAGCGTTGTTGGCCAGAGTTCGTAGCTTATTGCGGCGTAATACTTCGGACAACCCCGTGACTAACGACGGCGATAGACTGAGCGTTGGTCAAGTCGCTATCGACCGAAAATCTCGCACCACTAAAGTCGACCAACAAGTTGTCAACATTTCCTCCAACGAGTTTGAAGTGCTTTGGTTGCTCGCCCAGCATGCTGGCGAAGTCGTTAGTCGAGAGTTTCTCATTCAACAACTAAGAGGCATAGAATACGACGGCTTCGATCGCTCAACCGATATTTTAGTGTCGAGGCTAAGGAAAAAACTTGGAAAGCACACTAACGGCCAACAGAGAATTAAAACTATTTGGGGCAAGGGCTATTTGTTTTCAGCGGAGCAATAGTTGCTGATTAATTTTTGGTAAAACGATGAAAAATCTTTCCATTTCTCTGCTCGTGTTGATTGTTTGTGCAACCTTTGCTTTAGGTTGGGTGATCGACCAATTCTTTGATAGTTATTCTGACGATACTGACAAAGATGTAATTGCACATTATCAAACCTTAGGCCAACAATTGGCCGATAGTGCTGATGCATTAAATGATAGTGAGGCTTTTGTCGCTAGCTGGAACTTACAGGGCTCCAACCCAATCACGATTATTGCTGAACAAAAATTTCCACTTCCAGCTGAACTTCAACCCGATTTTGTAGCTGGCAAGCCGCTGGTTCTGAGTAATGGAAATGCACTCACTTTTCATTATTACTTAACAAAAAAAGCATCCGTACTAACTTTTTCTCCCGACGAACTTGCTGTTAATTCCAAAGCTTCACAATTAAACCTCATTCTGACCGCTATATTTTATCTTGGAATTGTCGCTATTGTTGCTATTTGGTTATTTCCATTGGTCAGTCGATTGAATCAGCTTAGCAAAACCGCCATCCTGTTTGGTAGCGGTCAACTCAATCAGCGAGTTCCAGAAAGTAGAAGCTCGTATATCAATCAACTGGAATGCGAATTTAATCGCATGGCCGAAAAAATTGAGAACCTTATCGCCGACAACAAATTGATCAGCAGTGCGGTCTCACATGATCTAAAAACACCACTGGCTCGGCTAAGATTAGGGCTTGATATTATTGCCGACAATAACGATCCGCAAGTACAACAAAAGTATGTGGATCGCTTAAGTAAAGACATTGATGAAATGCAAACCTTGATCAATGTGTTAATCGACTATGCAAGACTTGAACAATCATTAATCAAACTCGCGAGAAATCCAATTCGATTAGATGATATCTTTGAGCAATTAAAATTAGAGTATAGCACCAACCAATTGAATTTTGATTTAGTCAAAAACTCTCAAGGCCTAACCATTATTGGTGACGAAAACTATTTGAATATGCTTTTTCATAATTTGTTAGATAACGCATTTCGATATTGCAACCAACAAGTCACTGTTAAATTGAGCAAACAATCAGGACAAGTTGTGGTCGGTATTCATGATGATGGGACTGGTATAGATAAGTCAAAACGCAAGGATATTCTAAAGCCTTTTATAAAATCCAATAGTCAGGGTCACGGATTAGGTTTGGCAATCGCCGAGCGCATTGCTCATTGGCACCAAGCTGAAATAAACATTGGTGATTCTGAGTTATTGGGTGGAGCAATGTTCGAAGTTAAATTTTCTCTTACCGCTAGAATGTAAGATTTCGACTTCGCTCAATCGGCCTAAAAACAAGCACCCTGAGCGGAGTCGAAGGGTATCACTATTCAAATTCAAAACACGACGTACGTAAGATTTCGACTTCGCTCAATCGGCCTAAAAACAAGCACCCTGAGCGGAGTCGAAGGGTATCACTATTCAAATTCAAAACACGACGTACGTAAGATTTCGACTTCACTCAATCGGCTTAAAAATAAGCACCCTGAGCGGAGTCGAAGGGGATCACTATTCAAATTCAAAACACGACGTACGTAAGATTTCGACTTCACTCAATTGGCTAAAAATAAGCACCCTGAGCGGAGTCGAAGGGGATCACTATTCAAAGTCAAAAACCGACGTACGTAAGATTTCGACTTCGCTCAACTGGCCTAAAAATAAGCACCCTGAGCGGAGTCGAAGGGTAACGCCGTTCAACGAAAAGTAGAAACTATTTAATCGCTTCTACTTTACTCATATCACCAGCTTTAATGATCGAGAAGTTTTCGAGTTTAATGTACTTATTCATCACTCGCTTAACTTCTTCAGATGTTAAACTGGCCATTTTCTTTTCATAGTCTTTATGCCATTGCATATTACGATCTAAATCAAGATTGGCGACTAATCGACCTACTAACTCTCGATCCTGAGAACGACTGACCTTTTTACCCTGAAGTAAACCTGTTTTAGCATTTTTGATCTCTTCATCGGTAAAACCGTCATCCAATAAGCGCTGCAACTCTTCCTTAAATCCGCGCTCAACCTTAGCTAAGTTTTGAGGAGCACAAATTGCGTAAGCCCCCATTGAAGTTTTTTGGTCGTATGCGCTCTGGCCAATAAATGATCCAGCGCCATAGCTTAGCCCATCTTTTTGTCTTAGACGAGTTGCTAAACGGCTATTCAAAAAACCACCGCCAAGTATATAGTTGCCTAACTCGATTGCCGCTGCATCTTCATGGTTTTCGCCAATCGATAAACTGGTAACCGCAACAAATACAGCGTTCTCTTTGTCGGGTGTGTTAAATTCTTGATCTTTAACCGCCAATTTCTGATATGGATTAGCAACTCGCTGGTAGTTAACTTCTGACTCCCAACTACCATAAAGTTTTTCCAACTCGCCCGATACCACTCCTTCATTGAAATCTCCGACCACTGAAATTTGCATATTTGATGCACCGTAAAAGCGCTCATGGAATTTCTTAAGATCTTTGTGCTTCAGTTTTTCTAAACGCTCTAATTGTTCTTTGATAGTAGGAACATAGCGTGGGTGATCTTTTGGATACGGATTAAGTCGACGAGAATACTCATTAAAAGCGATGGCTTGAGGATCTTGTAGATTGGTCTCCAAGTCGACTTTTAAAGTACTTTTGTATAACTCAAACTCTTTTTTAGAAAACGAAGGTTGTTGTAATACCTCGGTCATCAAACGAACTACCGGCACTAGATTTTCTTTAGTAGTAGTTACACTGGCGTACGCACCCCTTGCTGAACCACCAATCTGGACAGTCGCTTTTAGTTTGTCAAACTCTTCCTGTAGCTCTTCTCGATTAAAGCTTTTGCTACCACGCATAAGCATTGAACCAACCGCAGAACCCGTTGTGCTTAGTCCTTTAAGACTTTCTTCGGTTCCCATATCGATACTGAAAGTCGCAACCACTGATTCGCCACGTGTCTTCTTAGACAGTAACGCCATTTCAACGCCGTTACTTAAAGTCGTTACCCGGGTTCGAGAATCAATGTTATCAAAAGACGGCTCAAACGCTTCACCCGCGGCAATCGCTTCTTTGCCTTTATATCCTTTGACCATTTTAGCCACACTTTCAGCCTGTGGAATGTCGACACGCTCTGGAGTTTTAGTCGGAATAAAACGCCCAATGGTTCTGTTATTGCGCTGTAGATAAGCTTCTGCAACTCGTTGCACATCTTTGGTAGTCACTTTTTCAAGACGGTCACGGTGAAGGAAATACAGACGCCAATCGCCCATTGCTAACCATTCGCTTAAATTAAGTGCAATCCGCTCAGAAGAGTTAAAAGAAAGCTCTATGTTCTTAAGTAAGTTTCTTTTTGCTTTTTCTACTTCCGCATCGGTAATCGATTGTTTGTTAATATTTTCGATTACATCAAGCATCGCAGATTCTGTTTTTGCAAGGTCAAACTCTTGGTCTGCTTGCGCGGCATAAATAGCTAGACCAGGTTCCGCCCATTGAAACCCGAAACCAAATGTACGGCTAGCTTTCTTTCCTTCTACCAATTGCTTATGAAGCCTTCCTGAAGGCGTATCACCTAGAATTTGATTAAGCACATCAATCGCAGCATAATCTTTATGAGGTCCAGCCGGGATATGATAAAGCGCGAGCAATAGTTGCGCGTCGCCCACACGACGAACATTGACTTCTCGTTCGCCATCTTGAGCAGGCTCTTGAGTGTACAATGGTTGTATTTCTCGGTTTGGCTTAGGAATTGGTGCAAAGTACTTAGTGACTCGTTTGATCATGTCTTTATTTTCAAACTTACCAGCTACAATGAGTGTCGCATTGTCTGGCTGGTAGTACTTTTTATAGAACGCTTTTAGTCTTTCAATTGGTACATTCTCTAAATCAGAGCGCGCCCCGATGGTCGACTTACCATAGTTATGCCACGAAAAAGCAGCTGCGGTAGCGCGTTGCAGAGTAACGCGGAAAGGATTATTCTCTCCTCGCTCAAACTCATTTCTAACGACAGTCATTTCGCTGTCTAGATCTTTCTTGGCAATATAGGAATCCACCATTCTTGACGCTTCCATACTTAAAGCCCAATTAATGTTTTCATCCGTTGCAGCAAACGTTTCGAAATAGTTGGTTCTGTCTGTCCAAGTGGTACCATTTGGACGAGCACCGTGCGAACTCAACTCTGCGGGAATATCTTTATGTTTTGGGGTTCCTTTAAAAACTAAATGCTCAAGTAAATGAGCCATTCCCGTTTCACCATAATTTTCGTGCTTTGAACCAACGTTATAGGTGATATTGACTGTCACTGTTTCTTTAGTTTGATCAGGAAACAACAACACCCGCAATCCATTATCCAGACGATATTCAGTGATTCCTTCAACTTCTGTAATTTTTTTCGCGCTTTTTTTAGCTGAGACTTGAGCACCGGATACTGCAACAAACAAACAGCATAAAAATACTGAGAGTTTGGCTTTGCGACCGGAATTAAAGCGCTCGAGAGCAGAAATAAACATAAGGTGTTTTCTCCTTGTGGTGTAACTGATTTTGATATTGACTTGAAATGATTAGTTTCAGCAAACATGAAACTGGAATTTTTTAGAGGAAGAAACGTATCATATCCGTCGATGTTGAGACTCGGTAATATTACAAGTTTGCTATTTGTAACGCCTCCTAACCATCGAAAAACTGTTACAAAATATGATAATCTTAGTTATCTAGAATTTTTAACCTCCTGAATCAATAGAAAATCTACTTTTCTAGATTCAACTCTATATCAAGGATCGATTATGCAAAAATCCGTGTTATTCATGTTTTGTTGGCTTGTGTTACCGATAAAAGCTGACTTTTTCTCCGCCCTAGATGCCTACGAACAAGGGAAGTTCGAAACCGCCTATCAACAATTCCAAGAGCTTGCGCTCATTGGCGAAAAACGTGCTCAATTCAATCTTGGTGTAATGTATTTTCAGGGTCAACATGTTACCAAGGATATAAACCAAGCCTACGCCTGGATAAGACTAGCCACCGACAGTGAGACCATGAATGAAGTGCATATTGGTGCACTTAAACAAATCGAAAAACAACTCACCGACTTGCCAGCAGCAGAAAAATTGTACACACAACTGGTAGACCAATATTCTACTGAAGTATTAATTGATACACTGTATCCCAAACTCATTAGTACCAATGGAGGTGCCAGCTTTAATGCTGAGCCAGCCAAAATAGTGCAACCTCGCTATCCACGTGGTGCAGCCATGAAAAACGTACAAGGATGGACTCGATTTTCCTTTGATTTAGACAACAAAGGTGTGCCAAGAAACATTCATTTGATTGAGGCTTTCCCGCCAAACGTTTTCGAAAAACCATCGATTAAAGCGATCTATCAGTGGCGCTTTAAACCCGCTACCGATAGCCAAGGTAACCCGGTTGCGCAGAAGAATATTCAATATAGTATGCAATTTAGACTAGCAGGGGTTGGTTCGCTGGAATTGAAGGAAGGCCTTTATCAAGAGCAGTTAAAGTAAGCCCAACAAGGCGATGCGAATGCACAGTTTAGGATTGGCTACTATGAGAAAAAGCTGAACGTTTCAAAAGGTAAGGAAAACCCCAACGCTTGGTTTTTAAAAGCGGCACTACAAGGGCAAACCGAAGCACAATATTTGCTCGGACAAAGTCTAATCTATGGCCAAGGTTGTTTACAGGATCAATCCAAAGGCGTGGAGTGGCTTACCAGAGCGGCTAATAGCGGCCAAACAGAAGCCAAGTTGCTTTTGGCATCTAACGCCAGCCAAATAAATACTCTAGAGTCACAAAAACGCTCAGTGGAATACACCAAAGATATCGAGACCTTGTCACCGCAGGTAATCATCGATCAGGCATGGATGTACGCTACCTCAAACTTCGAAGAGATCCGAAACCCTAAGTTAGCCATAGAGCTTGTTAACAAACTACCGAGAAATAGTTTTAAAGATGAGATCACAACCAATGAGATAAAAGCGGCGGCGTTTGCGGCGATGGGTAAGTTTAAGAAGGCGGTAAGCTACCAAGATGACGCATTAGAAGAAGCAGATGATCTTGATGCCGATGTGGAACTAATAAAAACCCGTTTGGCCAGTTATCAACTTAAAAAAACCTGGTTTTAATGGCCTAAATTAGTTTTATGCCAATAAAGCTTGCCAACATTTCTTTTCCGAATTCAGAGAGTATGGATTCGGGATGGAATTGAATACCTTCTAGCGGATAATCTCTGTGCTTAATCCCCATAATGGCTTCCATTTGCCCGTTAGAGTCGTTGGTCCATGCGGTTATCTCGAGCTCAGAAGGCAAGGAGTTAGGGTCAATCACTAAAGAATGATAGCGTGTGGCGAGAAAGTCTTGGGGCAAGCCGTTAAACACACCTTTATTGTTATGCTGAATTGGCGACGTTTTACCATGCATAATATTTGCTGCTCTGACAATCTTAGCGGCATATGACTGGGCGATAACTTGATGTCCGAGGCACACTCCAAGAATGGGTATTTGAGTTTTGAACCTTTCAACAACATCCAAACAAATACCAGCTTCATTGGGAGTGCAAGGCCCAGGAGACAATACGATATGTGAGGGAGTTAATTCTTCGATTTCTGATAGATTCAGCTGGTCATTCTTTCTTACCTGAACCTTTACACCCAAACCGTCTAAATAGTGAACCAGATTAAAGGTAAAAGAATCATAGTTGTCGATCATTAAAATACTGATCGACTTATTTCCTATCATGCTCACAATGATGGCTTTAGATCACTAACGCTTATGCCATCATCGCTTTAGCAATATTTTCGCGCATTGCAGAAATGGTTGCTTTGTAGTCGTCAGTGTTAAAAATTGCTGACCCTGCCACAAAAGCATCGGCTCCTGCTTTCGCAATTTCTTCAATATTATCTATTTTTACTCCACCATCCACTTCTAAACGAATATCTTGGCCACTTTCAGTAATCAATCGTCTTGCTTCGACCAGTTTATTCAGGGTGTTTGGGATAAACGACTGGCCACCAAAACCTGGGTTGACCGACATTAGTAAAATGACATCAAGTTTATCCATCACATGTTCTAAACAACTCAAACTGGTTGCTGGGTTAATCACCAAACCCGCTTTGCAACCAGACTGCTTAATAAGCTGCAAACTACGGTCGACATGCTCACTGGCTTCTGGGTGAAATGTGATAATCGAAGCACCGGCTTCTGCGAAATCGCCAATTATTCGGTCCACCGGTTTTACCATTAGATGCACATCGATGGGTGCAGTAATACCGTACTTTCGCAATGCGCTACAGACCATTGGACCAATCGTTAAGTTTGGGACATAGTGGTTATCCATAACATCAAAATGTACCCAATCTGCTCCAGCATCAAGAACAGCATCAACATCTTGACCAAGGCGAGCAAAATCTGCTGATAAAATAGAGGGGGCAATAATGGGTGGTTTCATGATTAAATTTCCAAAATGGTAGGATTAGCTGTATTTTATAATGATGTCGGCAAAATATCATAGAATAATCCTATAATCTTTAGCCTAATGACACTTTGACGAATATTTTTGAATTTATAGGATGCCCTTGACTAAACTACCAACAACAAAAGCTAAGTTTGCGAGCCTGCTGGCGGCACTAACGATGTTGTTATGCCTGCAAAGCCAATTAAACGCGGCGGTTCTAATTAAGGACAAGCAATGGGCAAATAACTCCGAAATTAACGTTGTGTTTTTGGACGGCTCACAGAGCGTCCATCAACAAATCAGCCTAATTGCTCCAATTTGGTTAAAGGACACTGGATTGCGATTTCGATTTTTTAGTAACCCAGACTCCTTTCCAACCAATAAACACATCCGAATTAGCTTTGATTCTCACTCTGGTTCAGTCTTAGGTAATCACAGCGACTACCAATCAGATTACGCCACAATGAATTTGAAAGGTTTATTAACTCCAAATTTAAGCGCTAGAGAAATAAAGCGCTTGATCTTGCATGAATTTGGCCACGCACTTGGGTTCGAACATGAGTACCGAAGCAAATTTTGGCCGTACGGACATGCTGCTTTACAACAAATTAGAGAAAGATGTTACCCTCAAATGGAGTCTATCGGTTACGACCAAGTTTCGGCTCGTTCTCATTGTGACAAGATCAATAGCCAATTAAACAACCGTAATACTTTGACCACGGCGTATGATGAGCGCTCGATCATGAATTATGCCATGAGTTTTATCCTGAACGACGGCAAGGTGAAAACCATTCCTGCCAACTTCGAGTTATCTTTATTAGATAAGTATGCGATTAAACGCTGGTATCCAAAATAGCATTTAATTTAACAACTGCGGTAGACCAATTGAATGGGTATTTACAAACAGACCCAGTTCATTTTTTTAATAACTGAAACAAAAACCAATAATGCACGTCAGTTATTCAAACATTAGGGAGCTATTTATGAACTTAGTACAAAAATATTATCAACTACACCGTGTTTTATTTGAGAATAATATCCTCAGTGGACTCGGGCCATTAGCATTGCGCTTATTCTTATTTCCAGTGTTTTGGGTAGCTGGAATGAACAAGCTAAATGGGTTCGAAAGTATTGTTGAATGGTTTGGAAATCCAGATTGGGGACTCGGTTTACCGATGCCGACAGTAATGGCTTTCTTGGCAACTGCCACGGAAGTAATCGGTGCTATTTTGCTTTTGATAGGTTTAGCGACTCGATGGATAGCAATTCCTTTGATGATCACTATGTTGGTCGCAATATTTGCAGTGCATTGGCCTAACGGTTGGCAAGCTACCCATGACTTGCAAAGTTGGGGGGCAAACGAGAACACCGAAGAAGCGTTAAGACGTTTAGGAATCGCTAAAGATATTTTAAGAGAGCACGGTAACTACGAATGGCTAACAGAGAAAGGCTCAATTACTAGCGGAAATAACGGGATCGAATTTGGTGTTACTTATTTTGTAATGTTATTAGCGCTATTTTTCAGTGGCGGCGGTCGATTATTTAGCGTGGACTATTATTTGAATAAGCACTTTTCCAAACAAGCTCAGTAGCCCCAAAAATAAAATTGCCAATTTAGAGAATAAACACAAAAAAAGCCTTGTAGTTACAAGGCTTTTTTTATTTCTGAGTTAGATATATTTAGAACTTAGAGGTTAAGAAAGTCCTTCATAGAATAAAGCCCGTTAGGTTGTTTGGCTAACCAACATGCCGCTTTTACTGCGCCCTCAGCAAAGCATTGTCTAGACTGAGCTTTATGCTCAATACTGATCAGCTCATTTTCTAGTGCGAACATGACTTTATGCTCACCAACAACCGAACCCGCTCTAACTACCGATATTCCAATTTCAGATTGTGAACGTTCAGCACTGCGCTGGCTTCGGTCATAAACAACCGTTTCAGAAAGGTCCGTTTCTAACGTATCGCAAATTACCTCGCCAATCTTTAGCGCGGTTCCCGAAGGCGCATCTAACTTATGTTTATGATGGGTTTCTATAATTTCAATGTCCGCTGACTTACCCAAAAGTTGGGTGGCCTTTTCGATTAAAGACAAAGTGGTATTCACACCAATACTGGTATTGGGCGCGAGTAATACTGGAATTTTCTTACTGGCTTGGTCGATCAGTTGTAACTCTTTATCATCAAACCCGGTGGTTCCAATTAGCACAGGCGTTTTAGTCGAAATGGCTTTTTCTAACAAGGCTATAGAGACACTAGGCAAACTAAAATCAATCAGCACTTGGCTAACAAATAATCCGGCGTCTATATCATTGGAGTATTTAACTTTATGCCCACCACGGACACTTTTTCCGCGGTATGGATGCGCAGAACGACAAAGCGCCGCTGACAACTCGCAGCTGGTAGATTCAACAATTTGATGAATAATCTGCTGCCCCATTCTACCGGTAGCAGCATTCACACAAATTTGAGTTTCTAGGATTTGTTTAGGCTTCACAGATCTAGCGTAGCGATTCGTTAATCGCCTCTAAAGTTTCAGCACCAGGACAAAGCTCTTCTTTACCCATCGCATTTAGCGGCTTATCTGCACTATTAATGATTTCGTGAGTATTCTTTGAGTCGGTGTTTAAATAGAGTAAACCCGTTAACACTTGTTCTTTTAGTCGAGCTTCTTCTAATGCGATTAGCACAGACTCGCGGCTTTTAATGTCTAAAGAATTAGGCTGTCGATGCAAGTTAAGATGAGAACCATCGTGTAACTTAATGGTTTCCAATACCTTATCTGGTTGCTGAACTGTAATTTCTTGCTCTTCAGGAACTAAGTCAATGGTGCCAGTAGCTTCTTTATGATCTCTCACCCACTCGTAACTCTTAGTTGATGAGCCGGTGTTATTGAAAGTAACACAAGGAGAAATACAATCAATTAATGCAAAGCCGTTATGTTTAATCGCACCTTCAATCAACGGAACTAACTGATCTTTATCACCAGAAAAACTTCGTGCTACGTAACCAGAACCTAAGGAAATAGCTAATTCGCAAAGATCCATTGGCTCATACATATTTGGTACGCCTTTCTTACTCGCACTACCAATATCAGCGGTCGCCGAGTCTTGACCTTTGGTTAAACCGTAAACACCGTTGTTCATACAAATGTAAACCATATTTAGGTTTCGACGAACCAGGTGCATAAATTGGCCCATACCAATTGAAGCAGTATCACCATCGCCTGAAATACCGATATAAGTTAAGTCTCGGTTTGCCATATTGGCACCGGTGGTAACTGATGGCATTCTTCCATGCACCGAATTAAAACCGTGTGAACTTCTTAAGAAATACGCAGGAGTTTTAGAAGAACAACCAATACCAGACATTTTGGCGATTTTATGAGGCTCAAGTGAAAGCTCAAAACACGCCTTGATGATTGAGTTACTCACTGAATCATGACCACAACCTGCACACAAGGTTGAAAGTGCACCTTCATAAACGGCTTCGGTATAACCTAGTTTATTCTTAGGTGATTCTGGGTGACGGAATGTCGACTTTAAATAACTCATTATTAAGCTCCCTCAACGCTGCTGTTGGCGGTTGTAAACGGACTCACTTTTTCACCGTTTAACATGCGTTCGATCTTTCGTTTAATTCGACGAGCTCGAATTGGCATACCATCGATGTTGAGAATTGATTGCATCTTTTCTGTACCCATATTGAATTCGTTAATTAATAACGATCTCATTTGGCCATCTCGATTCTGTTCAATCACAAAAATTTTGTCGTGCTCTTCAATAAACCGGCCGATATCAGGGTGGAATGGGAAAGACTTAATTCGACAAGTATTAATCTTGGTGCCTTCCGCTTCTAGACCATCCAGTGCCTCATAACTTGCTTGCGCTGAGGTACCATAAAAAATTGCGGCGACTTTAGAATCTTTGTCACGATACTTAATTTGCGGGTGCGGGGCTACTTCCTTTGCTGTTTCCCACTTAAGCACCAAGCGTTCCATGTTTTCTTCATAAACGCTGCTGTCTTCCGTATACGCGGCGTACTCATCATGTGATGAACCACGAGTAAAATACGAGCCTTTTGTGGGATGGGTTCCAGGATAGGTTCGGTAACCAACACCATCACCATCAATATCTTTGTAACGACCCCAGCGCTCTTTCATGTTGTCGAGATCTTCAGCAGTAAGCACTTTTCCTCGATCGTATTCTCTTGTGTCATCCCACTCAAATGGACGACTCATATGATCATTCATACCTAAATCTAGATCTGACAGTACGATCACTGGAGTTTGTAAACGATCGGCAACATCAAAGGCTTTGGCCATCATTTCAAAACAATCAGCAGGATCACAAGGAATTAAAACAACCTGTTTGGTATCACCGTGTGACGCGTAGGCACAAGAAAATACATCAGATTGTTGAGTTCGAGTCGGCATCCCTGTACTAGGGCCGCTTCGCTGAACATCCACTAAGACGACTGGAATTTCTGCAAAATAAGCTAGACCTAAAAACTCACTCATTAGGGAAACCCCTGGACCGGAAGTGGCGGTAAACCCTCTAGCGCCCATCCAGTTCGCACCTATCGCCATACCGATAGCTGATAACTCATCTTCGGCTTGTAATAGTGCATATTTGTTTTTACCATTTTCGTCGATACGGAATTTCTTAGCGTACTTTTCAAATCCTTCAACCACCGAAGTTGATGGAGTAATTGGGTACCAACCGCAAACGGTCGCACCTCCATAAATTGCCCCTAACCCGGTTGCACTGTTGCCATCTATCATAATGGCATTACCAACATTATCTCTGCGTTGAACTGACAATCCGCAGGTATCTGAAAAATGTTCTTTGGCATAGTTAAAACCTAATTCCAATGCGCCAATATTAGGTGGAATTAGCTTTTCTTTTTTAGCAAATTGGTCTTTGACCATATTAGTCAACACTTCAAATTCCATATCAAATAGATAAGCTAGCGCTCCAACATAAATGATATTTTTAAATAACTGGCGTTGTCTCGGGTTGGTGTAATTGTCGATACACATTTGAGTCAGAGGAATACCGATTTCTATGACATCATCTCGTTTAAAGTCTCGTGGTAACGACTTGGTTGAATCATATAAAAAGTAACCGCCTGGTACCAAAGTATCGTAGTCGCTACGCATAGTTTGGCCATTAATTGCTACCACAAAGTCGACATCACCACGACTACCTAAATAGCCTTTTTCAGTCACTCGCACTTCAAACCAAGTTGGAAGTCCTTGAATGTTTGAAGGAAAAATATTTTTTGGACTAACGGGTACTCCCATTCGGAAGACCGCTTTGGAAAACATATTGTTGGCACTAGCAGAACCAGTTCCGTTGACATTCGCAAATCGGATTACGAAATCATTGATAGCTTCAAGACGCATTTTTATCCTGCCTTAGTCACTGTATAGGTAAATTTTTGCATGTCCCAAGCTGCGGTAGGACACCTTTCTGCACACAAACCGCAATGCAAACAAACATTTTCATCTTTTACCATGACCCGAGTTGTCGGCAACTCACCTGAAACGTAGAGATCTTGGTCTTTATTATTGGATGGCGCGTTTAGACGAGTTCTGAGATCATCTTCTTCGCTGTTGTCTATGAAATTAATACACTGTGTTGGGCAAACGTCGGTACAAGCATCACACTCAATACATAAGTTGTCGGTGAACACAGTTTGTACGTCACAATTTAAACAACGCATCGCTTCTTCGTAACCTAAGTCTTTATCAAAGCCTTTTTCGACTTCCATTTTTAGGTTTTTGAGGGCGATTTCTTTATCAATATGCGGTACTAAATGACGCTTGTCATGATCAATATGATTATCATAAGTCCACTCGTGGAAACCCATTTTTTGACTCATCAAATTGACCCCAGGCTCTGGTCTATCTGATATCGAATCGCCTAGGCAAAACTTGTGAATAGAGATAGCAGCTTGATGCCCATGAGCAACCGCAGTAATAATATTTGAAGGACCAAAGGCCGCATCGCCGCCAAAGAAAACACGCTCGTTAGTTGACTGAAAAGTTGTTTCGTCAACCACTGGCATATCCCACTTGCCAAACTCCAGACCGATATCTCGTTCGATCCAAGGGAAAGAATTATCTTGTCCAATCGCAATTAGCACTTCATCGGCTTCGATAAATACCGGCTCTTCGCCAGTAGAGATGAGACTACGCTTACCATTTTCGTCATATTCGGCGCGTACTTTATCGAACTTCATGCCGACCAACTTACCGTTTTCTACCACAAACTCCATTGGTGTGTGGTTTTCGTAAATAGGAATATCTTCTCGAATTGCATCTTCAATTTCCCAATCAGAAGCTTTCATATCGGCTTGCGGACTTCTCACAATGACTTTGACGTCGGTTCCACCCAATCTTCGTGCAGTTCGACAACAATCCATCGCGGTATTACCACCACCCAAAACGATAACTTTCTTGCCAATGGCTTTGGTATGTTCAAACGCGACACTTTCTAGCCAGTTGATCCCTAAATGAATAGAGGCATCGCCTTCTTGACGACCTGGTAATTTTGCTAAGTCGCGGCCGTTTGGCGCGCCAGAGCCTACAAATATTGCGTCATAATCTTTTTCTAACAACCCTTTTAAGCTGTCTACATAATGTTTGAAATGGGTGCTGACTCCCATATCAAGGATATAGTTGACTTCTTCATCTAATACAGTCGCTGGCAAACGAAATGATGGTATTTGGCTGCGCATAAACCCGCCACCGACTTCCTGTTCATCAAACAAATCAACTTCATAACCTAGTGGTGCTAACCCTCTAGCGACAGTTAATGACGCCGGACCAGCCCCAACTAATGCTACTTTCTTGCCGTTTTTAGGCTGTACTTTTGGTAAGCGATCGCTAATATCATCTTTATTATCTGCGGCTACCCGTTTTAGCCGACAGATGGCAACAGGCTCTTCTTCAACTCTATCTCTCCGACACGCCGGCTCACAAGGTCGATCACATACTCGCCCCAAAACACCCGGAAATACGTTGGATTCCCAGTTAATCATATAGGCATCGCTGTAACGACCCTCGGCTATAAGCCTTATATATTCTGGTACTGGGGTGTGGGCTGGACAGGCATACTGACAATCAACCACCTTATGAAAATATTCAGGATCTTTTATATTAGTTGGCTTCACACCAAACTCCCGTTTTGTATGGTTTGTTTTTGAATAAAAACATTATTAAAGAGTTGTCTTGAATGGGACAAAATCACTAACCGTTAATGAATTACTATAATCATAGGCTAAATTCTTGAATAAGAAGGTGAATTATACTTTTTTTTCCGCGTTTGTATCTATTTATTGACCGATTTTTGGCGCTTTTTTCGGAAATTCTCCGGATAACCCAGAATATTCTTAATAATCCTTCTTATGACTTTAAATTGGCTGCTTTTTGATCGCTGCAGGATACCCCAACCATCAAATAATTGCTAATAACCTATCTTTCTACTCGACCAAAGTCTAGTTTGAGGCAAATCAGCTTAGAAATAGCTAGCGTAGCTTTCAATTAATGCTATTATATAAACCATTCACTTTACATAAAGATAGCTTTTTTTAAGCCAATTAACCATAGAGCCTTCCTATGAACCCGTTAAGAGCGAAAGCAGCATTAGCCACCGTTATGTTGGTTACATTGCTCGGTACTGCCGGCATTGCTCTGCCTTACCCTATTTTGGCCCCTTACTTTATTGAAGGCTCTCATTCCGCGAATAACCTGGTGAGTTTTATGGGCTGGCCGCCCAAGCTGCTATTAGGAATAACCTTAGCCACTTACCCTTTAGGACTGCTAATTGGAAGCAACGTTATCGGCGCCCTATCCGATCGATATGGTCGAAAAGAAGTTTTAAGTTATACATTAGTGGGAAGCGTACTCGGTTATATCGCTACAGCGATTGCAATTCAGCAAGAAAACTTTATTTTCTTTATTGTTGCAAGAATCATTACAGGCTTTTTTGAAGGCAATATTTCAATCGCAAGAGCGATTACCGTTGAGTTGCACCCGCATATTGACAGAACTCGGGCGTTGTCTTTGTTGTATGCAACCACTTACGCTGGTTGGTTAATTGGGCCATTAGCTGGTGGTTACTTAATGGAGTATGGCGTGGATACGGTATTTTATGTGGCTGGAATCGCAGTATTTCTATCGTTATTAATGGTGATATTTGTCTTGCAAAAAACACCACCTCAAAAACCATCCAAGCTATCACTAGTGACCGAGATATTACGTAACCATTCAGCAACCTTGTTGGCCAATAACGAGTTAAGACGTTTTATCTTTTTTTACTTTGTTTTCACATTAGGGATCAACACGTTTTATGAGTTCTATCCGTTATGGCTAGTCGAAGATCTTCATTTCGATAGCAAACAAATTGGTTGGACAACTGTTGCGATTACCCTTTGCATGGTGATAGTCAGCAGCACCTTTGGTGACAAGATCCCGCGACACTTTGGACAAGAAAGATCATTGTTAGTCGGTAATGGGTTATTTGCTGTCACTGTTTTTATTATTACTTTTTTAACCGACCCAATAGTCTATCTTCCATTTGCTTTAACGGGTGCGACCATCGCGATCATCAATGTGGTGTTCCCGAGTATGTTATCCGAGTATTTTGGTCATTTGGGGCAGGGAAAAGTGATGGGGTTACAGGTGAGTATTTTTTGTTTTACTAATGTTGTTGTTGCGATATTTGGAAGTTTCGTTTCTTTAATAAGTGCGGATATGACCCTATGGCTTGCAGCGGCTTTTTTGGTGAGCTCAATGTTTTTGTTCAGAACGCCCGCTAAACCCTCTGCAGAAAGTTAAGCATTAGTGGAATTCTAATAAGTTAGAAAACACTAAGGCAAGGATTGATCAGCCCGCTGTTGTATTTTTTCTAATGGCGCTATCGCTCTAACAATTTTTCCGGCACCCGTTTTACCCACATCATCAAATGATTCGACCTCAAAGGTAAACAGCCCCCACTTATGCTCCTTTAAAGCGGCTGAAATCCTATAATTAGCGCCAACCGCGGTTGCTGCTAGATGTCTAATGTCAATATGCGCTCCTACCGAGACTTGATTGTTTGCAAGTAAAGGTTTGATGATGTCGGCACATACTCGCTCCATTTCAGCAATTAAATAGGGAGTGGCTAAAACACTCGCATATTGCTCACCCTCTTCTTTGGCAAACGATGCGGCTGTTTGATTTGGCAAAACCTGTTTCTGTTGGGTGTAAATTTGGTCAATTAGTGGATCAATAAGATTTTTCAAAGCGGCTTTGTTTCTCTAAGATGGCAATGCTTCTGAATAGTTAGGCATCAAGAACAATGATATAAATTTTCAATCTTTACCGGATAGCGAGCCTTGCTTGGCAGATAGGATGAATTGACAAATTGGCTGGGCAGGTTTTAATCCTTGTTTTACTAGTTCAACCGCTTTTTCCAAGGTTTCTGCATCGCAATCGAAATGATAATTAAGCTTCCCCTTAGACTTTAGTTCGATTTGAACTTCTTGCCATTGCTCTTGACGCGGTTGGTACTCGATCGAGACGACTTGGTCTAATTCAATTGGCGGATACTTAGCCCCACCAACAAATTGAATGATTCCTTCTTCAAGAGAAAGACACTGTTGTTTGCTAGGGTTCTCATCAGCACGAAATATTTTGGAGAACAAACTCATATTGCCACCTACTTTAGATTCTACGGTTAACCAAACCAGCTTTACTCAAAGTAAAAAGCTCAACATCGTTCAGCGATTTCACACAGCGATAGTCTAAAATAATAGCCTTTTTAGGCGTCTAGTCCAACAAAAATTCAAGATCGCAAATATCAAACCTAACCCTTCTAGTTTAGCTTAAAAGGCAGTGTTTTTGTTTTTTTGCTGTCAAGGTAGCCAAAAAAAACCCGGAAGAACCGGGTTTTAGGATATTTCTGAATTACCGGGCTTGCACCGGTCAGCCAATTATTGGCTGTTTACTAACATGTATTTAACGGTTTCCGCTATTTCGTCGGTAGAACAAGTCGCGCATGTTCCCATAGCCGGCATCGCATTAATTCCTTTGATAGCATTTTGAATCAGCGCTTCTTCACCTTTAGTGATTCTAGATGCCCAAGAATCTGGGTTTCCAAACATTGGCGCTCCAATAGCGTCAGTGGCATGACAAGCAGCACAGCTTACTTTGTAAATATCTTCTGGACTTCTAGGTCCTGACGTTGCAACAACCGCTGGTTTAGAAACCGGCACATCGTCGCCTTCGACATAAACACTACCACTCGGTTTAATTCGCTTTTCTATAGTATGGCTTTCTAGGTGATCGGCTGACACCGTCCATACCAAACTAGCAATTACAACCACAATAATCGATTTGATCACGTTCACTTTAGCTTTCTCCTAAACTCGGTTTTTGGCTGATATTCTACGACAGCCGAGAATTGCGCAGATTATAGCCGAGAATTCCTAAATAATCCTAGCAAAAACCGGTAATTCCGTCATTTGTGTGGCTCAACAGAAATAAAAATTCATCTTTCTTTTAAAAATGTTCGTTTTTTTGCCATTTTGAGGAAACTTGTGGTCAAATAGCGAGCAAAATTCACTGTTTAAATTGCTAAATTAGCTAATAATTCAAATATTTACTACTTTTTGGAAGGTTCTTTACTACAATTAGCAATGATCCTTCTTGGTTATTTGTTGTCCTTAAGTCACTCAATCGAGAAGGTGACAGGATAAAACTCAGAATATTTTAGGAAATCTTGATTAGATGATGTGGGGCTCCAACAAAAAACTCGATGCCAAACGGGTATTAATATCACTGAATGAAAGTGAGGCTCGCCTATTTTTGCTGGAAAACCATGCTGGCAAGTCAGAGGTGCTTAGCTCAACAGCGGCTAGCTATTCTTCAAGTCAAGAATTAGAAGCTATCTGTAAAGATTGGCTACAACCCCTAAAAGCTAAAGGCACAGCTTGTCAGTGGTTACTTTCCAGAAGTTTGTACAAGACTTTTTCGATTGCCACCCCGAAAGTTCCTGATTCTGAATTGGCTTCCACTATTAAATGGTTGGTTAAAGACCAATTGGAACAATCGTTAGACAGTGTTTTAGTATCTTACTACCGACCACACACCATCGAACGCGAAGCCGATAAAATTGTTGCTGTTGCCGTGGAAAAAGAGTTTGTTGAAAACCTGATCAACATCACAACCAATTTACAGTTAGACCTTAGCAGCATTCAAATTGATGAATTATCCTCTGTTGCGGCACTTGGACATCTGTCAGAAGAGACTCAAATTTGCGGATTGATTGATGAAGACCACCAAGGTCTGATTTACAATTTCTATGTCGGTCGCTCCTTAGCCTTTACTCGACACATTAGAGGTCGTTTTTTCCCTAACCAGTCAGACAGTTCATTTTCTCTTGATGACGACAATAATGAAGAACAAACCGATCGGTTTTTGTTGGAAACACAAAGAACACTAGACTATTGTATCAGCCAGTTCTTTCGCTCGCCTGTTAATCGATTAGCACTAAATGCAAGCAAGGCCGACAACAATAACTTAGTCGAGTCTTTAGAACAAATCGCCGAACTTCCGGTTGATTTGGTTGAAGTGACAGCACCAACCGATGATAGCAATAGTGAAACTCTCGCTCTCACTATTTCAGAAGCTGGAGCGGCTATCGGCAAAACCGGGCAAACCCAGCAGTGGATTGATTTTTATTTACCACAGTATCGACCAAAACCATTAGAGTTTGGGTTTAAATACGCAGTCGGTATTTGTCTAGTAGCCTTTGCAGGTTTTGTCGGTTATGGAGTTCTGCAAACATCGGAGTTAAACCAGTTAGAGAACCAACTAGGCCAAAGCGAACAAAAACTCAAAGAGACTCAAGCATCTCTTGATCAACTTAGCAAACAGCTAGGAGTAAAAGACAGTCTTCAAAACTTAGACTCTACGATTAACCAAAGACAAGCTGAACTAGTCGCAAGTAGAAAACTACTTAATAAAGTTGAAAAAACAGCTCCAAGCAAACCGGTTTTATATAGCGAGGTGTTATCTGCTTTGTCCAAACAAACAGCGAAATCGTTGTGGCTGACTCAAATAAAATTAACCCCAAGCACCATCGGTTTAGCAGGTGAAACAACCAGACCGGAATCAATTCCTAACTATATCAATGAGATGAGTAAGAACAAAATCTTAGCCAGTCAATTTGAGGATTTAAAAATTCAGCGAAGCACTGATAATACAAAATTAGTACAATTTGAAATGACCAATGGGCGCTACAATAATGCAAACTAAATTTGACTCATATATAGAAAAATTTAATGCGCTAGCGCTGCGTATGAGGGTGTTATTCACTTTTGTATTAATTGCCATTTTATATATGCTATTTGATATTCTGTGGTATAGCTCGACAGCTCAAGACTCCAAAAACACCAGACAAAAAATAGAAACCAATCAACGACAAACCAATGAACTGATAGACATTCAAAATACTCTTAATACCACAGTTAGTAAGAGCAGAAATAACCCCAAGACTCAAAAAATTGCTTTACTAGAAAATGAAATAGAAAAAATCAAAGAGCAATTAACCGAAAAAACAATGAATTTAATCCCTTCGGATGAAATGGCGAGTGTTCTCGAAAAAATCATTCGTTCTACCCAATCTTTAAAATTGGTATCTTTGAGTAAACAAGCATCAGTAAAACTATCTGAAACGGGAGAATCAACCGCTAAGGCTCAAGAGCAGAGAATTAATTTGTATCGACACTCGCTAGAAATTGTCCTCGAGGGAAGTTATAGCGCAACCTATGAATTCCTGCAAAACTTAGAAAATATGGAACGAAAAGTAGCATTTGAAAGCTTTAGCTATCATGTAGAAAATTATCCTAAAGCCGAAGTGAGATTGGTGGTTTCGACTTTAAGTCTCAACAAGGAATGGATAGGTGGATAATATGAAGAGTACTATATTCTATCTAAGTTTGTTGTGGATAGTATCCGGTTTCATTCACGCCAAAGAAACTATAACTGATCCCACCAGACCCACTATTGGAGCTGCACCAATCAGCAGCGAAAAAAGCAAAACCATTCCGAACATTACCTTGTCGGCTATTTTTGTGAAGCAAGGTAAACGAAGTGCAATTATTAGTAATAAATTGTACCAAGTAGGCGACTCTTTTTCTGGAAACAAAATCGTTTCCATCGATGATACTAGCGTATTGCTACGAAACAGCGATGGCTATCGTCGACTAAGACTCATTAATAAATTTAAGAAACTGAAGAAATAATCGAATGAAAGAACAATTATTAAAACTATCCTGTCTATCAATAGTGGTAACACTTTTGGCGTCTTGCGAGACATTGTCTACCATACCTGAACAGAAATCACGGCTCGCGGTCGAAGCGATTTCTGAGGGACAAACCCAAAACTCTAAAGTGGCGCAACAAAATGCTATTTCTGCCGATCAAGCTCTATCGACCCTTGTCATTGATGAACCTCCCAAACCCACAATCGTCGAAGACCGGTTCGATGTTTCGGTAAAGGATGTCGATGTTAAAGGCTTCTTATTGGGGTTGGTTGATTCAACCGATTATAACCTCATTGTTAGCCCAGAATTAGCGATGAAAATATCTCTTCAACTTAAGAACGTAACAGTTTCTGAAGTTCTACATGCACTAACTCAAATTTATCCGATTACTGTTCAGCAAGAAAACAATCTTTTTCTTGTTTCCTCTGCCGAAACAATGACGGCAGTTTATACCTTAGACTATCTCAACATAAAACGAAGTGGCGATTCCAATACCAGTGTCGCCGGACAGTCTGTTCCTAGCGGCCAAAATCAAAATAATCGCTCTTCTGATGCTAGTGGTGGACGATCGAATTCTGGTGGTGGAAATAATATTCAACAAGTTAAATCAAGTAACGTAAAAACAAAAAGTGAAACTGATTTTTGGTCTGAACTTACTACTAGCTTAAATTTGATTGTTCAAAACGAGCCTAAAGCCAGCGTAGTGGTAAGTCCTCACGCTGGGATAGTTGTCGTTAGAGCGCTACCGCAAACCCACAACCTTATTAAAAAATATTTAAACACCACTCAAATGAGCCTCGACAGACAAGTTATTATCGAGGCGAAAATTATTGAAGTAAGCCTTAACGATGGTTATCAAGCAGGAATCGATTGGTCAAAAATGGGCACAACCAGCGGCGACTCTTTTACTATTAGTCAGCAAGGACAAGTCATCCAACAAGCGGTTTCTGAAAACCCGCTAAATGGAATTTTTTCATTGCTTTATCAAGGTGATAACTTTGCCGCGGCCATTGACTTACTTAAATCTCAGGGCGATGTTCAAGTGTTGTCTTCACCGAGAGTATCTACCGTCAACAATCAAAAAGCCATTATAAAAGTCGGTAGTGACGAGTTTTTTGTAACGGATGTATCAACCACTACCGTTACAGGCACCAGCACAGCGACCACCCCCAATGTCACATTAACACCTTTCTTTTCTGGCATATCGCTCGACGTAACACCTCAAGTGAATGCTGATGGTGACATTGTGTTGCATATCCACCCGATTGTTAGTGAAGTTGCTGATCAACCTAAAACATTAAGCTTAGGTGCAGACAACTTCGTGTTACCACTGGCTCTCACCAATGTAAGAGAATCAGATAGCATCGTAAGAACTCGTAACGGCAGAGTCGTCGTTATCGGCGGATTAATGCAAAATAAAATTAGTGAAGAAGATAATTCTACTCCGCTACTCGGTGACATTCCTCTTTTAGGAAATCTGTTTAAACAAAAACGTCAATTCCAAGTAAAAAGTGAGCTGGTAATCCTGTTGAAAGCGCATGTAGTCGATAACAATCAATCTGATTTACAACTAGACCAAGTAAAGAGTCGATTTAATCAGTTTTAGACATTATGTATCTTTACCATTACGCAATGAAGAAAATACCGTTTGGGCATACTCCCGATACGGAACTTTTTTGCCACACAGAAACCCATGTTGAAGCACTTAACGTATTGCTCTTTTCAATCAATAGCGGGGAAGCGTTTTGTAAAATCATCGGTGAGGTAGGTTGTGGTAAAACCATGCTATGCCGTGTATTAATAAGAAAACTAGAATCCGAAAGAAAGCTCGCTTATATCCCTAATCCTAATCTTGACGCAAATTCTCTACGTTACACATTGGCAAAAGAATTAGGCCTGAAAGTCAGAACAAATTGTCGTGACGATCAACTGACCCAAAGTATTCAAACTCGTTTGATTAAATTGAATAAAACTCACGGACCTGTTGTTCTGATTATTGATGAAGCACAAGCAATGTCTGACGAAGCCTTAGAAACATTACGTTTGTTTACTAATATTGAAACCGAACAACAAAAGCTGTTACAGATTGTGTTGTTTGCTCAACCTGAATTAAACAAGAAGTTGCAAAAAAATCATTTGCGCCAACTCAATCAGAGAATTACCTTCTCTTATCACCTTAAAAAACTAACAGCTAGGCAATTGCTTGATTATATTAAGCATCGACTAAATACGGTGAGCCTCGGTAAAGAGGTTAAGATCTCGCCGGCATCAGCTTATCTTATTCGATACTTTTCTCGCGGAACACCCAGAATTGTCAACACGTTATGCCATAAAGCGTTGTTGCTTGGCTATGCAAAAAAACAAAGCTCTCTATCTTTAGGTAATATCTATAAGGCCGCTAAAGACACCGATGGTGTCGATCGATTTTTGTTAAAACACTTCAGAGCAGTTTTAACGATTGGTCTTTTAGGTGCAAGCACAACCGCTTTAGCCTATTTGGGGGTAGCATGAGTTTAGTCAACGAAATGCTCAACGAACTACAAAAGGAAAAATCAAAAGGTCCACACTTCGATGGCATGATTGCGGTTAAGAATAATGAAAGCAGATGGCCCCCTTCAAGAGTGGCACTGTATGTTTGCTTTTTTCTTTTAATTGCTGTTGTTGTTTGGCTATTTTTAACTAAGTCTAATAATAACAGTCTCATCAACACTACAACCACCATCGCTGAAAAGCCAACAATACTAGACTCAACTTCGAAGCAAGAGACATCCAATTCACAACAAGCAGAGTCGAGATTACCGAACACCACTCAGAATACGGAAACTGTTGCCACAAACTCGGTTACTCAACAATCATCTTTAAACACTGAAAATGCGAGCAACAGTTTAGATGAAGCCATCACTCCATCTAATAAATCGCTGACTGACGCGAACTCTAATCAACCTTTGAAGAAAAGCGTATCGACAAACAACGATGCAATAGAATCTCGCCTGACAGAGCAAGGGACAACCAATAACAAGAACTCGATCGAAGAGATAGAAAGCCAAAAATCAGTAAATGGACTGACTAGTACTAAGACTGTCAAAGTTAATTCTAAGCCAATCACTGCTAAGTCTATTAACAAGCCCATGATTAAGATTTCTAGAAAAAGCTTAGCGGAAAAAGAATTAAGAATGATAGCATCTCAATCGCCGCAAAGATCAATCTCAGAAAATAAAGTTGTTGTCGATGGTTTTTTACAACAGTTTTCAGATTTAGATTCCGCTTGGCTTGGAGCCATAAACTTAGTGGAAGATTTCGATATTAATTATCACTCACAATTGCTTACTAAGGCTCTGAATAATTTTCCTGAACAAGCCTCGTTTAGAATGATAGTGGTCAAACAAAACATTGCTCAAAACGACTATGCCAACGCTTTGTCTGAGTTAAAAAAGATCGATAGCAAAAACTGGCAACAAAGTCAGTATCGGATCGCGGGCTTCTTAGCTCAGAAAGTTAGCGATCATGTTTCTGCTATAAGATTTTATAATCAGCTATTAAAAAGCAAGCCAAATCAAGGCGACATTAACATGGCGATTGCTATATCGCTTGAAGCGCTTAACGAAACTAGTTTAGCGGTGGCGAAATTTCAACGCGCTTTGGAAGACTCGAGCTTAAAACCCATCCAAAGACAATTTATTGCACAGCGGATCGCTGTGTTAAAAGGTTAACCCATGCTGTTAAAGAAAGTAAGACTCGGCGATATGCTGGTCGAAAATAAAGTCATCACTACCAAGCAGCTTGATGATGCGCTCAAAGAACAAAAAAGTAATCGTCAACGGCTGGGAAAATTACTGGTCAATTTGGGCTATGTAGAAGAAAAGCAATTACTTCAACTGTTAGCGCAACAGCTTAATATTCAATTTATCGATCTGGTTGGTTTCAAAGTAAACACTCAAGCAGTGCAACAACTTAACGAGATGACAGCCCGCCGATTAAGAGCGTTGGTAATTGACGAAAAGCCAGACCATTTTTTAGTGGTGATGGCAGATCCTACTGATTTAGGTAAATACGATCAGCTCCAGGAGAAATTATCTAAGCCACTAGAAATTTGCGTAGCGATCGAGTCAGAGATTATTTCGAATATCGATAATTTTTATCGAAGTGGTGATGAAATCTTAGACTTGGCAGGCGCGCTAGAAGAAGATCTAAGCGAGGAAAGTTTCGATCTTCCAACCCTGAATGAAAACGTCTCCAATGATGAAGCCCCCGTCGCGAAGTTCCTGCAAAGTCTATTTGAACAAGCGATTCAGATTAAAGCCTCTGATATCCATATTGAGCCAGACTCTCATGTTTTGCGAGTAAGAATGCGAGTGGACGGTCAACTGCAAGAACAAATTATCAAAGAAAGCCGGATCGTAGCGGCCTTAGTATTAAGATTAAAACTAATGTGCGGACTGGATATTTCTGAAAAAAGAATACCACAAGATGGTCGGTTTAGAATAAGAGCAAAAGATCATGATGTTGACATACGTTTGTCGACGATGCCAATTCAACATGGTGAATCAGTGGTAATGAGGTTACTCGATCAAAGTGCCGGATTGTTAAAACTGGAACACACCGGTATCGAGCCAAAACTTCTGAAAGAAATTCGAACACTTTTGTCATTTCCACACGGACTAATATTGGTAACAGGTCCAACAGGTAGCGGTAAAACAACCACCTTGTATGCGGCCCTCTCTGAACTGAATCATCCCGAGAAGAAAATAATAACTATCGAAGATCCTGTCGAGTACAAACTTTCCCGAGTGAATCAGTGTCAAGTTAACACCAAAATTGACTTAACCTTTGCAAAAGTTTTAAGAGCTGTTCTAAGGCAAGATCCAGACATTATTCTAATTGGTGAGATGCGAGATCAAGAGACCGCAGAGATCGGTCTTCGTGCAGCGGTTACCGGTCACTTAGTGCTTTCAACTTTACATACAAATGATAGCTTGTCGGCAGCTGTCAGACTTTCAGATATGGGGGCAGAACCTTACTTATTGGCAAGTGGTCTACGTGGTGTAATTGCGCAAAGACTCGTGAGAAGAATATGTAATTTCTGTATTGAGGATCATCAACCCAACGAACAAGAAACCACTTGGCTTAATAAATATTTAAAAGATCGACATGATGTTCCGCAATGGCGTCAAGGTAAAGGGTGTGTCCAATGCCACAATACTGGCTATCGAGGACGAGCCGCAATTTTCGAAGTGTTGATTCCTAACCTGGATATGCTAGAAGCGATCAGAACCCGTGATTATGCCAACTTTGTTAAGCTCGCTCATCAAAGTGATACCTTCACACCACTTTCTACATCCGCGATTAGTTTGGCTAGACAAGGGGTCACCAGTATCGAAGAAGTGTTAAGGGTTTGCGAATCCATTGAAGATATTACAAGGAACGAATAATGGCTATTTTTTCCTATGTAGCACGTCAAAAAGATGGAAAATCCGTTTCAGGAGAAATGGAAGCTGCTAATCAAGAAGCAGCAGCTGATAACCTAATGGCTCGAGGAATGTTACCGGTTTCTTTAAACGAAGCGGGTCAGGAAAGCGGTTGGACCAATCTAGATATTGGTGAATTGCTTTCGTCAAAAACGGTCGATATGCAAGATCTTGTTATGTTTAGTCGACAAATGTACAGTTTAACTAAGGCTGGTATTCCTTTAACCAGAGCAATTAATGGCTTATTGGAAACGACTAATTCCAAAGTTTTACGTAACGCGCTTGAAGCTATTAATACCGATTTAAGTGGTGGTATCAATTTAGCCACGGCTTTTAAAAAGCATGATCATATTTTCGCTCCGCTTTATGTTAGTTTAATTCATGTCGGCGAGAATACCGGTCGACTTGAACAATCTTTTCAACAAATAGCCAACTACTTAGAGCTAGAACAAAAAACTCGACAAAGAATAAAAAGTGCAACTCGTTATCCCACTTTCGTTTCTATTGCGATAGTTTTAGCGGTAATTGTGATTAACGTATTGGTGATGCCACAGTTCACTAAAATGTTTGAGGCTTTTGATGCGGGTGAACTACCATTACCGACTAGAATCTTAATGGCGACTAGTACTTTTTTTATAGACTACTGGCCCTATTTGATTGTAATTAGCGTGGCTGCTATATTTGCTTTTAATCGCTATATAAATACTGAACTAGGGCGTTATTGGTGGGATAAATTAAAATTAAGATTTCCCATTATTGGTGACATTATTTATCGCGCGCTATTGGCTCGATTCTCACGAACATTCTCTATGATGATCCAATCTGGTGTACCGTTAATTAATACCCTTAATATTGTTGCTGATGTTGTCGATAATGCTTGGGTGTCGGGTAAGGTTTTAGAAATGCGTGACGGCATAGAAAAAGGCGAATCAATTCTACTTGTTGCAGGTAAAACAAAAATGTTTTCTCCACTTGTTTTGCAAATGATTGCGGTCGGCGAAGAAACCGGTCAGCTTGATGAAATGTTAGTTCAGGTGGCAGACTTTTACGAAGAGCAAGTTGATTATGACTTAAAGAAGCTCTCAGACTATATAGAACCAATTTTGATTGTTTTCATTGGAATGATTGTATTGATACTAATGCTCGCCATTTATCTACCTATGTGGGAATTAACATCGGCTACTAGGAATGGCTAGCGCTTTAACCTCAACCAACACAAAGAGTGGTTATCTTTACTTAATTTTGCTCGGTATGATTGTCTTAGGGGTGGTTTATTTGTTCGTGTTTAAAAAACCATCCGTCGCCAAAGATTGGCAACGACAAGCATTTCGCTTAAACGCAGCTGCATTTACCAATGGAATTCATTTAGCGAATGCCCGCTTTTTAACCAACAATGCCAATCAAGTTCAAGTCGATTGGTGGCTACAAGGTGGTATTGGCTTAGACTACAATAATGCCGGCTACCCCATTGGTACCGATATCTCAGACAGTCAACTATCAGCACCGGTCAAACCTGAAAATTGTGCGCAAGTTTGGAAATTTGTGCTCGGTCCTTTACAACCTCAAATGCACCCTAGTAAATCAGAGAATAATTATTGGGTGGAGCTAACAGAGGACAAGACTTGTGTTTTTCATGCTTTCGGCTTGGAAAAAATGCAACTTAGTTACCAATCTCAAACTGGAACTGTCATTTTGACCGAATAATTCAATAAAATTGTGGAAAAACAAAGATATTGGGCTAAACTTTAAACATTAACTTAACTTTAAAACTTAACTATTTGCACCACTAAGAGGAAAACATTGTGAATAAATCTTTAACTAAGACCGGCGGTTTTACTTTAATCGAATTAATCGTCGTAATTGTCATTTTGGGAATTATGGCTGCGATTGCCGGCCCAAAATTTGTAAATTTACAGTCAGATGCTAGAACATCGGTTATCCGAGGTGTAGAAGGTTCTTTGCGAAGTGCAGCAACACTAGTATATTCTCGTGCACTGATTGACGGAACAGAAGCCGATGCCACAGGAACTGTGACTACTTCTGGCGGTTCTGTTGATACCGTTTTTGGTTATCCTGCTGCTACAGCGGCTGGAATTGTTGCTGCTATCGACTTATCAGGTGATATTGATGCAACAACAACTCCTGGAACATTTTCTTTACGAGCCAACTGCAACGCTGTATACACAGCAGCTGCAAACGCAACGACTCCTGCATCTGTTGCTATAGATGTTAGTGGTTGCTAGAAAAACAAGAAGTTAAATCTTGATGAAACACCCAAAGCCACCTCAATTGCAGGTGGCTTTTACGTTAATAGAGCTAATAGTCGTTGTTATCTTGTTAGCGATTATTAGCGCCTATGTTTTTACTAAATTTTCTTCATCCTCGGGTTATCGGTTAGATTCCACTGCAGAAACCATAGTCTCGGCTGGCCAACTGGCACAACAACTGTCTATGAATGACTCTCAGCGTAATTTTTCGCTTTCTATTCAAGCTAACCAGGTTGATATCATTGAAGATGGTAATTCCTTTTCAGGTAGCCAAGATTTTCCCATTCAATTTGATTCTTCTGTGACTGTTTCACCTGTTATTAACATTACTTTTGATAGTTTAGGCCAAACAACGGCCACGACAGTTACCGTGACATCAGACGATAGTGTGGCAATCTGTTTTGAAAGCAGCGGTTTGATTAGACGATGCTAAATTATTCAAAAACATCTACAGACGGCTACTCGCTGATAGAACTAATCGTAACGATCGTGGTAACCAGTATTGTTATTATTATTTTCTATTCAATTTTTGCACCAAACCAAAAGAACTCAGTGACATCGGTTTTGCAAACGAAAGCAGCTGAGTTAGGTCAAGCTTATGTAGAAGAAATTACCCTAAAGCGCTTTGATGAAAATTCTCCGGCAGGTAACACAGTAAGATGTAACCAAAGCCCATCATTGTTATGTGGAGCCATCGGTGCGGAAGAAGGTGCCGGTAACAGAGCCTTATTTGATGATGTTGACGATTACGATGGACTCGATGATCAACCCGCTAAAGACGCTTTTGGTAATAATCGTGTTGGTTTTAATGGATTTCGAGTAACTGTTGCAGTGGCTTATGCTGGTGGCGATTTCGGTTTAGCGGCGCAAGACTTAAAAAGAGTGACGGTGACAGTATTTACTCCTGAAGGCAATAATTTAGTATTTAGTCGTTACAAAGGAAACTTTTAATGGCTAACCAACTTCAACAATTATGCGTAAGTGGCGACCAACAAGGCTTTTCCTTATTGGAGTTAGTTATTGTTATTGCTCTGATTGGAATTATGGCAGTATCACTTGGAAAGCTGACATCAAATTCCGTTGTCGGCTACGTTGATGCAAAGGATCGAAACCGACTTAGCCAATCAACTAAATGGGTAGTTGAACGGATCAGTCGAGACTTAAGAGAAGCTATACCGCAAAGTGTTAGAGCTGGTGTTAGCGGGAATATCCATTGCGTTGAGTTTATTCCGATCGAAAACTCTTCAACCTATTTTAACATTCCTGCGACCGGTGCAATTTCAAGCTTTACAGCGGCAAACTTTAATTTGAGCGCGAGTTCGGCAGCATTTGTTACTATTATGCCGATCAATACAGCGAGTTTATACGCTGGCAGTGGAACCGTTGGCAGCGTCGCTTCAATAGTCGGGTCAGGAACCCCCAATGAAGTACTCGTTACGCTTTCGGGTCCGACAAATTTCTCGGGACGCTCACCTCACCGACGTTTCTTTTTATTTAACAGTCCAGCATCCTATTGTTTAGATGATTCTAATGGTCAAATGACCCGTTATTCAGGGTATGCGTTAGCCGCTAGCCAACCAATTCCACCCGCTAGCGGTGGGCAACTGATCGGAGAAAATTTCTCTGCGACTTCCACCGTTTTTAACTATCAAGCCAATACTTTAGCTCGTTCAGGATTATTACAAATCAACTTACACGCGCAAAATAGAGGACGCTCTCTTTCCGGCAACCAAGAGTCCTTTGATGTTTTTTATGAGGTACATATTCGAAATGTCCCTTAATTTAAACTATCGCTATCACAAACCAAATCAAAATAGGTTTAATCCAGTAAAACAGTCTGGAATTAGTATGGCTTTCCTACTTTTCACCATTGTAGTCGTTAGTTTACTCGCTGCGGCGTTAATGAAGCTAAATTCGCAATCAGGGTTGTCTGTCGCTCACCAAGTGATTTCGACTCGCGCTTTTTTTGCGGCAGAATCTGCCGCTAATTTACAAGCTTTGTCTATTTTTCCAGTCAATGGCGGTGCAGCTAACTGTACTAACCAAACTTTTAATTTCAACACTCCAGGTCTTGAAGGTTGTAGCGCTACCACAACATGTGACGCTCGAGTTGTTAATACGGTGACTTTTTATAGAGTCCAAAGCCAGGGAGTTTGTAATGCTGGCCAACCTCTGCAAGCGACCAGAACCATCGAAGTTAGACTGAAAGATATCATTGCGCCATAACCTGCTAGCTGACCAAGATGCCTGAAACTCAAACACCCTGTCATTGCGGAAACAACCTAATGTTTGAACAATGTTGTGCTCCCTTCATAAAACAAACGACAAAACCAGACAATGCCGAGCAGTTAATGCGTTCACGGTTTACGGCTTTTAAGTTGAGGCAACATCAATACATTATAGATACTCAAAGGCTGGATAATCAGCCACCAGCAACCCTCGACTCATTCGATTTAAGCATTGAGTGGTTGGGTCTCTATGTTTTAGCTCATCACACTGGCGGCAATAAATCACAACAGCAAGTCGAATTCGTCGCATTTTTTAAGGGTGGTTCTTCTAATACAGTCGAGCAAATGCACGAGCTATCATCATTCCAACTTAAACAAGGTCAATGGCTGTATACCAGCGGCCAACATCTTCCCGATTACAAAGTCCCGCGAAACAGTCTTTGTTTTTGCCTCAGTGGCAAAAAATACAAGAAATGCCACGCGCTTAGCTAACCTCCGATTTGGATTACAAAGGCCAAAAAAGACAATGTTTCTATTTTTGTGGCTCTTAGAACAGAGTTGCTTAGTAATAGCAAACCAATGGAAGCAAACTCAACGCAAAAAATTGCTAAAACAGCTCCGCTGGTTGCTCTTGCTATTCCAGTGTGAAGGTTAACGAGTTTTAGACGCACAAAACATAGGATCAATCGAGCTTTGATTGATATAATCCGTGCTTTATTGAACCTAGCCTTATTGAGCTAATTAAAGTATTAAAGATTCGGAGACATTCGTTTTGTCGAAAACTAATCAAGCAGCTGAAAACAATGGAATCGACGGTGCGCCGCCAACCTTTCAAGGGCTGATCATGAAGCTTCAGGAATATTGGTCAGATCAAGGTTGCGTTATCGTACAGCCTTTGGATATTGAAGTCGGTGCTGGCACCTTTCATCCGGCTACTTTCTTACGATCGATTGGACCTGAGCCTTGGAATGCGGCCTATGTGCAACCTTGTCGTCGACCTACTGATGGCAGATATGGCGAAAACCCTAATCGACTACAACACTATTATCAGTATCAAGTGGTGTTAAAGCCGTCACCCAAAAATATCCAAGAGCTTTACTTAGATTCGCTCAAGATGTTAGGCATTGATCCGTTAGAGCATGACATTCGATTTGTTGAGGATAATTGGGAGTCGCCGACGCTTGGTGCTTGGGGGCTTGGTTGGGAAATTTGGCTGAACGGCATGGAAGTTACTCAATTTACCTACTTCCAACAAGTCGGAGGTTTAGAATGCAAACCGGTCACCGGCGAGTTAACCTACGGATTAGAGCGGATCGCCATGTATCTGCAAGGTGTGGACAGTATTTTCGATCTCGTTTGGACTGAAGGGCCACAAGGCAAAGTCACTTATCGAGACGTATTTCATCAAAATGAGGTAGAACAATCGACTTACAATTTCGAACATGCGGATGTCGACTATTTGTTCGGCTTTTTCGATTATTGCGAACAACAAAGCAAACAGCTCATCGAAAAAGAATTGCCGCTTCCCGCCTACGAAATGGTGTTAAAAGCCTCGCATGCATTTAACTTGCTGGATGCACGACATGCCATTTCTGTGACCGAACGCCAACGATTTATACTGCGTGTCAGAACGTTATCTCGAGCGGTTGCTCAAGCTTATTATGATTCACGTGAAGCATTGGGTTTTCCTATCTGTAAAAAGGAACACTTGTCATGAGTAGTCTAACCAACAAAACACAAGATTTTCTGTTTGAGCTAGGTTGTGAAGAACTTCCACCAAAGGCGCTACCAAAACTGGGTAAAGCTTTATTGAAATCTGTGGCTGAGGCCTTCGATGGACTAGAACTCAACTACCAAAAGAGTGAGTGGTTTGGGACACCTAGACGAATAGCCATTCGCTTTAGTCAACTCGATGCAGCCCAACAAGACAAACAAGTCGAAAAACTAGGACCTGCTGTCGCCGCGGCTTTTGACGCAGACGGTAAAGCAAAACCAGCTGCATTAGGTTTTGCAAAATCAAATGGTGTCGATGTGGCCGACTTACAAAGAAAGCAAACAGATAAAGGCGAAAGACTAGCCTACATTGCTGATGTAAAGGGGCAGAAAACCAACGCGCTTTTGCAAGATATCCTGCAAAAGGCGATCTCCCAATTGCCAGTTCCTAAAGCCATGAGATGGGGAGCAAGTTCCTTCCAGTTTAGCCGCCCTGTTCACTGGCTTGTCGCTCTATTAGATGACAAAATCGTTGATATCGAAGTTTTTGGTGTTAAGGCTGGAAATTTAAGTTACGGACACCGTTTTCACGCACCACAAGAAATAGTGATCACATCACCAGGTGAGTATGAAAAGTTGATGAGTGATGGGTATGTGAGCGCTTGCTATCAAAAACGAATGGCCGCAATTGATCAACAGGTCAAAGAAATTGCTAGCGGCTTAAATGCGAATGCGGTTATTTCAGATGAACTATTGCAAGAAGTCACTGCACTGGTTGAATGGCCACAAGCCTTGTTAGGTAATTTTGAAACCGAATTCTTGCAGGTGCCTGCGGAAGCGTTAATCTCTTCCATGGCGGAACATCAGAAATATTTTCACTTGTTAGATAAGCAAGGTAATTTATTACCTAACTTTATTACCATTTCAAATATTGAAAGCAAAAATCCACAATCAGTAATTGAAGGCAACGAAAAAGTCATTAGACCAAGATTAGCGGATGCCAAGTTTTTCTATGACTCAGATAGAAAGCATCATTTGTCTCATTTTATTGAGCGACTTAGAAAGGTTGTCTTTCAAACTAAACTCGGGACCATCTACGATAAAACTCAGAGAATTAAGAGTTTAGCGGAAAAAATCTCGCAACAAATTGATGTCGATGAAACTCTTGTTTCACGTGCAGCCGAATTGTGTAAATGCGATTTGATGACTGATATGGTCGGAGAGTTTAGTGACCTTCAAGGAATTATGGGACGTTATTATGCTGAAAAAGATGGCGAACCAGAGGATGTTGCGGCGGCAATGGACGAAATTTACATGCCTCGATTTGCTGGTGATCAACTGCCAAAAACAACAACCGGTACTATTCTAGCAATAGCCGATCGAGTAGATACTATGGTTGGAATTTTCGGAATAGGTCAGATTCCCACCGGCGCTAAAGATCCATTTGCATTGCGACGAGCATCACTTGGTGTACTTCGTTTAATTACCGAGAACAAACTAGCGCTGGATCTTTCTGAGTTAATTGATTGGTCTCTCACCATTTACGCTTCTACAGAGCTAAACACTCTGTCACAAGATACTCAGAAAGGATTGCTAGACTTCTTTGCTGCTCGTACAAACTCCCTGTATCAAGAGAAAGGGATAGCGGTACCGGTGATTAAATCTGTTCAAGCACTTAACGTCACTCAGCCAACCGAATTTGAGCAGAGAGTTGTTGCGGTGGCCGATTTTTCTACTAAACCAGAAAGTAACGATTTAGCGGAAGCGAATAAACGAGTTAAAAATATACTGGATAAGTCGGACTTTGATTTTGATAATCATTCCCTCAATATCAATTTGTTTGAAAAGGAAGAGTTGGAACTTTACCAAAAAATTGAATCGATCCGTGATGATGTGAATAGCGATGTTTTAAAATCAGACTTTTCTACAGCGCTAGATAAATTAGCGACATTAAAGGACCCAGTTAATTTATTTTTTGATAAGGTTATGATCAATGCTGAAGATAAGGCAACTAGAGAAAATAGATTAACTCTTATCAGTCGATTAAGACGACTGTTTATTGGAATTGCTGATATCTCTCTACTTCAAAAATAATGCGAAAAACAAACTCGATTAATCAGTTAATTATTCTAGATAGAGACGGAGTCATTAACTTAGATTCGGATGATTATATTAAGTCGCCCGAAGAATGGATCCCAATTAAGTCGAGCTTAAGGGCGATCGCTAAGCTAAATAGAGCTGGCTACTGGGTAGCGATAGCGACTAATCAATCTGGTATTGCTAGAGGTTACTTTGACCCGATGACATTAGCCCTAATGCACAAGAAAATGGAGTTAGAACTGGCCCAGGTGGGTGGTCATATAGACGCTATCGAATATTGTCCCGACCATCCAGAAAATCCAACCCATTGTAGAAAACCTAATCCTGGTATGTTAGAAAAATTACTCGAACAATTTTCGGTTGAGGCTGCAGATACTTGGTTTGTTGGTGATAGTTCATCTGATTTAGAGTGCGCTATCAATGCCCATTGTAAACC